>JACLAC010019743.1_pt1 | contig 11107 bp, 8 predicted proteins | sample 8027881 | NCBI WGS metagenome assembly JACLAC01 (sample SAMN15725517, study PRJNA655200) | protist metagenome | isolation source: fluorescence activated cell sorting (FACS) single amplified genomes of... | place: Spain: Blaines Bay Microbial Observatory, Mediterranean Sea | collected 2016-01-19 | reverse complement strand
ACAGGTGCTCAATAGAAGAGAAAGTAAAATTAGCCACAAACTACAGAGATGAAATGGGAATCTCTGTTTTGTTGTGGTCATAGATTTAAGCATAGTGAATACATTATTTGCTAATTGCTAAGATAGTAACGGCTTCTGAAAAATTAAGTTCTAACGGTTGATTATCATAAAAATTTCGTGATTTCTGTACAAAATGAGCTCACTATAGCTCAGCAATCAAGAAGTGATTTTAAATTGATTACGAATTTTTGGTTGTGGGCAAAGCGATTTGGGTTGATTATCCGCGATGCCGTGGATCAAAGGCATCGCGCACTCCTTCACCGATGAAGACGAGTAGGCTGAGCATCAAGGCCAATACCAAAAAACCGGAGAGGCCTAGCCAAGGAGCGTGGATATTGGCTTTTCCCTGAGCAAGCAGTTCACCTAGAGATGGTGAACCAACTGGGAGACCAAACCCCAGGAAGTCGAGCGAGGTCAGCGTGGTGATTGAGCTGTTGAGCAGAAAGGGTAGGAAGGTAAGGGTAGCGACCATTGCGTTAGGAAGGATGTGACGACGCATAATCGTGGCGTTGCTTAATCCAAGTGCTTGGGCGGCCCGGACATATTCCAGATTCCGGCCCCTTAGAAACTCTGCCCGCACGACCCCGACAAGTCCCATCCAACTGAACAGGAGCATGATGCCGAGCAGCCACCAGAAATTGGGTTCCACGAAGCTCGAGAGGATGATCAATAAAAATAACACTGGTAGTCCAGACCATACCTCAATAAAGCGTTGACCACCCAAATCGACCCAACCTCCGTAGTAGCCTTGGAGGGCCCCAAAAGCTACCCCAATTATCGAACTGAAGATCGTCAAGCAGAGTCCAAACAGGACTGAGATGCGAAAGCCGTAGATCAAGCGCGCCATCACGTCCCGTCCCTGGTCGTCGGTTCCAAGCCAGTTTTCATTGGAAGGAGGGGCTGGAGCAGGGACACTAAGGCTGTAGTTGATCGTGTCATAGCTGTAGCGAATCATTGGCCAGAGAATCCAACCCTTTTCTTCGATCAGATCCTTGACAAAGGGGTCAGTATATTCAGCTTCGGTCGCAAATTCTCCGCCAAATTGAGTCTCGGAATACTCCACTAAAAAAGGGGTGTAAAACTCTCCGTCAAAGCTAATCAACAGCGGTTTGTCATTGGAAATTAGTTCCGCTAATAAGCTGAAAAAAAAGAGAAAGAGGAAGAACCAGAGTGACCAGTAGCTCCTTCGGTTAGCTCTGAAAGCCCTCAGCCGTCTTTGGTTGATTGGATTGGAGAGAAAGGAAGAAGTCATGAATGTTTGCCATAGGAATCCAATACACGTCGAGCAAGCATAAAACTGCCGACAAAAGTAACACCTAATTTTTCAGAACATGTGTGATCTCGTTCAGGGGCGCCCTAAGTAATCACACCATCCATTAGACATACCTGATCAGGAAGATCTGTGAAATGAGCATCCAACTCATTTTGCACATTCTTTCGCTGTAGTTCAATATTCAAGGTGGTAGCTTGACTGAATCCTTGGGTTTTTCAGGCAATATGGTAGGCTTTGAAAAGTCTCAAATTTGATTTATGTTGCTGTATTTCCAGTTTCAGCAATTGATACTGTTTGAACTGAAGCTGACGCAAACTAGTGATAGAAAGAAGTATAGGGACCAGTTGTCCAAACTGTCTCAATTTTCTACAAAATCAGTCCTCTACGAAAAATGTTGCCCAGCAATTTGCGGAGCCTGGTTTGCTGTGAGAACTTGAGGCCCAGCAAAGACTTTCACATCAAATCTTGATAACGCATGACGCTTTGACATTTGTAAAGATGTTAGAATGGAAAATTCTTGCTGGCCAAACGACTTCAAAATGTGGTCAATGTGGGTTACATGAAGCCCAGACAGTGGGTCCGGATCTAAAAAAATGCTGACCTCGGACAAACAGTACAGGGGGGGGGTTGGTAAAGTGCTCCTAAATAACCCCTCGAAACATCTTACTACACTACCATCATTGAGAGGGGAGCTAACTGCTTGGATCCAGACAGCTTTCAGATGTAGTTGGCCAATTTATCTTCCAACTTTCCATCGATTGCTGAAGTTGAATCACTGAGCACTGTGTTGCCTGAGTTAGCACTTTGGTTGTTCAAGGGCAACAAACCCTGGATCGCTGGACGATCACGCCAAAAGCCAAGCATCAGAAAATATCCTGTCAATCCTCCAATCAACAGCAGACTAAACTCTCCCCACTGTGACGTCAAACCCAGGTCCAATCCAACCAGAGCCCCCGGAATGACCGCCAATCCAGGGAAACGTTCAGCCCGTTCACAGCCGGCCAGCAGCAAAGTGAAAGCCCCAATAAATAAACCTAAAATAGCAGCCAAGATCAGAATTTGTAGAAAAGCCATGTTGTCTTTTGGATGAAGGTTTGAATGAATCTCAAAGTCCCATTTTCAGCAATAGTTAGCGGTCAAGCTAGATCGTCAAATTCAGGGGGGGCCGCATATGCATGGTACTCTTCCAAAGACTCTTGCAACAATCGATCACCAACCTCGAGGGTTTCTTTCTCCAATTTGGCCACCACCACCCTGTATGGAGTGTTGCGCTCTACAAAGATCAGGTAGAAAGGAAGCCATTCGCCAGTGATTTGGTAAATGCCCTGACGGTACCAGGCGGCCTGAAATGCATAGTGCCACTGTGTATTAGCCTCTGTGGTGGTCCGATAGGAAAATTTGAGATCCGCGATGAAGGCTTTCTCCGGACAGAACAAGTCCAGTCGGCCCTTACAGCGCAAGCTGTTCTCAGGGGCTTCCCAGAAAAGGGAGACTTCCTTGAGACTGTTTTCCAACATCCAACTAGCCTTAGGATGGGTATTGACCGCATTTTGCGCATTCATCAATATATCCCAAATGTTGGTGGGCAGCATTATTGGATGAGATTTTTCACTAGATGAACCTTGTTCTGGTTCCAGTTTTTTTAACTTTCTGAGCGAAATTCCTTGAGCAAGTCGCTGATAATCCCTTTCAAATCTTTCAGGTTCGAGCATTAGACAGTGGCCTGCATTTCCGATCAAGACACCGTGTGAGTTATAATAGTTCCCAGGACGGAAAATTTGCTTGAGGGTCGACTGATTCAACCCTCGAGCTTGTTGATATTGCTCAAAAGGCATCTCCTCAAAAATACCAGTTTGAAATTCTGCTTCCTCCATCATCGGTATGATTCCACTGTTGGGCAAGAGCAAACCAGGTTACGGTCTCCAAAGGCGTTGTCGATTCGATTGACCGTAGGCCAGAATTTTTGGACCTGCATGCCTGGCAGGGGATAGGCTGCGATTTCTCGACTGTAAGGATGGGGCCAGACCTCAGCGGTCAGGTTCAATTGAGTGTGCGGAGCATTGACCAACGGGTTATCCTCCAAAGGCCAGTTCCCCTCTTCCACTTGGCGGACTTCTTCCCGGATCTTGAGCATTGCATCACAGAAACGATCCAGCTCTTCTTTGGATTCACTTTCTGTAGGCTCAATCATCAAGGTTCCAGCAACAGGCCAGGACATGGTGGGTGCGTGAAATCCATAATCCATTAGTCGCTTTGCGATGTCTTCCTCAGAGATTCCAGAATTGTTCTTCAGTGGTCGGATGTCCAGGATACACTCATGTGCTAAGCGGCCGTTGCGACCACGATAGAGGATTGGATAAGCACCACTCAGTCGCTCCGCCATATAGTTTGCATTTAGGATGGCAACCTGAGAGGCGGTGCGCAAGTTCGCTCCCCCCATCATGCGAATGTACATCCAGGAGATTGGCAGGATGCTTGGACTTCCCCAAGGTGCAGCAGAAACAGCCCCACCTGTTCGATTTTCGGCGACCTCTATTATGGAGTGATTCGGCAGATATGGTGCCAGGTGAGAACGGACTCCAATTGGGCCCATTCCAGGGCCCCCACCTCCATGTGGAATGCAGAAGGTCTTGTGCAGATTAAAGTGCATCACATCGGGCCCAAATTGACCCGGTTGGGCAACACCTACCAGTGCATTCAGGTTAGCTCCGTCCATGTAGACTTGTCCACCATAGCCTCGGATAGTTTCACAGATACTGCGGATTTCTTCTTCAAAAACCCCATGAGTTGAAGGATAGGTCACCATCAAAGCCGCTAATTCGCCAGCGTGTGCTTCAGCTTTTTGGCGAAGATCATTGACGTCTACATTTCCTTGGGAGTCGCAGTTGACTACCAATACTCTCATTCCCGCCATCTGGGCACTAGCTGGATTGGTGCCATGGGCAGAGCTGGGGATCAGACAGATGTGACGATGTGCTTCTCCACGAGAAATATGATAGTTGCGGATTGTCAGCAATCCTGCATACTCACCTTGAGCTCCGGAGTTGGGCTGCATGGAAATGGCATCAAAACCGGTCAATTGGATTAGCCAATCTTCCAGTTGATGAATCATTTTCTGCATTCCTTGCGCCTGCTCCACGGGCACAAATGGATGAAGAGACCCTACACTTTTCCAGGTCACTGGGATCATTTCAGCGCTGGCGTTCAATTTCATTGTGCAGGAACCCAACGGAATCATAGCCCGATTCAGTGCCAGATCCTTCTCCTCCAGCCTTCTGAGGTAGCGCATCAATTCTGTTTCGGAGTGGTATCGGTGAAAAACAGGATGACTCAAGAAATCAGATTCTCTTCGTAAGTTTTCTGGAATGCCGACACCAGAAGAGTTAGCTTTACTGAGTAATGCATCTAAATCCGCTTCTACTCCAAAAACTCTGAGAAGCTTGCTGACATCTTCTGGTGTCGTTGTTTCGTCCAGACTGACTCCGAGGTGGCCGGCATCGACCAGACGAAGATTTATCTTAGCTTCATGTGCCCTTTGAAGAATTTCTGGCTGTTGTGTTTTGGTATCGATGCAAAGAGTATCAAAAAACTGATCATTCGATACAAAGCCTCCCTGATCTAGACCTTCTCGAAGTAGTACAGTAAGGGTATGAGTCCTCCGCGCGATTTTTTTGAGACCTTCGGGGCCATGATAAATTGCATAAAAAGCTGCGATGACAGCGAGCAGAACTTGTGCTGTACAGATATTGCTGGTGGCCTTTTCGCGGCGGATGTGCTGTTCACGGGTCTGCAAAGCCATGCGTAAGGCAAGCTGACCCTGCCGATCTTGAGAAACACCGATCAATCTTCCGGGCAAAGATCTTTTCAAGGTGTCACGAGTTGCCAGAAAGGCAGCATGTGGTCCGCCGTATCCCATGGGTACCCCAAACCGTTGGGCACTGCCAAAGACAATATCAGCACCCATCTCTCCTGGTGGTTTAAGGAGCGTTAGGCTGAGCAAGTCCGTAGCCATAGCGACCACGACTTCTTGCTGGTGCATGGCCTCGATCCATTCTGACCAATTTGTTAATGCCCCAAATGTATTGGGATACTGTAATAAGGCTCCAAAATAGTCCCCACTTGGTATTTTTAATGGATCTCCAACCACCAAGTGAATGTTCATCGGTTTTGCTCGGGTCTGAAGAAGATCGAGGGTCTGTAAGTGCACGTTGCAATCGACAAAAAACTGGTTACTTTTTTTCTTGGAGTGGCGTTTACATAGTGTCATCGCTTCGGCAGCTGCAGTTGCTTCATCCAGCAGTGAGGCATTGGCTACCTCCATTGCTGTGAGATCCAAGACCATCTGCTGAAAATTGAGCAGGGCTTCCAGTCTTCCTTGGGCAATCTCCGCCTGGTAGGGGGTATAAGCGGTGTACCATCCAGGATTTTCCAACAAGTTCCGACGAATTGCGGCGGGTAGGTGTGTTCCATAGTAGCCCTGACCAAGAAAACTCTGCCAAAGTTGGTTGGCCTCCATCATCAATTTCAACTCATTCAGCGCCTGCTCTTCACTTGCGGGGTTTAGTTCAAGCTTACTTTGCTGCTGCAGAATGTTATAAGGAACGGTTTTTTCTAGCAAATCCTCAAGAGATTTTAATTCAAGGAACTGAAGCATTGCTTGTTGCTGAGCTTGATTGGGCCCAATGTGGCGGTGGACAAAATCTGCAAATGGGTGCAGATGATTTGTTTCTTTGAGCAAGCTGGATGGTGTAGGCATGAAAAATTCAAAGGAAATTAAAAGTTTAGTGAAGTAGCTTGAAATCAATCAATGAATTATGACAAATTTGGACCATGGCTGCAAGGTTGGTACTAGCAAATCTGACGATCTTGAAAGCCTTTTGGAATTTGCTAAAAATTCTGATCATTAATTTTCGTTTTCAGTAAACAGGAAAAATAGTTACTATTTGGAAATCAATTTGCAGTTGATTTTTATTTAGTTAAAGATCATGGCTCAGATGCTTACCATCCCGGAGGTGGTCAACTTACTCCGGGTGCCAGAAACAACGATTCGTCGCTGGATTCAGCAAGGGGAATTCCCTTGTACGATCCGGAACGGCAAGCCGCTCATTTATCAGGCTACACTGATTTCCTGGGCAGAAGCCAAGCATCTCCGCTTGGGTTCATCTTCATTGGGAAAAAAAGGGAATCTGGTCTCAGATAATCTGATGACTGCCTTGGAATTGGGAGGCACTCATTATGGACTTGTGGGTGAAGATCGAGATGATGTTCTACGGCAACTGCCTGAACAGTTAAAACTTAATAAGATCTCCCCACAAAAATTGGGAACACTCCTGTTGGAGCGTGAAAACCAGTCATCAACTGCTCTAGGCAAAGGAGTAGCGGTTCCTCACCCTCGTTATCCACTACCCATCTCGAAATCCCAATCTCGCGTAGATGTGTTCTTTCTTCCCACAGCTGTCGAATGGGACGCACCAGACGGACAACCCGTTAAAATACTTTTTCTTTTGCTCAGCGCCGAATCTTCTCACCATCTTAAGATCCTTTCACAAATAGCTGGTCTGCTGCGGCAAGCAGGCGTCGAGGACTTTCTGCACCAGGCACCCGCACAAGATGAACTCTTGGACTACATTCAAACAAAAACTTCACACTAATCTTCAAACTCTCCTACCGAGTTCGCCCCTTGGAGAGGGCGAAAGACTGTCACATTTTCGAGCTCATTCTGCCCGTGAAACTGTTGTGATGATGCTTTGTGCCCTGATCATTGGAGCTGGTAGTGGGGTCTTGGCAGTTAGCCTGAACTGGGGTGTGCATTTCCTGCAGGAATCTATTCTCTTTCTACCTGACCTTGGACAGATCCTGATGCCTGCGCTAGGAGCAGGTTTAGCTGTTTTCATGATTCGAAATTTGTTGAGAGATCCTTCAGGACACGGAGTTCCTGAGGTGATTCATGCTGTATTACATGACGCGAGAAATCTGAAAAAAAGAATGATTTTTTCTCGGTTTTTCGGAAGCCTATTAACTGTTGGGACCGGGAATTCCGCTGGACTGGAAGGTCCCACAGTTTGCATTGGGGCTGCTTGGGGGGCTGTAATTGCTCGCTGGTTGAACACAAATGAGCGCCGTAGCAAACTACTACTTGGCTACGGAGTGGCAGGTGCGGTTGCTGCGATATTCAATGCGCCCTTGACAGGCCTAATTTTTACATTAGAGATCATTCTTGGGGAGTGGTCGGTATTGACTGTATTGCCCTCGATCATCGCTGCGGTGACTGCGACAGAGTTTAGTCGTGTCCTGATGGGCAATAAGATTACATTCACGCACGAGTTTGAGTTTTTCGACCCTACTTCCTTGGTTGCGTGCGTTTTGCTCGGGATATTGACAGGCTTCGTCTCAATTGCATTTTCCAGAAGCCTCAGTTGGTCGGAGAAAAAATTTCATAAAGTAGGTAGTCCTTGGGCTAGGGCTGCTCTTGGAGGTGCAATTATTGGGGGAATGGCATATCTCAATCCATCAGTGCTTGGTGAGGGCTATAATATCACGCAGGAGTTCTTGGCGCAGATAGACCAGCGTACTGTGGAATGGGTCCTTTTATTCATCATGTTGAAATTCATCGCCTGTTGCGTGACTCTTGGTTCCGGGGGGGTAGGAGGTGTATTTGCTCCCAGCCTCGTGTTGGGTAGTGCAGTGGGTATGTCTTTCGGCTTAATATTAGGATTGACTGGCTGGGATGGTGTGGCTGAACCTGCAGCATTTGCTCTGGTTGGTATGGCAGGAATGGTGACTGGTGTGATGCATGGGCCTCTGACAGGGGTTTTTCTGGTCATGGAATCCACAGGGGGATACTCGCTGATTCTTCCCTTGATGTTAACCGCTAGTAGCGCCATGGTGACAAGTTCATTTTTGGAAGTGGGTTCTGTTTACACTCGAAATTTGATCTTCAAAGGCGATCTTGTCAAAAGAGGGTCCGACCAACATCTGTTACGATCACTGTCTAGGGATTTTCAGGATTTACTGGATCACGATTTCCTAACAGTCCGAGATAGCACCCTCTTGGGGGAGTTTGTTGAGGTCTTTAAAAATGCTCATCGGAATTACTTTCCGGTACTTGAGGCAGATTCTGATCGTTGCATCGGAATTATTTTTCTGGATGACATCCGCTCCTATCTATTCGATGCCCATCTCTATAATATAGTTTCCATGGGTTCAATCATGCGCTCTTTACCAATCATTTCCACGAATGAATCTATTGAAGAAGCTCTAGATAAATTTGAACTAAGCGGAGCCTGGGCGTTGCCGGTAATGGATGGCAAGGAGAGATTCCTGGGAATGCTTTCGAAATCAACCTTGTTTGATCATTATCGCAGGGAGTTGCAAATCACAGTTTGAAATCAACTCCAAAGATGCAGTGTCCCGATCCCTGGCCAATAAATTTCTCCTTTCCAAGGGTTTAGCCCAAATTCCAGAGCAAACCATTGAAAGCGAAGCCCCTCTTCGAATCCAATAGAAACTCCAAAAATTCCCCATAAAGTCAGCTGCAATCCGCTTCCGCCTGTCGTGGATTGTATCCAACAACCCAAAGGAAAGTCCTTACCAACAGCAGTTGAAGGCAATGTTACTTGAATTTCTGGGACTTTTCGAAGCACATCTGCTGTAAAGGTATTGCTGTTTGGACCAGGCCAGACGCGATAGAATTCGCTCGCAGGATAGCTGGCGATTGCGTTCTCAACTTTCTTAATTAATTTTTCAGTTCCTTGACCGCGTACCTGACCGTAAAGCTTTGGAGGATTCCCGAACCACGCTCGGTTTGGCAGGCCAATTGATTCAGAAACCACGGGCATACCCCGAAAGTGTCGCCAACCGATCACATCATATCGGCGAAAGTTGGCGTCTCCAGCTTGTTTGATTGCAATCCACGTATGGACTGCAAAAGCTCCACGCCAGTTATATGCTCTTGCTCCGTAGATTTGAATGACTGCTTCATCCTCTCTTGCTTTCGCATTAGGAATAGCAACTACTCCTGAAGAGCTTCTACTCCAGTGGGTGTCCAAATTTAAATCAGAGAACTTCCATATCCACAACGGGCCAGTCAAGAGCAAGGGAGTCAATAAGAAAAAGCAAAGGAGCAACAAGCGAGTAGCTCTCCAAATTCGTTGATACCTGATGTGAATCATTTGCGGGAGAAGATGAGTTATCCTCCATTGTATGAAAAACTAAGGGCGAATGACTTCCATACCAGGAGGAACCTCAAAAGTAAAAAAACCATCAGAAAATTTGACGTTGTAACTCAGCGCTTCAAATTCGATGATTCTTACTGAACCGCTGTTGTCCTTCAGGAGCAATGCTTCCAGATCTCCTGATTCGCTATCCACACCAAGCTGCAAAAACTCGATTACACTTTGTTCTCGGTTGGGAACCAGTTCCAAAACTTTCCAGGATTTATCAGGACTTAGTAATGATTTCTGCATCCTGCGCTGGGTGAAGTCATCAGTCAATTCACCAACACCGAGAAGGAACGCTAGGGCAGTCCCATCTGTCACAACAGACAACTCCTGAATAGTCACGTTTTCCAGCAAAGGATCATATAACCAGAGAGTGTCTCCATCAGTTACAAGTAGCTGAGGATCTGGTTCTTGGTACTCCCAGCGCATTTTTCCTGGACGTTGATATGCAATGCTTCCAGAGGCACTTGCTTGCCTAGCTTCACTTTCAACAATTGTAGTTTGCTGGAAATTGCCTTGGAAACTCTGCATTTTTAGGTAGCGTTCTTGAACTCGCTCCAAAGTAATGGCTTGGAGAAAATAAGGATATGAGAAAATTGAAAATAGAATAATGAAAAATTTTGTCATATTTCAGGGTCGCTTAAATTCTTGAAAGGCAGATGTTCCCAGCACCATGTTAGAGGTCCTCTCCAATTTTGATGACTCAATTGAATTTGATACACTCCCCATAATCCTATCATAATAGGAGGAACCCAGAGAACGAATGCTTTCATCGGTTCTTTCCCAATGGTCAGCTCCTTTGAGAAAGACCATAAAATGTAATGAATGATGATCAAGGCTAGAGCTTGGAGGTAAGCATTAGATCGTCCTCTTCTTGGGTCTACTATCCCAATGGTCAGTGCCGCCAAAGCAAAGGCGAGGCAAGCCAATGGAGTCGTAAGTCTGAGTTGGAGTTCCCTCTGACGCGTTTGCGCCCCAAAATTTCCCTCTGCTTGAATTAAATCCATGGTGGAAACTCCCCAGACTTTGCGAGTTGGAGAACCATCCAACTGAGGAGGACGAAACTGGTATTGGAATTTCTCGAAATCCATTGTTCGATACCCACCTTCAGTATTTCCAAAGTGCATAGTACCCTGCCTCAATTTTAGAAGAATGTCCTGCTCCCTCTCCCTGATAAGGAGTTGTCCTGTTGAGGAAAGTGAAACCATTGAACCTGGATGAAATTCCGTGTCTGAAATAAAAATCCCCTCCAATTCCTCATTCGGAGATTTACTTTCCACGTAAAGGACTTTGCCAGGGAAATCATAGTTAAGTACTCCAGGACGAATTGTTTTCGCTGTTTGAGATCTCAATAACCTTAGGGTTTCCTCTTCATAAGCAGAATATCCTGCTGGTTGCATCCATAGTGTGATTCCCAGGTCCAGAATGGTTGCTAGCAATCCAAAGATTGCAACGGGCACGGTGAATTGCCACGGACTTAAACCGGAAGCACCCATAGCGGTAAGTTCCAGATCGTTAGATAATCGAACCAGGACAACCACAACTGAAATAACAA
>JACLAC010022310.1_pt1 | contig 11108 bp, 6 predicted proteins | sample 8027881 | NCBI WGS metagenome assembly JACLAC01 (sample SAMN15725517, study PRJNA655200) | protist metagenome | isolation source: fluorescence activated cell sorting (FACS) single amplified genomes of... | place: Spain: Blaines Bay Microbial Observatory, Mediterranean Sea | collected 2016-01-19 | reverse complement strand
ACGTGACATAAATTATGAAAATAGTCTCTCATGTCAAACCAGCTAATGTTTTACGAGATGGTTTTTTTGATATTGGTGTAACAATTTTGTAATCCTCCTCATCATCTAATTTGTTTTCTATTGCTTCATCACTATCATCTTCTTTTGTAGCCATTTCTGCTTCTTGTTTTTTCTTTTGTTTCGCAGCGCGCATAATCGTTAAGAAACTTTCTGATCCTCCTTGATCACCATGTTCCGTTTTCTTTGCATTTAATAAATTCGTTTGTATTAACTCTTCCGCTGCTTCTTCATCTTCCTCTAGTTCATGCATAATTTTATGTGCATATTCTATTTGATATTGTTTATTATTTTTTTCATCTATCAAATCATTTAATTGACTGTCTAACATTTCTACAACATTGCGAAATCCACCAGATTCTAAATCTTCAATAAATTGAATATCTTGTTGTAATGTACGAACTTTTTTTAATGCATTTACTAATGGACCTGTTTCGATTTCAAATGGTTCAGTTAAACGCGTACATGCTGTTATAATATCTGCACGTGCCATGTTTAATTCCCCGGCATCTAAATTATGCTCTAATGCAAATTGTATATTTTCCTGTACTCGTAATGAATCTAATTTCGCTTGTAAAATTTTTTTCATACGTCTTGTTTTAATAACTGTACGTACCAATGCATCTGCTTCTGCTTCTTCATCTGTCATATTTGGATCACGTTTTAATATTGGATTTGCTTTGAGTTTGATTTTTTTGGCGGATGAATCTAAATGATTTGAAGATCGAAATGTTTTAAACGTTTTTGCCATTTTTTTGCCTACAACAGCGGTTTTAGCAACAGTTTTTAAACTAAACGTTTTCTTACTACTATTTTTTGCTACATCTGTTGGAACAACAGCTGCTCTACTACTTTTTTTCTCGATACCATCGTTGTTATTATTATTATTATTATTATTATTAGTATTATTATTATCACCACCACTATTACTACTATCACTCTTTGTCTTTTCAGAAGTTAAATCTTCCATTTTCAATTCGCTACCTTTTGTATCGTCATTCATATTTATTGATGGCACAGGAGATTTTATTCTGACAATCTTTGTTGGACTTAGTGGTTCTTGCACTTTGTTGTTATTATTATCGTCGTTATTATTATTTGTTTCCGTAGTAATTGTTAGAGATATTTGTTGTCGTTTATTTATCATTAAAATATATTTCTTTAATAACTATTCAATAATATTAATTGGGATTATCTATTTTATGTTGTGAACAATCTTTCCTGTTCTAACTTGGTTTATATATATGTATGACTATATGTAAATATGTTTTCAATACGATTAAAAATATGTGTTTTATAAAACACACAGTATTTCGAGTAGTGTTAACTTTGTATGTATAATATATATGAGTTAGTTTATTTATTCCACAACAACATGATGGTACATTAACATCATCATCATCATCAGCAGCTTAATAAGCTATCCAGCTATATTATAAACTATAAACTCCATAACTTGGATAATTTGTCTTTTCTGTGGTGTACCCGTACTAAATATTACTACTACTTACTACTTACTATTAAAAAAAACCCCCAAAATAAACACAAAACAAAAAAAAAGCTGTAACACCATAACTTAATAACATAGAAACAGCACTAAAAACTTCCAAAATTCCATTGTTATTATAGTGTTATAGTAATTTAAATTATTTTCCAAAACCAAAACCAAAAAAAAACCACCAAAAAATGAATTGAAAATCGTAAAACACAAAAGATATGGAGAAAGAAAAAGATGTAAAAGACGACAAACAGCATTTGTTCTAACTATATTGTTATATATATATGTTTTTATTTTAAAGAGATTATAGGAATAACGTGATAGTATAGACAATAAAAAATCTATGTAAACATGAGCACCGATGCGGAACAAGGTTTAAGTGAAACATCGCAAGCAAAAATGACTACAGCATCAAGTGTTGATGTGAAAGATATTTTTCAAGATGAATTTATTGAAGAACCAGATGGTATAGATGGGAAAAGTACAAGGTTTCAAGCAATTTTTAATTTTATCAATAGCATTGTAGGTGCTGGTATTATTGGTTTACCATTCGCTATTAAAGAATGTGGATTTTTCATGGGTATCATTTTGTTAATCTTTGTTGCAGTGATAACTCAATATAGTGTTGGTTTATTGATTCATGTTGGCCATCATTATAAAGTTTTCAATTACACCGGCCTTGTGGGTGAGGTGATGGGCAAAAATGGACGTTTTATTGTTGGAGTTTCCATGTTATTATTTGCAGTTGGAGCAATGTGTGCTTATATGATCATTATTGGCGATACCGTTACACGTGCATTTTATCAAGCTGATGATCATAGTGTGTTGAAATCTCGCTATTTTATCATTCCATTATTTTCCGCATTAATTATTTTGCCAGTAAGTTGCTTACGTAAAATGTCATCGTTAAGTTGGTCTTCGTTAATTTCAATTACTGCTGATTTTGTATTAGTTGTTACGGTCTTATTTGCATCATCAGATGCTGCGAAAAATTCAATATATTGGGACAATAATACGGGAGAAAAAGTTATTGGAATAAAATCAACAAATGATCCAGATGCATTTGCATTTGGACGTTCTGAATTGTTTGGTGGATTAGGAGCAATGTCATTTGCATTTGTTTGCCATCATAGTACATTTACTGTACATAATAGTATGAAAGAACGCACTGAGGAAAATTGGGCATTTGTATCCAAAACTTCATTAGCAACAGCATTGTTTGCATGTTTAACATTAGCATTGGCAGGATATTTATCATTTTTTCAATTTGTACAAGCTGATGTATTGAATAATTTTGGTGGTACTGCTGCGATTACACTTGCTAGAATTTTATTAGCAGTTACAATGATATTGACATATCCCATGGAGATGTTCGTCGCACGTAAAGTATTACATGCTCTTATTTATGGACCTACGATTCCTATTACAATACATCGCCATTATGTATTGACTGGATTATTATTTGTCTTTACATTGAGTGTTGGTATGGCAACAGATGATTTAGGCTTTGTATTGGAATTTACAGGTGCAATCAGTGCAAGTATAATTGGGTACATTGTGCCACCATTGCTTTATATGAACACACCACGATTTTTAAATTCAGAATCAAAATATGAAAAAATGAAAGTATATGGTTTGATTATCTTTGGCGTGATCAGTATGATCGCTGGGAGTATCACTGCAATTGTTGATGTTGCTACAAATGCTGATGAATGTGGATATAAACCATTAGAATTAAATTCTCAACAAAATGTTCATACAGTAATTTATCAAAATTGCAGCAGTAGCAGTATTCAATCCAATTAGTAAAATAGAAATTATATTGATACGATGTGATGGGAAGAAGAAGAAGAGAAAGAGAGAGTGAGAGTGTGTGTAGAAGAATGGAGAGGAGGTTGGTCATTGTACTCATATCTATATTTTATTATGTTTTTCATGCATTTTACTTCATATATATGATATTCTTGCTTTTCAACTTATGAATTTATATAACCTTAAAAAATAGTGTCTACAAGGTAAAATAGTTTTAATATTTAGATATTTTTAAGGAAATCGTTCAAATTTCGGCGAAAAGGCTCGGCAAAAAGTGGTGCGGCAACCGAACAACACAACAACCGTTATAATATAATAAAAAATTGGAGAAAATTAATTAAAATTAATTTTAATAAATCAATAATATGCCAGGAGATATATTGCAAAATATTTTTATCTACCTCATCCTTTTTCTCTTCTTCTCATTCTATTACCATTACCATCAAAACAATAATTTTTGTTTTTTTTTTTTGAAAAAGAACCATGACGTCAACAAGGAAACATAAATATATTTTTTCAATATGGTATGCATGTAGGCATGGAAGGCAAGAACGCGTAGAAGAATTATATGAAAGAGAAGGTGGTAATAAACAAAATATTATTATTAATGCAGTAGATACGGCGCATAATGATTTAACACCGTTGCATTGGGCAGCAAAATTTGGACATGAGGATCTATGTAAGTGGTTATTATTACGAGGTGCAAATCCTAGCGCAGTTGCTAAAGATGGAAATACACCATTACATTTAGCAGCTGGAAATTCTACTATACGCATTGTTCGCTTATTATTAGAATATGCATCGGAACCAAGAATGAAAAATGCAAAAGGTGATTTACCAGCTGACGTTGCGAAAACATATCGAAGGTGGGATAGTGAAGATTTATTACGTCGTTGGGAGCCATGTGGTGGATTTCCAGATTTAAGAAATTCTGGATTTGAATTTCAACGTATGACAGATCATGAATTACGTTTTACATTACCATTGCCAGAACCACCTCCAAAACCACCAAGAACTTTAGAATGGATGACACCAACTGAAGCTACTACAGAGGAAGAAAGAAGAAAAGTACGTAAAGAAATTTCAAGACAAAAAGAAGCATTAATGCTGAAAAAACGAGCGTTAGGGGAAGGTGTTGTAACCGCTAGTGTAGGTATAAGTCTATTGCGTATTGCTCGTTTATTAAGAAAGTTAGGAGATGAAGGAAATGATGAAGCATTAGACATATTACATCGTGCAATGGCCATTTTTGAACGATTACATCGTAAAGCACAAGTAACTTTATATAATAAAAAAAAGAAAAAAAAAGAAGATGATACTACTAATAATACTTATATCAGTGATGACGAGGAGGAAGAAAAAAATAAAAATAGTGATAATAATAATGGAAATGAAGGGAAATCGAGTAATGCGGATGACGATGATGCTATTGCTTATGATAATAATGGTGGTAAAAAACAAGATAATGAAGATGATAATTTAATTCCTATTGTAAATAATAATAAGACTGATAAAGGTGGTAGTGATGATGATGATGAAGAGGAAAACGAAGCTGCCATGAAAATGAGTTTCAATAATCGTAAAACAATTGCCGACCAACGTGCAGATGAATATGCATCAGTATTACAAGAATTATCTTCTTTATGTGTAAAAAACGATATGCTAGATGAAGCAGAAAAAACTGCACGTACTGCTTCAACTGTTATAAGTACAAGTGTTGGTGAAAATAATATGGAATTAGCTGGTGCATTAACAAATTTAGGATTAATATTACGTGAAAAAGGCAAAAGATATGAAAATGAAAATAAACATGAAACGTTTCATAAAGAGAAACATGACAAGCATGTAGCAGATGTAAAACAAGAAGTAATGTCTATTTTTATCCGTGCACTTACAATCGTTGAAAATCGCGTTGGTCCAAATCATATAGACGTAGCAGAATTATTAGAACATATAGCTAATGGTTATGTGATGGATCATGAACATATGAAAGCTGCTGCATTATTGGAACGAAAATTAGAAATTGTTAGTATCGGTACACCACAAACAGAGGAACATGCAAAAGCATATGATGAATTAGCACAAGTATATTTTTCATTAAAACGATACGAATTGTCTGAATCTTTATTTCAAAATGCTTTAAATATACGTGAGACATTACATAATACAAAAATGATACCGGATCGCGATGACAATGATAATAAAAGCCCAGAAGTGATAAATAATACCAATAATAATACCAATAATGTAAATACAACGATACCAATTGTGGAAGAGGAACAAGATAATAATATGATGTCAAATAATGATAATAATAATATATCATCATCAAATAGAGTAAGGGCTAGTGAAAAATTTAGGAAGGGAAAGAAAAAAAAGAAAAATCATGACGATTCCGATTCCGAAGATGAATCGTTAACAAAAATTATGCGTGCTGATATTGGAACATCTGTTGGTCAAAAACTTGTTGAAACAGAGGAAGATAAGAAGCGTATCCCATTTTCAAAAGGTTATCGTAGACCAAAAAAAGAAGATTTAGTATATGAACCTGTACGAGAGATACATCCATCTATACAGCGAACGTACAATAATATTGCAATTGTTGGAGGTCATAAAATTAAAAATGATCGACGAGAACGTAGAAAATATAGACAAGAAATAAAAAAATATAAATCAAAAGTAAATCAAGCACGGCGTATTGATGATATTCGATATTTAAAAGAAAGACCCGCGCGTGAAAAAGAAGGCATTTATAGTGCAAGTGTTGGTAGAAAAGATTCTGCAATATCAAAAACGTTAGACTTTCATGATAATAAAGATGCTAAAGATGATGGAATAAGAAATTTTGAAAAACCAACGGCATATCATACAGCATATGATGAAGTGCAACGTTTAAAAAAATGATTATTATATTAGCTAATATGTGTGAATAATGTGGTGTGTGTATAGTCGTACGTCGTACTTTTTAGTGCGTACGTCCTCTAAAAATTTAACGAAAAATATATACGCGGGGCGTATCTCTTAATAAAAATCATTTTTAGGAAATACAATATGATATACTTTTAAAACTTTCTTTTAATTTTTTACAAAAAACACTCTCCAATTTCGCAATTTTTTTGTATTTTTTTTTTCAATTTTTGTATGTTTTTACTTTTCACTTTTAAAATATACGAAGACGTATTTAATATATTTTGCTTTGGTTTTATTTTTCAGATTTAATTACAATATATACTATATATGTATACATGATGATGTACGAATGTGTGTGTCTTTTTTTTTTGCATTTAATGCCCTGGACCACTAGTAATAGGTCGAACATCTGGTCTTAACATTAAATCACGTGGTACTTTTTGGAATCTAGCAGCTTCTGGATTAAATTCAGGTGTTTCAATAAAACGTAAAAACATATTACTTAAACGTCTTCTTAAACCTTCTAAACTTTTTTCTGCCCTTCCACGATTTAATAAATCAGCTTCACGATCAATCAATTCAACAATATTACGTGTCAAATTACAATCAAATTCTTTTACAGTCCATTTCACATGTAACAATACATCTAACCTTTCATCAATAGATAATAATGGTAAATTTAAACCTTGATATAATTCCATTAACTCCTTTGCACGTGTTGTAAATGGTGTATGTACTTCAGCAACATCACCATCACTCATTTGCCATTGCTTTGGTGCAGACATTAAATCTAACATTTTTTTCACACGTTTCACACGATTGCCTTTGTTTGCTCCTAATTTTAAACGATCAATCGTTTGTAGTAATTTTGTTTCTTTATGCAATAATTTTGCCAATTCTTTTAAACGTGTTTTCTCATCCTTGGTTGATTCATTAATACGTCTTGTTTCATGTTGCCTCCACGTTTCCAACTCATTATATAACACTTCAAAATCTTCCACAGAGCTTGGATTCATTCGACGTTCTACTTCTCGCTCATGTTTCTTCTGTGCTGCAATTCGTTGCTTTTCTTCTTCCTCCTCAATTGCTTTTCTACGATCTTCTTGTCGTTTTCTTAAACTATGAGCCCTACAACGCGCAACATAACCTCTCCAGTAACATTGTATAACAATCGTTTTACGTACTTTTAAATCATGTAATTGTGCACTAGTGAAATATTCTTTTGGCATCACTTCCTTATCGTTTTTATCATCCAAATATATATCATTTCGTTTCATTTGCGTCCCATTTTCACGTTTTGTTTGTGCGGAGCGCGTCACTTCAATTGCTGTTTGGCATTCACGGGTGAACTTTTCTGGACCAGTCTGCTGGACAACTTCACGCAATGTTTGCGTCGAACCATGATGATATACTAAGCCTGTTTTCCTACTTCTGTATCCGCCTAAATATAATTTACGATTATTTTCTTGAACAATTTTAACCATAAATTTAATAGGAGAACCTTGGCTCCTTGGATCTTCTGGATCATCAAAATTAACGGTAACTTCTATTTCATCATCTTCATCGTATTTTCCTTCGAATTCACCACCGTCCTGTGCTTTCCCATCCTCATTATTATTACTATTATCTTCAGGCAATATAACTATTATTTCCACACCTTCTTGCCCTGCAGTTAAACCAACGTCTTTTAATGTTTGCCCGTCGTTTAATTGTGTATTGTTATACGCCATTGTCATGACACTTGGATCAAGTGACAAATCACTACCTACTTTATTTTTTACATTCTCCATGGTTTCATTTAATGATACTACCATACCATGTCTAAAACCATCTGGTTGAATAACAAATGTTATTTCAACACTTTCTTCACTTTTTGTTTCTGATTTTTCTGCCATGTTATTATATGTATTTATATAATTTATTTCCCCCAAACACAAACAATCACACTACACACACACAGAGAGAGAGAGAGACAGACACACCAATTTATTCACACAAAATAGAAATATACAGGTATACAAAATATAAACTGACGAATACCTTGTATATAATAAATATATATCTATATATCACTCTCGTATAAATAATATATCTATATAATTCTATATTTCCACCTGAATATATATATATCCTCTCCATACATCTATACATATATATATATATGCGTTACAACCCCAACGTCATTTTAATTTTGCTTTGAGCCAATATCTTCCTACATAAATACACACAAATTAGTATACTAAATATATACTTAGAAAAGGAATAAAAAGCTGCAGACGACGTCACAGCACGACATTGACAGGAAAACTAAATAAAATTTAAAAATTACTTAGGAAATTACCCTTATACGAGCAAATCCACTATACTTACGACTCTAACTCCTCAAAGCGTATTCAATGGCATAGCACCATAATACCTCAATAGCATCATACTACATATTAAGGATGTATAGGGAGAAGTGTTAAAGTTTTTCTTTTCTGATGAAACATGTGAAACTGAGCTAATTTTTACAATTTAGAATAATATCTCTTGTATAGTAATACGTGTTATTTTGTTAAATTATTATAGCGGTATAGTATTCCATGGTAATACAGTCGATCAGAGGAAGATCGACAATCTAAATCACATCCCCCTACGATTTTACACACCTAAAATTTTCTATTTCAGTACCAGGTACAAAATTAGTATAATATAATTTAACTAATTGATAGGAAATCGACAAAAAAATGTAAAAAATGTAACAAATTTTGTACTTTTTCCCTTTTTTATTTTTGGGTTCGAAATTTTATTCTATTAAAAAAAAATAAAATATAATTTTACGAATTTCTTTTCTTTTTTTATTTACGAATTTCGTAAAATTTACGAACACATCACACCGTATAATACACATATTTTTACAATTTCAAATATTTGCATGTTCTTTTTGTGCGTCACAATTTCTCTTCTTTCTTCCCTTTCATATTCCCATGATTCTACGCAATCTTAAAAAATCATTATATGCATCTTTATTTTCTGGAAATGGATAATTTGCTCCCATTGCCATTGCAATACATATCCCGCTACATAGACTTAAATCATGTCCATTTGCAGGTGTCGCATAACTTCCACAATAATAAATATCGTCTTTTCCTTGTATAAAACGCATTAACATACTCAACATCAAACCGGAAAAGGACATATGTGGATGATTCCATTTATTTTCAACAGTACCAACAACATTTTTAATTTTAGTTAAAGATTCAGCTTCTGATAAACCATATGTAACCAATCGTGGTGATGATGAAGTTATTGCATTTTCATTTTTGTTGTTGTTTTTATTACCTTCCAGATGTTTCGTACTACCACTACCAACATTTGTAGTATTATTTATTGCTGGCCACCATGATGATATTATAAATGTGTTTACATATTTAAAATTATTTTGATCATCGTTTCCTTTATTTTTACATACTTCAATATAATTTGCAAATTTCTTCAAAAGATCTTTACGATGTACAGCTGGAAATACACTAGGATCACTATGTATATATCCAATTTCAAATGAACGATCCGTTTCGCTAGTATAACGAAATCCATTTAAAATTGTTTTTTGTAACATGTAATCTTGATTCTTCACTGCATTTGCTGCGTTTTTACTATTACTAGCAAAAACAATAGTATCAAATTCTTCATTTACTTTTCCATTTGTTGTCATAATTACATATTTTTTTGTTATTGGATTACGATAAATTTCAACAACTTTATGATTATTATAACGTTTAAATCCCCAAACTTCATTCCTTATGGTCATATTTTTTTATTATTATTTTTATTATTATTATTATTATTTAAAACGACTAGTGTTTTTGGTAAACTTTGCAAAGATCCTAATGGATTTCCACTTAAACTTAACTCACGTAAGGATGTAAATACATTTAACCCTTCATCAATACGTACTATATTCATATTTTTCATACGTAATGTTTTAAAATAATTTGTAATAAATAATCGTGTCGTTAACTCTGGCCTTCTTCTTTCTTCCAATCGCAAATCATTGGAAATTAAGTCAGCTAATTGCTTTGCTTCATCGGACCAATTTAACGTATCTTCCATTTGTGGTGTATATTCATATTCCTTATCTTGTTCCGATAAACGTTTCTCAAAATCTGCTAACATTCGTTTTGAGTCTGCTTCCTCACGTGAAGGATCTTCACGATCCCCACTCATTTTCTCTTCTTCATTTTCATCTAAACGTATACCATACCTTTTACGAAAATCAGAGACCATTGCTTGAAATTTTGCATACCCACCATCGTCCGATACTGGTATATACCCAGACGACGGTGGCATGAATCCCATACTTGCTTTGAACAATTTCCAAAATGCTTTTGAGGTAGTAAATCCATTTTCTATTTTTGGATTGACTTTAGTTGTTGTTGATAATAATTGCCTCCGTTTACGATTTGGCGATGTATTATGTTTCGAACCACCATGTGACATTTTGCAAACAAACAAACACAAACACAAACACACACACAAAGAAAAAGAAAAAGAAAAAGAGAACAAAAAACTTTGAATTTCCTTTACTTATATACTATCTACTAACGTTGTACAAATTGTATGTACATATATAGTTCTACGATCTACCCACACAAACTTGTTGTTCCATTACTATCTACTGTATAGATATTGATGTACTATACGTTAAAAACATAAATAACCGTAATTTGTAGAGATGATGTTTGAAGAAGTGGGACCAGCCGACGTTCGCAGTGCTATACCAGTTCTAAAAACATTCCAAAATATTGAGTGAATAGTGTTATTTTGATATTTTGTTAAGTCCACATCAGTT
>JACLAC010007935.1_pt1 | contig 11108 bp, 8 predicted proteins | sample 8027881 | NCBI WGS metagenome assembly JACLAC01 (sample SAMN15725517, study PRJNA655200) | protist metagenome | isolation source: fluorescence activated cell sorting (FACS) single amplified genomes of... | place: Spain: Blaines Bay Microbial Observatory, Mediterranean Sea | collected 2016-01-19 | reverse complement strand
GATCGGTCGTTTGTGATGGCGGATATCCCAGGATTGATCGAAGGGGCAAGCGAAGGCATCGGTCTGGGCCATGAATTTCTACGACATGTCGAGCGAGCCGGGTTGCTGGTCCATCTGGTAGAACCCACGCCGACCGATGGGACCGATCCGATCCAGAATTACAACGCGATCCGAAGCGAACTGATCGAATATGATGCGTCGCTCGGTGAAAGGGATGAAATTGTCGTTGTCACAAAAAGCGAACTGGAGGGTGCTGACGCGATTCGCACAGCTCTGGCGGAATCATCGGGACACAAGGTGTACCTGGTTAGCGCCATGACTGGCGAAGGACTACAGGAGCTGACGGCGGAAATCATGGCGCGTGTGAATCGCCGTCGCAAGTTGATGATCGAGGCCGGCGAGGAGGTGACCGTTTTGCGAGAATCAGATCTGTTCAACGAAGATGGGCCAACGGGGAAACGCATGCCACCCCATCTGGCCGGGCCCACCGCAAAGATGTCCGATGATCGGCAGGCAAAGGACTATGACTCGGAAGCCCAGCAAACGAAAGCGGGTGGGGAAACGCAGTGATGCAGACATCGACCAGCATCGCCGTTGACATTGGAAACTCCACAATCAAGTTGGCATGGAAGGTCGATGGAACTCTGAATGAACAATCGGTACTCCTGCATGGCGAAGCATGGCCCGAAACGGTCGTCCAACGGGTACGTGCGTTGGTCGACGAGCAGAACGTGATTTGGCGAATCGCCAGTGTCCATCCTCAGGCCACTCAAAAACTGACGGACTATTTGCACACCCTTACAACCGCAACAAAGGTGGACGTGGTGACGTGGCATGACATCCCCATGAAACCTGAGGTCGATGACCCGGACCGACTTGGTATCGACCGTTTAATCACCGCCTACGCTTCCAGCCTGCACTTTGAGCCACCCTTGATGGTGGTTGATGCCGGGTCCGCCATCACCGTTGACTGGGTGGGTAGTGACCGGCAATTCCATGGTGGGGCAATCTTGCCGGGTCTCGCCATGCAATTCGGTGCCTTAGCTACCGGAACAGCCTGCCTGCCGAACATCGATGGATCGGGCTGTCACGTAGAATTCCCGGCAAAGAACACAAAAGATGCAATTTTCAGTGGTGTGCTGACGGGACTCACCGCGGGCATCGATCGCCTGATTATCGACTATTGCCACAGGGCAAAAGTGGCTCCAGAGACGGTTCCGGTTGTCTTGACTGGTGGAGATGCTCCTGTTCTTTCTCCACATCTCCGCCATAATCATGAGCGAATCGACAATTTGGTTTGCCGAGGGTTGCTTCGTTTGTAAAGATCAGAATAGAAGATACCACCACCGTGAAGTGAAATTCACATCCTGAAGCTCACGAATCAGCGATCTTGACCCTAAGAAAGTTCTCGTGAGATCGTCGTCCGGGAGTCGTCATCTGACCCCCTCCAAATCACAGAGACTGGTATGCCGAAACCCGGATTGCATGAGCACCGAGAGTTTCTGATCCAGATCACTTGAAACGATCCCTTCCCACACATGACAGCGGTCTGAGTGATGCCGGCCAAGAAAATTTCTGAACTATTGCCTGTCCCTCAAGGGGTGAGAAAGCCTCATGCGTATCAGGTCTTCGGCATCGAGGACGGAGAGCAGGATCTCACGGTCATCAGCGACGAGATCCGCAAAGTCGTCCACAAGCTGAAAAGTGTCAAAGAAACCACAGATCCCAAATTATGGACCAAGGCGGCCAAACTGGCCCAACAGGCAAGACTGACACTCGCAAATCCTGAAGCGAAAGCCAAACTCGACGCCAGATTCGGAATCATCGCAGAGGAACCCCCAACCTCGCGGGCGGGCGATCCACTTGCAGCAGTGTTGCCCGAATCGGACCCATTGGCAGGCATCCTGCCCAATGCGGATCCATTACCCGATACCGACCCACTGGCAGGCATCCTGACAGCCGCCGATCCGACCAGTGGGAACACATCAACCTCCGCTGGGACGAAAACGCAAGCTGAGCCATCCAACCCTCCAGCGGCTGAATCAATCGCAATGCCAGTTGGAGTATTTGGAACACCGAATGACCCCACCCAACCGGTGAGGGAAGAGGTGGGAGGAGCCATTCCCATCGTCGTGCCTGCTGAGGACCCAACGACATTCAAAGCTGCGCGAAATCCCCATCGACGTCCCAAGCCCGTCCTTGGTCTGGTGATGTTCGGAACCTTTGCGGTCGGAATGTTGGCGATCATCGGAGGACTTGGCTATTTTCTTTTTGGCGGCGGCGAACTTTCCATCACCCAAACCGATGACGGAATTTCGGTCTCGACAAATCCGAAGGATCCTGACAAGCCGGGCAAATCTCAGCCCAGGGCTCCCAAAGGCAAGGCCGTTCCCCAGCCTCTGGATCCCGTGATGGGAACACTTGGCCCTGGGAAGACAAGACCCGGAAATTCGGTCACGAACAGTGGGCTGGGGCAGGTCACCAATGCGAACAACGCGAACTCAGAGCCCAAGATGGAAGAGCCTGAGATGAAAGAGCCTGAGCCCGAGCCACCAACGATCCCACCCGCGCCGACGGCTCCAAAAGATCCCCCGATCACCGATGAGATGATCGCCAAGGCAGATGAGCAATTATCTGCTGTCGCTGAGCTGATTCAGTCTGCTCAATGGGACAAGATGAAATCGGCGGCCGAAAAGGCCACAGAATTACCCATGAATGAAGAACAGAAATCCAAGGCAGAGGCACTCTACGAGCTTGCTGATTTGGCGACTTACTACCGGGGTGGTATTGAGAAGGCAGTCAAGGATCTGGCCGTCGGCAATGATTTCGCGGTAACGAAGGATTTTCGAGTGATTGTTGTCGAGAAGGGAGATGACTTCATCACAATCCAGTACAACGCCAAACAAAAGATCTACAACTTTAATGACTTGCCATTCTCATTGGCACATAAACTTGCGTCGTTCACGATTCCCGATTCTCCCAGCAGAAAAGCTGCCATGTCGGTTTATCAGTGGATCAGCCCCAAAGCCACCGAGGACAGTCGCAAAGAAGCTCTGGAGTGGTTAAACAGCCTGGGCAGCGGTATTGAGGGAGCAGACCCGAAACGCATCGTTGAATCGCTGCAGAAGATGTCGCCAGAGGGCACGTAGCATGGTTGCGGGTTATCACCTAGGCTTGCCGGCAACGCATGCCCTGCAGCTTGAGGTCACAGGTACCATTCGATGTCCGCGCTGAACCACTCCATCACGTTACTCCAGAAATTTGTGGGCCACGCCTCGGTAAGCTCCACAAGCAACGTGTCGATATCGGAAGCCGCTGGGGAAGCCTTGGCAGATCTGGGCTTCGAAATCGAGCGGACGAGCTACCAGGACGCCCAAGGTGTCACCAAGTCCAACCTCGTCGCCCGACGTCAACCAAGGGCCGGGAATTCCAGCAACGACGGTGGCATGGCTTACTTCTGCCACACCGATGTCGTTCCGGCCGAAGATTGGACCGGTCCGGGTGACCCTTTTTGCGGCATCGTTCAGGATGATCGAATGTATGGTCGTGGATCGTGTGACATGAAAGGCTCACTGGTTGCAATGCTGTCCGCTGTCTCTCGATTACCCCAAGACCAACAACAGGCTCCTCTGTGGATTGTCTGCACAGCAGACGAAGAAGTTGGATTTCTGGGGGCCAAGCATCTGGTTCAGCACTCGTCGGAATACCGCAACATCGTTCAAGCCCAACCCCTCGCGATCATCGGTGAGCCAACTCGTTTGTCGGTCGTGCACGCACACAAGGGGATTGTCGGAATGCGAATCACCAGTCGGGGACGAGCCGCCCATAGCAGCACAACCGATGGAATCAACGCCAACGAGGCGATGGTGCCCATGTTGCAAACTTTGCTTGAGATCCGTCAGCAAACACAGCAATCAGACAAATACCACGATGGTCGTTTTGATCCACCGGTACTGTCCTGGAACTTTGGAGTCAGTGACAACTGCAACGCCGTTAATATTACGCCAGCAAAATCAGTCGCCTGGGTATCGCTCCGCCCCATGCCAAACATCGATGGCAGAGACCTCATGGACCTTGTTGCAGAGCGAGCAACATCGCTGGGACTGGACCACGAAGTTTGCGAAGGAGGTTCGCCGCTATGGATCGATCCGGATGCTACCTGCATCAGGGACATGTGTACCATCGCAGCAGGAAAGCCAAAAACGGTTTGTTACGGTACGGATGGTGGTGAATTCACTGAACTCAAGCACCGAGTCGTGTGCGGACCCGGCGATATTGCCCAAGCGCACACTTCCGACGAATGGCTTGAGCTCGAGCAACTCAAAAAGGGTATCGAGCTTTACGAAAAAGCAGTTCGCTGCTGGTGCACCCACGGGACCAGGATGGACCGAAGCAGTTGACAGGCTGAATCTTTCCCTTTGATTGTCCTCATCAGCCTCCTGCCAACGATCTTCTTTCGCTAAGGGCCCAGAGCCGTCACGAGGTGAACAAGATCTTGAGCGACTGCGTCTAGGTTCGGCCGGGGTGCTTTGGCTTTTGGCCGCTTGATCTGACAACAGCTAACAGATCGCAGAAACAGTGCGAATCCTCATTCTGAACGATCTGTTTCATCGGCAGCATTCATCCCCAATTGCCGCATCTTGCGATACAGGTTGGATCGATGCAGCCCCATATGCTCGGCCGCATCAGTCATGTTGCCAGAACAGTATGCGATAGCGTGATCAATGTGATCGACCTGAAATTGTCGGGTCGCTTCATTTAAGTTGCCACTGTTGGACGATGGACTGGCCGATTGCCGGGGGCTGGCGGTAAGCATCAAATCATCCGCTTCGATTTTTTCATCGCTGCACAGATAGGCAATCCGCTCAATCGTATTCCGCAATTCCCGGATATTGCCGGGCCACGGATGTGATTGCAGAGCATGGCAGGCACTCGACTGAAAAACCGGTACGGCTCGGCCGATTTGGTAACAAAACTGCTCGAGGAAATGCTTGGCCAACAACAGGATGTCGTCACCCCGTTGCGACAGGGGCGGCAGGGAAAGGTTGACCACATTGAGACGAAAAAACAGATCCTCTCGGAAGCGTTTCTCGACGATCATTTCTTCGAGCGGTTGATTGGTCGCGGCAATCACACGCACATCGACTGGAATCGTTTGGGATCCCCCCACCCGAACCACCACCTTGTCCTCCAGAACGCGCAGCAGTTTTGCTTGCCCTCCGGGGCTCATATCGCCCACTTCATCAAGAAACAGCGTCCCTCCATTGGCTAATTCGAATTTGCCAGCCCGTGTTTGGTTGGCATCCGTGAACGCACCCTTTTCATGCCCAAACAATTCACTTTCCAACAGTGATTCAACAAGCGCAGCGCAATTCACGGCGATGAAGGGGGCGTTACGCCGTCCACTCTCAAAATGAATGTGGCGAGCCAGGACTTCCTTGCCGGTGCCGTTCTTTCCTAACACCAGAACCGTCAAGTCTGTCTTGGCTACCTTCTCTGAACTCCGCCGAATCTTGGCAATGCTGGGGTGTTCACCAATCAACGGGCTGGCCGAAGCGGCATCTTCGACCAACCGATCACAGGTTTCAGAGAGTTTCTTACGTGTCTTGAGCGACTGGATCGCCACCGCTGCATGCGTTGCCAAATCGGATAACACCGTTGCGTCGCAGGCTTCAAAGCCTTGTCCTGTGTGATTGATCGCCTCAAAAACTCCGATCAGCTCATTGCGTTGGCCCGCCATGGGAACGGCAACCAGTGAGCGGGTGTTAAACTCCAGGGATTGATCCACCTTTCGATTGACCCGCGACTCGTCATCGCTACCCCCATTCCAGATCTTCGATTCCCGAGAACCGAGAACTTCGCCCACCACACCAACACTGTCGTCAACTTCCAGAACTCCTCCTTCAACCCCCAGTGCAGGCCGGCCTATCAGTTTCTTGCGGCGTTTATCCCACAAAAAAATGCTGGCTCGCTCACAATTGAGTAACTCCGTCGCGGTGTCAGCGATACCGTGTAACAAGGCCACATCATCTTCCAGACGTTGCCATATGGCAGCGGCATCCAGCACCGCCGTCAGTTGGTCAATGCGACGTATCCGGCGTACCCGACGATCGATGCTTTGCAACGCAGATCCAATCAGATCGGCCGCCCGTTGAAATCGCTGTAAAGCTTGGCTCGATTTCTGAGACGCAACCTGATTGGTTTGCACCAGCAAAGCAGCGACCATGGGTCCGGCTGCTGGCAATCCCTCCAGCGGCAGATGGTGGTTATCCACCTCGCTGACCAGTGGGGTGATACACCAACCCTCGGCAATCCTCGTGGTTCCCAGGTCGAGCGCTTCCCCGATCAAGAGTTCCGGAATGCTGACATTCTCACCAACCCAGATTTCACGATTCCACTGTCCCAGAGACTGAGTCACAAGCCCGCCCATCGTCTCACCCAAAAACTCGAGCAACTCAGGAAAAGCCGATTCGAGAAACGAGGGGCGAGAAATATCCCCCTTCAGAGCCTTGACGACCTCACTAACGAGGCGAATCTCTGCGTTTTCTGAATTGTAGGGCTGGGTGCGGTCTTTCAACGGATCACTCAGTCAGGAGAATAGGGCATAAGTCAGCTGATGCAGGTAAAACCTCTGGTCCGAGATTTCATTTTGTCATGATCTAGGCAAATGGACGAATCCAAAGGATTGACGGTATCCTGTTGCGCTGGATCGCCCGTCGCCCCCGAGAGTGCGATGGTACATTTCGCCAAGCAGGAATCGTTCAATATGCAGTTCAATGGAAAAAAAGGGCTTGTTCTAGGTGTCGCCAACGATCATTCGATCGCCTGGGCAATTGCAAAGCAAATCATGGAAGCAGGGGGTGAATGCGGGTTCACTCATCTTCCAGACCGTGAGGATGACGAACGACAACGAAATCGTCGACGGGTCGCACAACTGACTGACAAGTACGAAAACGCCAAATTTCTGATCCCCATGGATGCCCAGAAAGATGGCGATATCCAGAGCGTATTTGACCATACTGCCGAGCAGTTCGGGAAAATTGACTTCCTGCTGCACTCCATTGCCTTTGCTGATCGGAATGATTTGTCGCGAGATACGGTATTTACCAGCCGCGACGGCTTTAAACTGGCGATGGATGTCAGCGTCTACACGCTGATTGCCTGTACAGCAGCAGCCAAGCCGATCATGAATTCTGGCGGCTCCATCGCCACCATGACCTACTTTGGCGGTGAAAAGTGTGTCCCCGGTTACAACGTGATGGGAATCTGCAAGGCAGCCCTTGAAGCGACCGTCCGCTATTTGGCCTATGACATGGGGCCGCAGGGAGTCCGAGTCAATGCCCTCTCAGCCGGTCCCATACGGACTTTGGCGGGTCGAGCAGCCGGGGTCGAAGACATGCTAACGCTGTATGAGCAAATGGCACCGCTGGGTCGCAATGTCAGCCATGAAGAGGTGGGCCGCACGGGCGCGTTCCTGCTCGGCGACAATAGTGAAGGGATTTCCGGTGAAATCCTGCATGTCGATGGTGGCTACCACGCCATGGGCAGCCCCGGCCGGCTGTTGGACAATATGAAGAAAGATTGATCATTGTTTCAGTTACCGAATGCTTGCCTGCATTCCATGCTCTCAATGTTACGCTCTGAGCCGATCGCTCAATTACTCCACTCCCTGCAAGGAATCATCGATGGTACGTACCTCCAGCACCATGCTCCCTTTGGGTACTCAGGCCCCTGCGTTTTCCCTGCCCGATACAGAAGGCAACACACTTCAGTTATCTGACTTGTCCGACAGTCAAGCCTTGCTTGTCATTTTCATGTGCAATCATTGCCCCTACGTCAAGCATGTTGCTGAGCAACTGAAGTCACTGACAGACGACTACATGCCGCGCGGTGTGGCAGTTGTAGCAATCAGCAGCAATGATGCGGATAAGTATCCCGAAGACTCGCTGGAAGCAATGGCCACTGAGAAATCAGAACGCGGCTATCAATTCGCTTATCTCTACGACGAGTCCCAGCAAGTCGCTGAAGCCTATGCTGCTGCTTGCACCCCTGACTTCTATCTGTTCGATAGCGACCAAAAACTGGCATATCGGGGCCAACTCGATTCCAGTCGCCCCAAGAGCGATATTCCGGTCACTGGGGCGGACCTTCGAGCGGCTTTGGATGCAGTCCTGCAAGGTCAATCTCCCGTGGAACAGCAAACCGCCTCGATCGGCTGTAATATCAAGTGGAAAGAGGGCAACGAGCCACAGTACTTCAATCCACAAGGGATCGCGTGAGCGCCCCCTACCTTCAGGAATTGACGCTGCAACTGGCAATCGGTGCATCCCAACTGGATCCATCCTTGCGAGATCGGCACGCTCAATGGCTGATCAAACAACAACGCAAGGACGGCGGTTTTGCCGGACGTGAAGGGGGCAGTGATCCCTATTACACAGCGTTTGCCTTGAGGGCGTTGTGGATTCTCGATGCACTCGATCCAGAGATTGGCGGGCGAGCAGCTGGTTTTCTGAGACAAAGAATGACCAGCAAAGAATCGATCATCGATCTGATTTCGCTGATCTTTGCATCAGCAATCATCGAACTGGCCGTCGGAGAAGTGGTCATCCCCGATGAGGATCAAAACTGGCAGAGGAACGTGTCGAATCTGCTCGGGTCGCTACGTACGGACGATGGTGGTTTTGCCAAAACTCCCGAAGGCAGGGCTGGCAGTACCTACCAGACCTTTCTGTCGATTCTTTGCCACCAACTGATTGAAATTCCGGTTCCCGATGTCGATCGTGTCGAGTCATTTCTGGAATCACAATTGCAATCCCAAGGAGGGTACCTTGAAATTCGTGCTGCCAAGAGGCCCGGAGTCAATCCAACCGCGGCAGCCATTGGATCCTTGAAGGCTCTTGGCAAACTGGATCCGACAACCCAGAGGGAAACGGCTGCTTTCCTGTCCGAAATGCAGTCTGACGAGGGTGGATTCACTGCCAACACCAACATCCCATTTGCAGATATCCTCAGTTCTTTTACGGGACTGTTAACCTTGGCAGAACTCGATTCGGTCGCTGAGGTAAACAGCGAGGCGATCAGGCGATATGCTTTATCGATGCAATCCCCGGAGGGTGGATTCGTCGGCTTCACGCTCGATCAGACAGCCGATGTTGAATACTCGTTTTATGGTCTCGCAACGCTCGCTCTTTGTCAGTTATGCAGATGAACGAATCGAAACCTGCACACAAGTTGGTGGTAACCCACCTCGCAAAGTCATTTGCCACTTCTGATGCTCCATTACCGGTCCTTCAGGATGTGTCAATGGAATTGGTAGCTGGCGATTCCGTTGCCATCGTCGGCCCCAGTGGCAGCGGAAAGAGTACCCTGCTGCAGATCCTGGGGACCCTTGATCGACCGGACACTGGAACCGTCACCATCGATGGAACCGATCCTTTCCATCTTGATGAAAACTCGTTGGCCCGTTTTCGCAATCAGAACATTGGATTCGTATTTCAGGATCACCACCTGTTACCACAATTGTCAGTTCTGGAAAACGTTCTCGTGCCAGCCTTGGCTCTCGACAAAACGTCGAGCGATCAGATTTCTCATGCACACGAATTGATTGACGCGGTCGGCTTGGCCGATCGCCACGGCCATTTGCCAGCTGAATTGTCCGGTGGCGAACGTGAACGTGTCGCCATCGCAAGGTCGTTATTGATGCGTCCCTCTTTGATTCTGGCCGACGAACCGACTGGCAATCTGGACCGAAGAACTGCTGACACAATCATCGAACTGCTGATGCGGTTACAACAGTCATCCGGAGCGATTCTGATTGCTGTCACACACAGCGACACCCTCGCTGGCGCAATGCAACAAAGAAAAGAACTGCTGGATGGCCAACTTGTGTGATTTCACCGCCCTGTCTGGATACCAAATTGCAGGAACTGGTCAAGCGACATCCCCTAAATTCATGCGTTTTCCATAACGCCTCATGACCTGCCTGCGAAGTTCGTTCAACCCCTCCCCGCTGAGTTCGGGATCCTCGTCAATCATTGACTGTGCAACGGTACGGGCAGCCACCAGAATCTCCTGATCACGAATCAGATCTGCAATCCTCATCGGTGGCATCCCACTTTGCTGGCGTCCGAGCATGTCACCTGGCCCCCTCATGCGAAAATCGGCTTCTGCCAACTCGAATCCATCCTCGGTCTGTTCGAACACCTGCAATCGCTCATTTTCCTCGGGTGAATCATCCCCATCCGTGAAAACACCGACATGACCCTCGTGGCATCCCCGAGCCACACGACCTCGCAATTGATGCAGTTGGGCAAGTCCAAACCGCTGTGCTCCCAGAATCGTCATCACCGTAGCGTTGGGAACATCGATACCAACCTCGATCACGGTGGTGCTGACCAACGCCTGCATGCGACCCGATGAAAACGCATCCATGATGGACTGTTTTTCTTCCGGATGCATGCGCCCGTGTAACAATCCCACCCGATAATCTGCCAAGGCACCATTGCAAAGATCTTCAAACACTGCCTCGACCGAGGAAACATCTTCACCCGATTCATCGTTTCCAGAGGGCATGGAAACGCGAGGTGCCACAACGAACACCTGTCGCCCCTCATCCATCCGGGCGCGTACGAAACTCCACCAACGGTCCTTCCAGCCATCGTGGGCAAGGTAGGTATTGACCTTGCCTCGCCCAGGCGGCTTTTCCCGCAGCGTACTCAATTCCACATCGCCAAACAGGGTCATCGAAATCGATCTGGGGATAGGTGTCGCCGACATGACCAGATAATGCGGATCAACTCCTCCGCTTCGGAGTGCGACGCGCTGAGCAACGCCGAATTTATGCTGTTCATCAATGACGACCAAACCGAGATTCTTGAAGTCGATCCCGCCATAAATCAAAGCCTGTGTTCCGACCAGTAGATCAGTGGTTCCATCGGCGACTGATTCAATTTCGTCCCGTCGTTCGCTGGCACTCAATGACCCGCACAACAAACCTACCCGCACACGACTGTCCGCCAACGTCTCCGTGAGCGTCTGATAGTGCTGTCGGGCAAGGACCTCGGTCGGGGCCATCAAAGCGGCTTGATGACCATTGGCAACCGCCAGCA
>JACLAC010013733.1_pt1 | contig 11109 bp, 5 predicted proteins | sample 8027881 | NCBI WGS metagenome assembly JACLAC01 (sample SAMN15725517, study PRJNA655200) | protist metagenome | isolation source: fluorescence activated cell sorting (FACS) single amplified genomes of... | place: Spain: Blaines Bay Microbial Observatory, Mediterranean Sea | collected 2016-01-19 | reverse complement strand
GAACACGAGGAGGAGGAGGCCGAGGCGGCGGAGGAGGAGAAGCAGCTAACCGCCCTCGCTGTCGCGCGTGCGTCAATGACGTCACCGGAGCCGGCGGCCGCGCCGGAGCCTCCACCGCCCCTGCCTGAGGAGGTAGAGATCGAACCGCAGACGACCGCAGCCGACTTTGAGCTTCTCCCAGAGTCGCCGCCCGTCAGCGCGCCGCCGGATGAGGCGTTTGCCGGCAACACGCCGCCCGAGGAGGAGCCGCCCGCTGACGCTGCCACTGAGAAGGAGGTCGCTGCTGCTGCTGTTGAGAAGGAGCCGGAGAAGCAAGAGAGCAATGTTGGCTTCCTTGGTGCGATCGGTAAGGCGTTTTTCGGCGGCTCATCAAAGACGATTTTGGCACAGGAGAAGGAGGAGGCAGCAAGGGATGTGCCGTCGACCTCATCAGTGGACACTCCCTCCGAGGAGGCGGTGAAGGAGGAGGCGGTAATGGAGGAGGCGCCGCCGTCACCGAAGCAAACGAGCGGAGCCGGCAGCTCTTCCTCCGCCGCCGTCGATCCGCCTTCTACACCGCCCTCCCTTGGCAAAGCGAAGGTCGACCGCTCGAAGAGTACCATCGTCAACGCGGGAGTTGCCTATTGGAACGAGGCGCTCTCGCAGCCGAGCTTTGCGATGTGGAAGGGCGGCGACGCGGGCGGTACGCCCAAGCTGACTCCTAAGAAGACGCTCAGCGGAAGGATCGCGACGTTTGCGCGACGGCCGTCGGCGACGTTCGAATCGGCGCCCGCGACGGCTGAGCGCCGCGAGGCTGAGCTGCTAAGGACGCCGTCGGCCGCGTCGCCAAAGCGCGCGCCGACGCAGTACGTCCGGCCGGGCCACACGCCGATCCAGGTGAATAGCGCGATGGAGCATCAGTGGCAGGCGCAGGAGAAGGCGGCGGGGGTGTCGCCGCACAAGGAGTACAACTGGGAGAAGGTGGACGGGTTGTGGAGGAAGAAGAAGCTGAACTTTTGAGATCGATAGCGGGGAGTGCGTAGTGTGTGTAGGTGGGTGGGCGGGGATTCTTATTGGGCCATGCTGGGTCGGCTTGAAAAAAACGAAAATTGCCTAGTGCTCGTTACGACGCACCGACCACCCGCTTTTCCCCCTCTCGGTCACGTGACTCGCTCTTCGCATGCTGCTCCACGATACTCTTCGCCCAGCCGGCCTCCACATCGCGCTGCTAGCTCTCTTTCGCACGCTCCCAGACAAGTATCAAACCCTCCCGGGCTACGTGCCGCCATTCGGTGGCGAGGTGTTGATGGGCGATTGGTTTAGAGTGTCCTCGATGGGCATTGGAATGATGGAGGCAATCTCTCCCTGCATGAGCGGCCGATCAAACGAGAAGACACCCTGCGCGGCACCACTCGCACCCGACAAGACGAAGCAACTCGTCTTCGGCTGCATAGACAAGGGCGGAATCCGGCATTTCGACACAGCGCAAGAATATAAGGCGCCCGACTTTACAAATCTGAAGGCGCGCAACCCGCTATTCGCGGGCAAGCTGACTGGTGAAGAACAGCTTGGTCTCGCGCTAAAGGGTCAATGGAGGGAATCGTATACGGTGGCGACCAAGTATAGCCACGGATGGCCGCACTATCTCGAGGAGCTCGAGCAAGGTATCGACGAGAGCCGTGCGCGCCTCGGCATGGATTACATCGATTTATTTTATCTTCACCGTCCGATCACCGGCCTGAAGGACCTAAACGACCTCAAGACCGCAATGCTTACATTAAAGGGCGCTGTCGAGAAGGGTAAGATAAAACACGTTGGCCTCTCCGAGGTGGGCACCGAATGGCTGCGATTTGCCAACTCGATCCATCCTGTTGCGGCGATACAGATGGAGTGGTCGTTAGTCTCGAGAGAGATCGAGGCCGAAATCGTGCCATTATGCCGCGAGCTGAATATCGGCATCGTCGCGTACGCGCCGCTTGCACGGCTTCTGCTCGCCGTCAGCGAAGAGGAGCTCAATGACGAGATCGCAAAGACGATCGCGCCCGCAATGGGCTCCATCGTGCCGAGGTTTGACGCGACCAACCTGCCCGATAACCTCGCGCTGATGCGTAAGGTGGCGGCGATGGCCAAGGAAAAAGGATGCACGACGGCGCAGTTGTCACTCGCGTGGCTCTATCACAAGGCGGCGTACTTGGGAGTGACGGTCGTCGCGATACCGGGCACCTCGCACGTCGAGCACGCGATCGAGAATGCGAAAGCGCTCAATGTGAAGCTGAACGATGAGGAGATGGTGACGCTCGAGAAGCTTGGCGCGTTGTCAAAGGGTGCGCGCGGCTCGGAGTCGTACATGCAGATTACCTTTGAGACGCAGCAGGGGAATCACACGTCGAGCGGGTATCGGAAGTATGGGTAGTAGGCGCTGTTTTATCGGGCGTCGCCGTGAGCACCTTGCGAGATCGCGAGCTCGTCGCGATGGCGACGCGGGCATCCATTGTGCTGCTCCTCTTCTTTACAGTTGGCACGGATGCTGATTGGCAGGCATCGCTGCAAAAGGCCTTTTCAATCCACCAGGGCGGCGATTTGCAAGGCGCGTGCAAATATTACAAGGAAGCGCTCAACGGCAACCCGGAGCTGCGGAAGCATCCTGGCGTGCTGACGAATTACGCGCTCTCAATCCAGGCGGAGGCTCCTGCCGAAGCGGCCGACGCGTTTCGCGAGGTGATTAAAATGACGCCAAATTCGCCCGACGCCTACTACAATCTCGGCCACGCACTCACCGATTGCGGTGATCTCGCAGCGGCAGAGGAGGCGCTCGGCTCGTGCCTCAAGCTCAACCCGGAGGACGCGGATGCGCACTACGATCTGAGCACATGCCTCTTGCGGCAGCAGAAATACGAGGCGGCGATCAGCTCGATTCGAGCCTCCATTGCTCTCCAGCCGGCGGACGCGAAGGCCTACGTTGCATTGGGCGACGGGCTCGCTGCGAGCCGCGAGTGGACCGAGAGTCGAACGGCGTACAAGCAGGCGTGCGAATTGCGCCCGTCGCACATGAACTCGTGGGTGAGCCTCGGCAACGCGGAGGAGGAATGCGGGCTCTTGGCCGACGCTGAGAAGAGCTGGGGCAAAGCGATCAAGCTGGGTGAGGCGCAGCTCAGGAGCAGCATGGCGGCGGAGGACGACGGTTTCTTCGACGAGGATGGTGAGGTGGATGGTGAGGAGGATGGTGAGGGCGGCAGCCGCAGCAGTACAAGCGACGACACGGAGAGCTTGAAGAGCGATCTCTCTGGCGTGTATCAGAACCTCGGCGCTTTGCTCCGTCGTATGGATCGCCAGCCGGAGGGTCGTAAGGCGTATGCCTCGGCACTGAAGCTCGATCCGACCTCTGTCGAAGCGTACATGGGTATGGGAAGAGCGGGCGCCGCGCCAAAAGAAGGGTTCAAGGACGGCAACAGGGCGTATTTGAAGTACCTGCAGGACACGTATGGGAATGCGCTGAAGCTGCAGCCGAATCTCGCGGGCGCGTACACTGCGATCGGCGAGGGCATGCGCATGTATGGCTTGGAGGGCGGCTGTGAGGAGTTTGACGGCTTGGGGGCGTTAGAGATGTATCAGGCCGCTCTGAAGATTGTGCCGACGAATACGCTCGCGCTGACGCATGTGGCGTATGGAAGCAGGGAGCCGTGCAGTGAGGAGGCGAATGAGCGGCTGATGTGCGCGGATGCCTTGTCGGCGGATGGCGTGGAGGAAGAGGGTGATGATGATGATGAGGGCGCGGTCCCGATGATTGAGAGCCTCAGCGCGCCATTGCCTCACGATGCCGACAAGCTGAATGAAGCTCTCGCGAAGTGGCGGCGCAATGGGCTCGCCGTCTTCCCGTCATTGCTCAGCGCGGATCGCGTAAAGACGCTGCTCGCGCACGTTCGCGCCGCGCAGCACGGCAATTATACGGCCGATTACACGGCGGTGACGCGCGATAAGAACTCGCGGAGCCACAAGGCGCTGCCGGTGGGCGAGGCGAAGGAGGCGCTCGAAAGCATCGCGAACAGTCTTCAGCCGTTCTTCGAGGCGGCGCTCGGCACGTCGGCACCCGCTCTCCTCGAATCGGGGTTCATGGTAACAGGGCCTGGCGCGATGGCGCAGAACTTTCATCGCGATGTCGCGCCCGCGGTCGTCTCGCGCTCGTCTATCGCCGTCTCCGTGCAGGTGTCACTCGTCGACACCGCACCGACACAGGGATGTTTGGAGGTCATCCCGCGGTCGCAGGCCTTCTCAACGGAAGTGAGCGATAAGGAGCGGCAGGAGAAGATGCCGCACGTCAAGGTCGCAGTTCCGGCGGGCACGGTCACCGTCTACGCGCTGCACACGATGCATCGCGGCACGGCCAACACGCACACGGATGACCGGCCATTCTACTTTTTCACGCTTGTCGGTGAGGGCCTCGCGCCGCCCGGCTTGGCGTATACGATACAGCCGGACGATGTGGGACGGTGGCAGCTCGCGGAGGGCGCCGTACAGGAGCGCGCGTGACTCAGTGCTTTAGAGCATTTAGCATCAAATAACAATAATACCCTTTCACATACGACATAAGACTCATCGATATGATCGTGTCCCGACCTCTCTGCACCTCTCTCCCTCTGCAGCTACGCCCTCCCTCTCATGCGGCTGTGAGCTCGATCAGCGCCGCCGAGAGTGCCGACTTGACCGCAATCTCTGACGTCGCCTTGCCGGTCTTTAGCCGTGTGAGCGCCGTCCCCATCATACGCTGCGCGGCGCGCCTGTAGCCAATGATGATCGGATCTGACAAGGTCAGCTCGAACCGATGCGGCGTCCGCACATAGTTGAGCGTCTGCGCCCTTCCCTCCATGAGAACGTTCATGCCGTCGGCGCGCATCATCTCCGCCGCCTTCCCCGCAAAGGCCACAACCTCGCCCTGCGTCATCTTCGCGACGGTCGGGATGTTCTTCCCAACCTTCGGATCCTTCAGCGTCGTGTTCGCGCACTGCGAGACGAGCAGATCTAAGCCATAGCCTTTTATCGCCGTGTCGAAGGTGTTGCCTGGGCCGAATTTGCCAAAGCTGAGGCAGTTGACGAGCTCGGCTAAGAAGGGCGGAGTGAGGACCTCGGGGCCAAACGGCGTGCCCGATTGCTCGCAGCGCGTCACCGCGAGGAGCGTAAGCGAGCGGAAGACTGTGGCAATGCAAGAAAGGACAAAACAAAACGAAAGGTATGTGTGAGCGTCGGGTCCGTAGAGTCGCAAGACGGTGGCCGGTGGGTGTGCGGGCTTGATGGCGGCACGCGCACCATTCCCATTCGACCAGCTCGTGCAACGCGGCAGCTTCTCCTGCAGCTTCGCGCACGTCGTCCCTTTGCCCGTGCCCGATAAGCCCTGCAGCACGAGCACACACCCTTTGCTCGGCGCCTTGCCCAGCGCGCGGATGATCTCCGCCGCGACGATATCCGCTGATTTGCCCAGGACGTCGACCTTCTTGAGCGGCTCGACGCGCGGGTTCCTCGGGAGCACGCCCTTCTCGACGGCCATCTGGATGCCCGCCGCCAATTTCTCGTCGTCCTCCGCGTCGCGCTTCATGATGTCCTCCATCTCGCTCTTGGCGAACGCGTCGAAGGCGGGCTGGCCGCGGTAGGTCGAGATGATGGCGTTCGACGTCGTGTCGTCGCCCTTATCGAGTAAAGCCATGCTCAGCGGCGGCGGCGCCTGCACGCCGCCGCCGGCCTCCTCGTCGAGCGCGGTCACGGCGTGGTAGACCCAGCAGAAGTAGCAACGCCAGAACTCGCTCTCCGGCACGCGCTTCGGCACGCACTTGTAGACGAGCTTGTTGAGCGGGTCGCCCGAGGCCTGCACGGCCGCGACCGCGTGATCCTTGAAGGCGATTGGACCTTGATCTGCGGAGTCAGTGGTCTCCCACGCAGGGCCCCACACCGTGTCCTCCAGCTCGGGCAACGGCGCACGCACCGCGAGGAACTTATCAATGTCCATCGCGCTGATGGCTTTTACCGCATCGATAGCGGCCTCACGCAGCTCGGGAGTCGCGTCTTCGAGCCATTCGTTTGGGTATGGTAGGATGGCGGGAGAGCTATTATTTGCGCCCATGTGAATATGTTTATCGCCTTGGTGGCGTGGGCGACGGCGATGGCAAGTGGTGGTGTCGGCCGAGCGCTCGGCACGCGTGGACACGAATGTTTGCCGACGGCGGGCGCCACGGCGGCGTTACATCGACGTGAGAATCCTCATCAGAACCCTCCACGCGGCACAGAAGACAAAGGCACAAACGCCACAACAACAAAGGCACAACAACACGACCACAACAACGTAAGCTCTCGCTCTCGCTCTCACGCTCAAACTCTCCCCTCTCACTCAGTAGTCCACGCCGTCCCTCTCAGAGGTTGACCTCGATGCCCGTGCGGTCGTACTTTGGCACCCGGTTGAGCGGCCACCGCTTAAAGTTGGTGTGCTTCCAGCTCGGCCCGGTGGGCGAGATGTCGCCAATGTCGCGGAGGCCGCCAATCCAGTTCTCGGACTGCTTGCCCCACTCCTTGGGGACGACGACGTGCGGGTCGTACTGGAACCACGCCGAGTCGCCGTCAAAGGACATCAGGCCGGTCGGCGACGAGTAGCGCGTCTTGAGCGGCGTCGAGTGGATCCAGCCGCCATCGGTGCCCGCGGCCGACGCCTTCTGCGGTGAGCCTGAGTTGGTTTTGCGATGCATGAGACAGATGGAGTGTGTGTGAGCGCGCGCAAGCAAACACGGAAGGGAGAAGAGCGGTATGTGGTGTGTGTTAGAGGCAGGCGGACGCACTCGCGCCATCGCGGACGCCGTCGATCTGTGAGGTCGACATGCTTTTGTGTGTGTTGTTATTGATGCAAGTCGGACGGTCCCGATCGATCGCGACTCTTTTCGCACTTGCAACTTCAAAACTTGGCGTGGTGCTCGCCGCCGCCACCTGGAGTTGTCTAAGTATGTAGCCCCACCTTTCTCTGCTTTCGCAAGGTGCATCGTAATAGTGCCCGAGGCGCCACCAACAGTTCGACCTCGGCGAGGTGATGCATTGCATGCATTTGCCACGTGACGCATTTATTTTATTCCCTTACCATGGACTGCGACGAGGCCACCACACACCGCCGGCCGTACTTCTTCTTCTGGCGGCGCGAGTGGCGGCTTCACGGCTGCCGCTCCCTTCATGTTGATACCAAACGGCTCGACAATAACCAGAAGGCACAGCTCGCTGCGGCATTGGTGTCTTCCACAGTCGCGGATGTGCACGGCGCTGATGGCGATCGAGGCTTCTTCAGCAGCGTAGGGCGGAGCCTCGCTGGACTGCCACCGAATGTGACTCTGCGAAACGTGCCGATGACTGCGATGCTCGCCGCCGCGCTGATGCTCAATAACATTGACTACAGCCGTCCTCCGGATGTGGCCAACAACAACCGTGTGTCTCGCATTGAATCGACGATGGGCGCGTGCCCTCAATCGGCGTACGTACTGATTGACGCGGACGATCTTCTCGACGGCAGTACGGCCAACGCGATGTTTGGCTGCTATAGGCGGCGCGGCGCCTTTGTGGCCCTGCCCTCACGCCGACCGCTCGTGGAGGGTCCGAGCGCGTGGCTCAACAATGTGCTCCTCCCTCTCATGCGCTCGCGGCACAATATGTCGCTCGACGTCCTCTCGTCGCATGCCCTGCGCGAGTTGAGCTTCTGCGACTGCCCGCTCCCCTCATGCTGTGCGGGCGACGGCGCGCCTCTCCTCTTCTTTGTGCGCGACGATTCACTCCTCTCGATCGACGACGGCGTCGTGGCATTACCGCACTCCAAATCAAAGCATAGGCTCAGCCGCTCAAACAGGACGTCCTCCTCCAGCTCCCAAGGCAATGGCGCACGGCGGCAAGCAGAGAGAGAGCCTCCTGTCGGCGTCGTGATGGCCGCTGATAAAAAGTACGTCCAAGGCAATCCGATCACCTTTGAGCTCATTGGTCTTCAGACGCTGCGCGTACCTGTCTCGCTCGTGACGGACGACCCACAACGCGTGCGGCAGATGGCGAGCGCTGCGTTGACGCGCAGTAGCAGCAAAGCAGTCAAAGCGGGAGGAGGTGGAGTGAGCATGAGCAGCCTCCTCGAGGTGCATGCGCTCCATCTACCGCCATCCTCCCTCCCATCCTTCGCGTCGTCGAGTGAATACGGCTTCCGGCTTCATAAGCTGCCCGCGCTGCTCCAGTCGCGCTTCGACCTCTCCATCTACCTCGACGTCGACGTGTCGCTCTGCTCGACGACCATTCTCTCTGAGCTGGTCCGCCTCGCCGACGTCGACGCAAGACACGCCGAGGTGTTTGTCGTGCGCGAGGGGCGGCGGAGCGACGGCGTCGAATACATACATGGCGGCGTCATGCTCTTCCGCTCGACGCCATTAGCGCGCAGCCTGCTACGCACGTGGCTGCGTAAGTACCTCGTCACCTATAGGAAGAGCCTCGACGCGAAGGGCGTGCCGCGCGGCTCCGTATACGAGCAGCCCGACCTCACCGCCACGATGGTCGCCGCGAGCCGCGTCCTGCCGGGGAGCGTGCACTTTTTGCCGACCGAGCTGCTCGCACGCGTGCACACGGGCCAGGTCGCGCTCTACAAGCGCCGCGTCGCGAGCGGGCTGCCGGCGGCGCCGCTCGCCCACATCAATGGCCTCAAGGCGGCCGAGAGGGAGCTGTGGAGGCTGCTGATTGGTAGTGGCTCGAATGGCACGTGCGGTGGTGGCGGGACGAGTGCGATGAGGCGGAGACGCGGAAGCATGCTGTGAGGTCGCAAAATCGAAACGTTTTGGTGCCCAGGACGACGCGTAAAAACTTCTTTGGCCAATTCATGCCGCAGACGGTGGTGCAGACGGTGGTGTCTTCACCGGCGGTACCGGTCAGGCCTCCCATGGAGCCACGCAAGCCAATTCCGGACGGTGGATGGAGCCACGCAAGCCGCAATCCCATTCCCATGAGCGGCCCGCGAATTCCGGACGGTCGTGGCGGCGCCAAACCGTCGATGGACTACATCATTCGAACCGTCGACCAAGCCTTTACCACCGTCAGCATAAAATCCAAGTCGTGCCCGCCCGGTGAGGTGTTGACCGCCGTCGTGCGCACGTGCATCCACCGCGAGCCGGAGCCACAGGAGATGACGGCGCTCACCAACGAGTGCCAGCGGCTGCAGGCGGAGAATAAAACGCTCACCGATGGCGAATTCACCCGCCACACCGTCGCGGCCGCGCTCTGGGAGTGGCAGACCCGCCAGCCGGACACCGTCCGCATCCTCGCTCGCCGCGACCGCGCCTTCGAGCACGCCCACGGCGGCGCCACTCGCCGGCAGGTGCTCGAACGGATGGCGGGCTACGTGCGCGTCTTCAGCTGCGCGAACAGCGCGGTCTTTCCTCTCGCGATCGCCGTGCTCGCACTCTCGATCGCCGAGCGCGCCACGCTGCAGCTCTTTCCGGAGGCCGCCGGCGCGGCCGTCTGCGCCGGCCTGCTCCTCCTCTGCGCGATGGCCGGCCTCGCGGGAAGCTGCCGCCTCATCTCCGACCTAAAGGCCGACGACGACGGCCGCGAGACGACCGCGCAGCGCATCCTGGAGGCCTACTTTTGGGTCGCGAGCCTCGTCGGCCTTGTCCTCGGCGGCCTCGCCATCGCGCAGGTCACCCTGCCGTCGGATGCGTCTCACATTGAAGACTTTGCATCGACCTCGCCGGACGCCTTCAAGGAGACCGCGGCGCGCCTCGGCATCGATTCGTCGTTTGGGAGCGACGCGGTTGATGCGGTGAGCCGCACCGCGACCGTCTTCAAATGGGCGGCCACCACGCTATCGCTCATCCTACTCTGCGTGCTGCTCGTCGCCTGCGCCGCCGCCGCGCGCATCGTCACCACCTTTGAGCTCCTGCAAGGGCTGCTCCACAATCTCGGCATACTCTCGCTGATCGTCTCCGCCGGTCTCATCTATCTGAGCGTCGTCGGCCAGTTTGCCCTCTCCCTTCAGATCGAGCGCATCGGCGACACGTCGTCGTCCTCCTCCGCAATCCTTCCTAGTGGCAGTGGCAGCGGCGGTGACGGCATGGGCGATGTTGAGGGCAGCATCCGTGTCATGCTCGGCATTGCGACCGCTCTCGGCGCGCTCCTCATCCCCGCCGCCTTGCTCGGCTTCAGCGCGGCGCACCTCGAATCAGCGCGGCTCCTCGGGATGTTTGAGCTCGTTGGTGTCATGCACGCGTGCCTCCTCCTTCTCGTCACCGCCCTCGGCATCACCGTGAGCACATGGGATGGGATTGGCCTCTACGTGAGCGGCCACTGCAAAGCGCTGCTCCAGCTTGGCGATCAGAGATGGTTTGCGAGCCTCGCGCCGGGCATCTCGTGCACCAAATACTATGGATTAGGAACGGATGTCGATGACAGCACTGGTCAGCTCGTCGACGGGCCGGCTGTTGGCGTCGGGATGCAAATCCGCTGCTTCGAGCCGTCGCATGCGGTCTACGCTTGGGAGTACAATGGCGGGACGAGCAGCGACGCACAATGCGGCGCGAGCGAGCTCAGCCACTACGGATGCGCCGACCTCGATCGATGCTGCCCGGCGATGGCCGAGGCGTTCGCCTTCCATGCGCGGCTGATGGCGATCGTCTCCTTCGTGTGGGCCTTTATGATGCTACTTGGAGCGCTGGCGGCACGGCACCTTCGATCGAAGCTCTTGCCCATGCTGCGTGCGGCAAACATCTACGCGCGATGGGACCGGATGCAAGAGTACGCGCAGCAGGTCGTGGAGACGCCTGGCCACCCCGCGAGTCCAGTCGACGACTCTGTCAGCAGCACGTCATCACACAGAAAGTCGGGGGAAGAGGCGATGACTGATGGCGAGGCGGCGAACCCTCCATCAACAACCGAGCGCGTCCTAAGCCGCCGCTATCTTGGCATCCTTCTCGCTCTACTCGCCGTCTTAATCCTCGTCTTCGCCGGCCTTCATCCGCTCGCGCACAGCGCACTCTCGCCGTACGAGCCCATCGCCTCCTCAGTCGCCACCGGAAATTGCACACTCCCGCCGCCGCCGTCTCCTCCCACAACGACACAGCCGCCATCCTCTCCGGGGCACGGGCAGCTGCT
>JACLAC010005773.1_pt1 | contig 11109 bp, 10 predicted proteins | sample 8027881 | NCBI WGS metagenome assembly JACLAC01 (sample SAMN15725517, study PRJNA655200) | protist metagenome | isolation source: fluorescence activated cell sorting (FACS) single amplified genomes of... | place: Spain: Blaines Bay Microbial Observatory, Mediterranean Sea | collected 2016-01-19 | reverse complement strand
TGCTCTAGCCGAAGATCACCACTTTACCATCGCTTTAGGTTCATCTATTGAAGATGTTGAAACCGCACTGATTCAACAAACTCTCAAACGCGTTACCTCCAACCGGCGTGAAGCCGCCGCTATCCTAGGCATTAGCCTGCGTACACTCCAATACAAGCTTAAGCAATACAAAATCGATCTAAAGTAACTTAACGTCCAAATTCTTGCCTCAGACATAAAACGCAAAATTTGCATTTACTAAGCAATTAATTCTCTTGTAGCGAACTCACAATCAGCTACAATATTCCTTATCTATATATTTTTAAAAAACTTAGTAAATACAATACAAAATTGGCACTGTAATTGCCTGAAACTAATGGATAAACAGCTTTTAAGAGGTTTTCTCTGCAATATCTGCACTTTCAAGGTAAAAAGCCAACTCAATTGTTGCTATTAAAAGCTCTTTTTTACAAAATTTGCACTCTTTATGAATTATCAAGGTGATGTATGAATTCCTTGGAACATCCCAAATTGGTCGACCCACTTGATCATCTTTCTTTGCCCTCTAATAATAGTACGACTACGCCCCACCCAATCGTACCTGAATTATTGGTCCCCCACCTTAAATCCAATACTAAAATCGGTGCCATCAAAGAACTGGTAGATCTTTTGTGTCAGGCAGGGTATGTACAGGATGGTTTGTTGTTCTTGCAATCGGTCCTAACCCGAGAAAATTTGGAAAGCACCATTATCGGACCCAATATTGCCTTACCGCATGCCCGCAGCCAGGCCGTATCTCACTTAGGTATGGCCTTAGGCTTATCTCCTACTATAATTGATTTTCCATCAGGAGATAAGCGTGCTCAAATCAATATAGTTTGCCTCGTTGCGGCCCCCCTTCATACCCCCGGTTTACATTTGGATTTAATGAAGTTTTTAGCCCAGCGCTTTGCTATGCCTGGGTTCATAGAAGCCATGTGCCAAACGACAACTAAAGAGACCATCTACCAACTTTTAGACCCGGCGACTAGGTTCACCCACTTGGTCTAATATTCTCTTAAAACAATAAAACAAATCTATGTTTCGTATTTGCGTATACTGTGGCTCAAAAACAGGGAAGCAGGAAATATACCAGACGGCAGCTACGGAATTGGGACAAGGCATTGCTGCCCGTGGTTGGGGATTGGTTTATGGTGGCGGTAGAGTTGGACTAATGGGCTTAGTCGCTGATGCCGTCTTAGCAGCTGGTGGTGAAGTCATAGGTGTAATTCCCCAAGCACTAGCAATAAAGGAAAAAGAATTAGCTCACCCCAATTTAACCGAGCTGATTGTAGTTGGAGATATGCATCAGCGCAAAGCAGCCATGAGCCAACGAGCTGATGCTGCAGTAACTTTACCGGGTGGCTATGGCACCCTAGAAGAGCTTTTTGAAATGCTTGCTTGGGCCCAACTCGGGTTTCATAGCAAACCATTAGCATTACTCAATATCGCAGGATATTTTGACCACTTGATAAAATTTCTCAACCACGCATTGGATCAGAATTTTCTAAAAGACCGTCACCTAGACCTACTTCATAGGGAGGCAAATGTCAACGCTATATTGACCTACCTCCACCATCAAATCCACTAGTCGACAAGCTTTGTCTGTACAGTAATGAACATTGCCGCCAGCTCAACAAGAGGAAAATTGAGCCGCATCGAAAACTAGGCAATAATTATAAAACAGCTCTATACATTACTATCGGATAATTCTTGGATTTCGTCGCGAATCGTAGCTGCCCGCTCATAATTTTCTTCGGCAATTGCCTCTGTTAGTTCGCGCTCTAACAATTCACGTTTACTCATCGGCCTGTTTTCCTTGATTTCATCTTCTAATTCATCTAAGGCATGCTGTGAGCGTTCACGTTCGCGGAAAAACTCTTCAGCATCTACTTCATCTAATGAGGCCATGTGCTCACGTGCTTGCTGGACAACATCTAAGGCTTGCTGAAATTCCCCTCTTTTCAAGGCTAACTTCGCTGCCGCTGTAGCTTGAATACGTATTATATAAGGCCACCACTTTTCCAGGTTTAACTTATCCTTAGAAGCCTCGGCATATTTATTGACCAAACGGAAAAGTGCCATATTGCGTTCCGTATCTTCTATGACTCGCTTATAATCATTTATTTTTAGCAAAAAAGCATAGCGTCCGTACACCCGGGCACTTTCGTCAAAAAGTTCTCGGCACGCGGTCTGATCCAATGTAAACCCGCTTAGATCCCCGTGTTTTTGCTGGTATTTCTCAACCGCATGCTGGTAATAGTCTAAGACATAATCGTATCCATAAGGTCGCTTGCCATCAGGGCGACCATCTAAATTGATCTGTAGTATTCCCTGAAATGCTCCCTGGTCCACCCGCACTTGTAATTTGCGGATGCCATCGTCCCCCCATATCTTGCGAACATTAGCCCCTGGATCAAATTCCCAAGCCTGGAGAATATCGCTGATATCCTGACTCATACGACTCCCCTTCCACTAAAATCAGTTAGTATTTCACAACCCAAATATTTTTATTCATATAAAATTACTATACTTTGTAAAACTCAGGTTGTCAAACACCGAAGGCCCAACTAAAACAATTATCGATAGATACCTTTCATAAGATTCACCCCATTCACAACAACACTGGCCCCAGGAATATAACTTTTTAAATCGATTCTTCATCCCATATTTTTGGCTAATACCTGGTAAAAACGATACTATAGATTGATGACTGTTTAATAACAAAATTAGGTGTAAATTCTATTTAGGATTCCCTCTAAAGTGAGCTTAAACTCTACAATATATTGATATATTCTATTTTCTTCAGCAAGGATAATCTCTATAATATTATAGCATCAGTTAAATAACAAATTTGTTTTTTATTTTTTACAATTTTGTCTTTTTTACTTGAAATAATTATAATTACTATACCTCTGCTGAATCAGCATAAATGATTGTAGGCAACTCAAAAAAAACCTTGATTTTTATATGGGGCTTAACACGTGCTAAAAAATACTTTTAATAGCAGCCATTACATAAACAATAAAAATATCTGTATAATGTTGGTATTTTTATTGTTTTGCTAAAACACCTACTTATCTATTAAACTTTTTCCAAAGAACATTATGCTTACATCAACCCATCCAGAAAATGCGCAGCGGCAATTAGTTGCCTTACACGAAATTGGCCAAATATTAGGATCAACAAATGATTTTGAAGCTGCGCTATATAGCATCTTGAAAATCATGCGGGACCGCGTCGATATGAGGCACGGTTCACTTGGCCTTTTACATCATGAAGATAGCGAAGTCAATATTGATATTGCCTACGGTTTATCTAAATCAGAAATGAAGCGGGGACGCTATAAAATTGGTGAAGGTATTACGGGTCGCGTATTGGCATCTGGCAAACCCGTAATTGTACCTCGCATCAGCAGTGAACCCTTATTCTTAAATAGAACTAAAGCAATAAAAACCAATGAAAGAGAGCAGACTTCATTTATCTGTGTACCGATAATGATGAAAAAAAAGGTAGTGGGGACGCTCAGCGTTGATACGCTATACAAAAACGACACTTGGCTTCAAGAAAATGTGCAATTATTATCCATAGTTTCCGGTATGATTGCTCAATCAACCGCTTCACGACGCCGTGCTTTAGCCGAACAAAACATGCTTCTAAACGAAAACCAGCGCTTGCAAAACCAGCTTAAGGAACGTTTTAAACCTTCAAATATCATTGGTAATTCGCGTCCCATGCAAGAAGCATGTACCATGATTAGCCAGGTTGCTCCCAGTGATGCTAACGTGATGCTCCGCGGCGAAAGTGGTACCGGCAAAGAGATGTTTGCTGACGCTATTCATTATGCCAGTCAACGAGCCGATAAGCCATTTATCAAAGTACATATTGCAGCCCTACCAGAAACGCTGGTAGAAAGTGAACTTTTTGGCCATGTAAAAGGAGCATTTACGGGTGCTTCAACAAACAACCTAGGACGCTTTGAACGGGCCGCAGGGGGCACCATCTTCCTCGATGAAATCGGAGAATTATCGCAAAGCGTACAAATAAAATTGCTCCGCGTAATCCAGTCACGTGAAATAGAGCGCTTAGGAAGCTCTGAAATTCATAAAATCGATGTACGCATTGTAACCGCTACACATGTAAATCTGGAACAAGCAGTAAAAGAAGGACGTTTTAGGGAAGATCTATTCTATCGTCTAAACGTATTTCCAATTTACGTCCCCCCCTTGAGAGAACGCAAATCCGACATTTTACTATTAGCTGACTCATTTTTAGAAAAATATGCACGCCAATACAATATCAATATGAAGCGTATCTCTACTCCTGCTATTGATATGATGATGAGTTATCATTGGCCCGGAAATGTACGAGAATTAGAAAATCTGATCGAACGCGCTATAATTCTAAGTACAGATGGAGTTGTCCATGGACATCATCTCCCCCCTTCTCTACAAACAGCAGAAGCAACTGGCACACCTATATCTGGTAATTTTGAATCCATGATGCAGGCTTATGAACGTGAAATAATCATTGAAGCATTAAAGAATGCCCACGGCAATATGGCCAAAGCAGCCCGCCTGCTGGGTACAACATCAAGAATATTCACCTATAGATGTCAAAGATTAGATATCCTATCCAAACAATATAAAAATTAGCCATAATGATTAAATATAAAAATTACAATATTGTATGTCTCATTTATCAATAATTACAATATTGTTTCTTTTTGCATGTTTTATTTTTTTGTAAATTATATATGCCTACTATAAGTAATATCTTAAATGAATTTATCATTTTGGCATTGTCTTTGCTATAACAATGTTAACTTGCAGTAAAAAACGCACCCTATATGCTTCATTCATCGTTTTCCACTGCAGGAATACGCACTATGCCCATGCGCCTCACATTAAAAGCGAAGAGAGAACGTTCTATGTCTAAACATCTTACTAAAAAATCTATCCCCTTATGCGTAACCACTTTGTTGATCGGTTCCGCAACGCAAAGCATGGGAACTGAAATCACTTCGATGGAACAATTTCAGCAAATGCCACTCGCTTATCCAAAATTCATGATTGATAATCTGTGGATTTTAATATCAGCGGCACTCGTATTTGTTATGCACCTAGGTTTTGCCACCTTAGAATCAGGCTTAACCCGGCAAAAGAATACCGTTAATATTCTTTTTAAAAATCTTTTTATTATTTCTGCAGGTCTTCTAACCTATGCTTTTACCGGCTTTAATACGATGTATCCCGGTGAGTTTAATAATTGGCTATCTCTAGGTGGTCCCATTGGTTTCGGCACGGATGCTGCCGCCCAAATTGCCAACCTAACCGCTAATTACGCTAATTACACCTATTGGTCAGATTTCATCTTCCAAGCCATGTTTGCAGCAACGGCAGCCACCATTGTTTCCGGTGCTGTAGCGGAACGCATAAAATTGCCCAGTTTCATGCTTTATGCTGTTATATTGGTTGCATTTCTCTATCCAGTACAGGGATCCTGGAAATGGGGCGGCGGTTGGTTAGACGATATGGGATTTTATGATTTTGCCGGTTCCACAGTCGTTCACGCTTTTGGAGGTTTTTCAGCCCTTGCCTGTGTGCTGATACTTGGTCCTCGCACAGGCAAGTATACAACATCCGGGATCAAACCAATCCTCGGCCATAGCATGCCTCTGGCAACCATCGGCGTTTTGATTCTCTGGCTAGGCTGGTTTGGTTTTAACGGCGGTTCCGTTTTAAATGCCGATCCGGTCTCCATCTCTTTAGTCTTCGTAACCACTTCTCTTGCCGCTGCAGCAGGCTGCCTAAGCGCTATTTTCATAGCTTCGATATATCTGAAACAACCCGATATAACCATGGCACTAAATGGCATTCTTGCCGGACTGGTTGGTATTACCGCTGGTGCCGACCAGGTAAGCTGGATGGAAGCAGTACTGATCGGTCTGATTGCCGGCGCCATTGTAGTGTTCGCTATCGTGTTGATCGATCGCATCAAAATAGACGATCCAGTTGGTGCCATTTCAGTTCATGGGATTTGTGGTATATGGGGCACACTAGCGGTAGGCCTATTCAGCAGTAATCATTCCTTCTCTACACAACTAATCGGCACGCTCGCTGTCTCACTATTTGCTTTTGTCAGTTCACTTATCCTATTTAGCCTAATTAAAACTATTATGGGTGTACGCGTCGAAGCAGAGGAAGAATTAGAAGGACTTGATGTTGCCGAACATGGTCAGCCAGCATATGCAGATTTCCAGTCGACGATGAATTAATCGCCTAGTAGCCAAACGGAGACCTAATAGATGTACAAAATAGAAGCTTTTTTGCGTCCAGCAGCATTAGAAAAAGTTCAGGAAGCACTGCAAAGGATGGGACACGCCGGTATGTCAGTACTCGAAGTACGTGGTTTTGGCCGCCAACGCGGCCACCGAGAAGTATATCGAGGTGCTGAATATAACGTTGATTTTGTACCTAAAATCAAGATTGAAATTGCCGTTCCAGAAAGCGATAAAGACAAGGTAGTAGAAGCCTTAATTGAAGCCTCAAAAACGGGTAATGTAGGTGATGGTAAAGTCTTCGTCTTACCCCTTGCCGATGCCATCCGTATCCGTACCGGCGAAAGTGGAGAAAGCGCACTTTAATCAGACCATAACCTATGCGCTACCCCTACCTCTTACCCCTTTGCACTTACTTAGGACAAGGTGGGAGTAGCAGTTTTTTTGCATATAAAACTATTTTAGCTTTTTTTATTATCTTTTCGCAAACTCCGGGATAATTCACCATATTTTAGTTCGGAGATTAATTTTGGCAATCAAATTAGCGGCCTACGGCACATTGCGTAATGGCAGTAATAACATCGGCCTGATTGCAAATACCTCGTTAGTTTATCCCGGGCATCAACGCTTTCCCGCCATGATCTATAACGAGCATGCAAGTGGCACCATCGTTGAAGTACAATGTATAGATAGCATAATGTTAGCAAATTATGATGTCTATGAAGGAGTAGCGGCGGGAGTATATCGTCGTGTTGAGATGCAAGTCGCAATGGATGATGGTAGCATAACAACTGCTTGGGTTTATCTGGCCGGAGATAAATTATTAGCCCAAAGCGATTCATTCAAGGAAATAGCAAGCGGCGATTGGTTTAATAGATAGCTTAAAATCGCTGCTTTAGGTTAATTCATAAGGACTTTTTTATACTTTTCTTTTTTTATTTATTCCCTCATAATCTCATAACCTCAGAAGGACAGAAAGGTCAGACAAATGAGTAAATCGAAACTTGAATACATCTGGCTCGACGGCTACGAACCAACCCAGAGTCTGCGTAGTAAAACACAGATTGTTGATGATTTCAGTGGCAAATTAGAAGATGCTAAAATGTGGTCATTTGACGGTTCATCAACCGAGCAGGCAGAAGGCAATGCATCAGACTGCCAACTTAAACCAGTTGCCGTTTTTCCTGATCCAGATCGTTTCGGTGGTAACGGGTGGTTAGTTATGTGCGAAGTTCTTAACGACGACGGCACAGCCCACATTTCTAATGGACGCGCCACAATCGATGATAATGATGATGATTTCTGGTTTGGCTTTGAACAGGAATATACAATTATTGATACCGAAACTAATCTGCCGCTGGGATTTCCAAAAAATGGTTTTCCCGCTCCCCAAGGCCCTTACTATACTTCTGTGGGATCACGCAATACTTTTGGTCGCGAATTGGTAGATGAACACCTGCATTTATGTTTAGAAGCTGGCTTGAACGTTGAAGGGATCAACGCCGAAGTTATGATGGGACAATGGGAATACCAGATTTTCGCCAAGGGTGCTCAGCGTTCCGGCGATGAAATCTGGGTTGCTCGCTACCTGCTTGAGCGTACTGCAGAAAAATATGGCGTCGCCATAGAATTGCATCCCAAGCCCATCAGAGGCGATTGGAACGGTTCTGGAATGCACGCTAATTTCTCCTGTAGCGCTATGCGTGAAGCTAATAACGAAGCTCTTTTTACAAAAATATGTGAGGAGTTTTCTAAGCATATAGCCGAACATATAGCTGTTTATGGATCAGACAATAATCAGCGTCTCACCGGCTTGCATGAGACCCAATCCATCGATAAATTTAGCTACGGTGCTTCTGATCGAGGTGCTTCAATTCGTATTCCGATCAGTACCATATTGGATGGCTGGAAAGGCCGCCTTGAAGACCGGCGTCCCGCTTCCAATGCAGATCCTTATAAGGTTGCTTCGGTTATTATCAAAACAACCAAGCAAGCATTAAGTTAGAACATTTTAGCTCCACTCAACCTGAGTTAAGCACATACTCTAGCTATTCAGCAAGGTCTGATAACTTCTGCTGAAAACAAAACACTACCAGCCTTAGTCCAAGTGCTGGTAGTGTTATAAAAAACCAAACCAGGGACGTACCTCCTAAATATGCTAATATAGGAGGTACGTCCCTGGCATTTTTTTGTCTGCTATAATGCCATAAAAATCATAGCTTGAAAAACCTCCTTGCCTTTTCACATCCAATCCGTCTAGCTATATTCTAACCCGACTCTCTCTATTCCTTTAGGATCTACGTTGTGGCCTCAAAACTCACCATAGGTAGTCGTGGTAGTCTATTAGCATTGACGCAGACGCGCCATATTCGCGATCTACTTAATGCTCACCATCCCCACCTGAACATAGAAATAAAAATTATCAAAACCCAGGGCGATACCTCACCTGAACCCCTACGTAGCTTTGGTGGCCAGGGAGTATTCACCAAAACCCTTGAAGACGCACTATTAAAGGGTCATATCGATCTAGCGGTTCATAGCCTAAAAGATATGCCTACCGCATTTCCCGCCGCTCTAGCCCTAACCGCAACGCCACAACGAGTTGATGTGCGTGATGTACTCATTAGCCAAACAGGTGGCAACCTAGACAGCCTACCACCCAATGCTATTTTAGGTACAGGTAGTTTGCGTCGCCAAGCACAACTCAAAGCCTTACGTCCTGATCTACAATGTCGTGAAATTCGTGGCAATGTTGATACCCGCATTGCTAAAGTAAACGATGGCCCGTTTGATGCCGTGGTTTTAGCTGCTGCTGCCTTTGAACGCCTTGGATGGCAGGACCGCATCAGTGCCTATCTATCAACCAAGCAAATACTACCCGCCGTCGGTCAAGCAGCCTTAGCCCTACAAACCCGAGAAGATTCCCCCTTTGTACCACTTGTTGCACAACTGAACCATCAGCCGACCTGGTACGCCGTAACTGCTGAACGTGCCTTCCTAGCTCAACTTAGAGCCGGATGTCACGCTCCGGTCGCTGCCTGGGGCCGCTTAGATAATAACTGCTTGCGCCTAGAGGGCTTAGTTGGCCGTCCAGATGGTACCTTATTATTGCACGATATCATTATTGGTTCACTTGAACAGGCCGAAGCCCTTGGCATTCAACTAGCCAAGCGTCTCCTCAACAAGGGCGCTAGCGACTTAATCACTAACAACAGCCCCACCCCATGAATTTTGCTCCCGCCCTTCCGGGTCGCGTTTACCTAATTGGAGCCGGTCCCGGCGATCCAGGTTTGCTTACCCTAAAAGGTGCACACTATCTAAGTCAAGCTGACGTTATCCTCTACGACGGGTTGCTCGACGAACGTTTATTGGACTTAGCACCTAGCGCTTGTCATAAAATCCATGTTGGAAAACGAGGTGGGCAAGACAGTATTACACAAGAACAAATCCATCGTTTACTCATTCACCATGCCCAGCAACAACAGCGTGTCATGCGTCTTAAAGGTGGCGATCCATATATCTTTGGCCGTGGCAGTGAAGAAGCATTGATCCTAACTCAAGCCAAGATTTCATACGAAATAGTCTCAGGCGTTTCAGCCGCTTCGGGTGTTCCAACATATGCTGGTATTCCCTTAACCCATCGTGGTCTTTCGGCAACAGCGGTCTTGGTCACCGGTAGTGAAGATTCTACCAAAGCAACCCCTCCTGTAGACTGGGAAAAACTAGCACAATTAAAAACTACCCTAGTAATTTTTATGGCTGGCCGTAAGCTAGCAGAGATCACCACCAAGCTCCAAACTGCCGGCTTAGCAGCAGATACCCCTGCAGCCGCTATAGAATGGGGCACTTGGCCACATCAACGCAGCATTGATACCTCTTTAGCCAAGCTATCTACAGCCGTAGCTACCGCTGCTTTAACCCCCCCCTTACTCACCATCATCGGATCAGTAGTCTCTTTGCGCAACCAATTAAACTGGTTTGAAGCCAAACCACTCTTCGGCCGTCAAGTATTAATTACACGCAGCCGCAAACAAGCAGGTGATTTACGCCTTCAACTAGAAGCTGAAGGTGCAACAGTAGTCTCTTTACCACTATTAGCTATTCAAGCGCCAGAAGATTGGTCCGCATTAGATGCTGCACTTGATGGTTTAGCCAGATTTACCTGGATCGTCTTTACCAGTTCTAACAGCGTTGATTTCTTTTTTCAACGCTTACACGAACGTGGTCTAGATAGCCGTGCCTTAGGGTCTAACCGCATCGCTGTGGTCGGCCAAGCAACCGCCGATCATTTGCACCTTCAAGGTCTACACCCTGATCTAATACCAACACAGCAAACTCAGGAAGGATTAGTTGCAGCTTTTGCTAATCTGGCCATTGACGGCCAAGCCATACTTTTACCAGGATCAGCTATTGGCCGACCATTATTGTTCGACGCGCTGAAAAATTGGGGTGCCCAGGTCCACCGTGTTACCACCTATACAAATCGTGCTCCCGACCAACTCACCCCACCTGCTGCCCTACTCGACGGTACAATTGACTTAATCGTTTTTGCTAGCCCTTCAAGTGTCGATAATTTTGTCTCCGGTCTGGGCCAAGACCAAGCCCTTTCTTTATTAGCAACTAGCCATATTGCTTGTATTGGTCCAACGACCACGCGAGCTGTTGAAGCACTCAATATAGATGTTCACATACAACCCCAGCAAAGCAGTATTAGTGCTCTAGTAAGCGCCATTTCTGCCTATTTTAATCCCTCGCACACCTGATATAGTAAACAAGAGCATCTATTTTATCCTAGACTAGGATAAGCAAAA
>JACLAC010015209.1_pt1 | contig 11116 bp, 14 predicted proteins | sample 8027881 | NCBI WGS metagenome assembly JACLAC01 (sample SAMN15725517, study PRJNA655200) | protist metagenome | isolation source: fluorescence activated cell sorting (FACS) single amplified genomes of... | place: Spain: Blaines Bay Microbial Observatory, Mediterranean Sea | collected 2016-01-19 | reverse complement strand
GGACCCGTGCATATCCATGCACAGAGCTATGTTGATCAGCAGTTGTGCGGATCAGATCGCAGTTTATCTGATCTGGGCCCTGGGTTGAACAGCCGAAGACGGCCGCTTTGTGCGACACGTACGCAGTACGGAGTCTGGCAAGCTCAACAAGAGGTTCCGGAACTCCGAAGACCCCAACACAAATCTGCTATTTGGACTAGAGTGGACCTGTGCATATCCATGCACAAAGGTATGTTGATCAGCAGTTGTGTAGATCTGGGCTCTGGGCTTGACAAGCGAAAAGGGCCGGCCTGTGCGACGGCTACGCAGTTCGGAGCCCGGAAAGCTCAAACATAGGTTCCGGAACTCCGAAGACTCCAACGCAAGTTTGCTATTTGGACTAGAGTGAGCCTGCGCATATCCACGCACAGAGATATATTGATCAGCAGTTGTGTGGATCAGATCGCAGCTGGGCTGATCTGGGCCCTGGTATGCAGTTCGGAGACCAGAAGCTCAAAAAGAGGTTCCGGAACTCCGAAGACCCCAACGCAAACTAGCTATTTAAACTAGAGTGGGCCCGCACGTATCCATGCACAGAGTTATGTTGATCAGCAGTTGTGTGGATCTGGGAACTGGGGTGGACATCCGAACAGGGGTGTTTTGTGCTACAGTTGCACAGTTCGGAGCCCAGAAACCTCAATAAGAGATTCCGGAACTCCGAAGACCCCAACGCAAAATCGCTATGATGCTAATGGACCTGTGCATATCCATGCACCGAGTTATGTTGATCAGCGAGGATCTGGGCCCTGGGATGGACAGCCGAAAAGGGCCGTGTTGTGCAACGGTTACGCAGCTCAGAGCCTGGAAAGCTCAATAAAACATATGGAACTCCGAAGACCCCAACGCAAACTTGCTATTAGACGGGAGTGGACCTGTGCATACACCGCCCACCCGATCCCCCATTTATGCGGGTGGCTTTTACAATCCCCCGCAGCTTTGGGGGGATTGCAACATCCTCCATTTTCCTGCCTATTTGAAGTGCCGCTCTCACACGAAATATAGCGAGGGTAAGGCGGTTATCTGCGTTGGTGTGGTGGGTCTCAGCAAGAGATCCTTTAGGACCGCGATTGGTGAGGCGGATGCCAACAGCTGGCCAGTGCTTTGTGACGGATCGCAATATCTAGCCGTCGACAGATCGATCCCATACTTGCAGCAACATGAAAGAATCATTCCCGATGGTAACAGACATGTTATCAACATGAAAGAGACATCCCCGATGGTAACGCATATGCTATCAACATGAAAGAGACATTCCCGATGGTATCATATATGCACGGCAGGTGTTGCTTCATCTTCCCGAAGCCATGCTGGCTCGGCGCATACAATTGTTGAACAGTATGGCACCCAAACCATACGCGAACGATGAGGGCCCTGAAGCCACCATAAAGAACCTATGTGAGAGCCTGGCGCCATTCACTTGCGCCAATTTCACCAGCGGGGCGACCCTCTACCCGCCGATGGGCATGAAGAGGGACATTTCCGTTTAACATTTGCTTGCGTGGAAAGGTCTGGTGCTATCTCTATCAGCGCTGGACCCACGCGGCGGGCTCTTTACGCTGGAAGACGTTGAACCCCACTTTGAGTCGGGCAGCTTCAGCGCTGGGCGTCGACAAGGGGTTTGACGCGTTCGTAGACTAGGCGTAGAGAGAGAGAGAGAGAGAGATGCCGAGCACGTCAACGGTTTCAGCCACACAACATTCAAGATCCGAGCAATGCTGCAGCACGTCCGATCCAAGCATGGCAATGCGTCAGACTCGTCCCCATGTCCAGAGCTGCAACCGATATTCCGAATGCGCCACACCGATGCGGCGACGACGGTTGATGGACATGTGCCAGCGAAAGTGCGCAGACGGCAACGCCGCTTCGATAGGACGTTGGCACGGCGAACGCCGTTTGCCAATTGCGGGATGAGCACGCTAAAACAAATGTCGACGTGTCATCGGGCTCTGAAGTGGAATATGAGCATGAAGTCATGACGGTGGGCCGCAACTTCGATTGAGCTCATGAGGATGACCCTCGAGCCGTTAAGCATTTCACCGATGACACTCAAGTCGTGGCTGATGGGTACGAAAAGGGGGAAGTCATGGACTGCTGGCCACACTCTGGCCGGAAGAGCATGGTGGAGGACGGCTGGACATCGACTTGTCGACGTCAATATTGAGTCCAGATGGCACGATAAAGCGCCATGTTGCCCCACCATCACTCGTACCGTCAACGAAGGCGAAGCCAGCAGACAACAAAGGCTCTTGCGACACCAGCAGCGGCCTCACCAAAGGCAGCGGCGCCCGCACCGAAGGCAGCGGCGCCCGCACCGAAGGCAAAGGCAGCAGCACTTGCAATGACGAAGACAGCAGCTAGCCTTCCTCCTAGCATGGAAAGCCGACGAGGACCAAGCGGAATGAGAGGAAACACACTATCGGGAACTGGACGACGTCGTTGAAGGAGCTGCTGCTGATTATGAGCCACGTATGCAAACAGTCAATCCTCAGCTCTCATTCAGTTGGGGGAGGGGGGCGCACTTGGCGACTGGAGTTCGCGAAAATGTTCGCACCTCTGTAAAGAGATTGTCGTCAGAGAGGAAGTCGAACTAGTCGTCGTGCGACGAGACGTCTCGCCGTCACAAAACGCGCCACGCGAAGCAACGAAGGACAAGAGACGCGCCAGGAAAGTCTCCACCGCACCCTCCTTGCGCAAGGCCAGTGTAAGCTTGCCGACATAATCCCCTTGTCTTCCGAACGCCAGTGGGGCTGGAGACCCGCTCATCGATTGAAGCCATCACTAGGGACACGAGTTCAGCGATATCGTGGGTTACGTCGCGCAGGTGCTCACCAAATCCCTGGCTCATGGCGGCGAAAGCCCCAGCCACTTTATAATTGAGGCCTTCGCTGATGATGGGGAGCTTCTCTTCTAGTATTCGCACTTGGCGCTGCCGACCAGAACATATGTTGTCAAGCGAAGTCTGAGCCGCTTCTCCAAGCGAGGCAGCCATGCGTTTCAGATCTGCCTGGACCATGCGCAGACCCTTTCCGTAACTCATCGATGACCATGTCTCCGTCCGCGTGCACCGAATAGGGCGCACACACATGGGCGGCGGCACCACACGCAGCAGTGATGAAACATCGAAGGGACTCATTCTCAGCGGAAAGCAAGGCGCTCGTGGCGTTTTGCGCGTCGATGAGCTCGCCCCGCGAATCTCTAGCCAGCACAGCGGGCATGCGGAAAAAAAGGCGTGCCTCAGCGCGCAAAGCACCCCCGTCAACACTTTCATGGGGGAGCAGGCCTAGGCGGTCGAGAGACAGCCGCAGCAGCCCGAGGGCCGTTCGCAACCAACGGATCAATGAAACCCTCCTAGGCGACGGCGAGGTCATCGTCTTTAACATCAGCCCAGCAGTGCTTTGGGCTTATTGGCCGCCAGATGCGCCCGGCGAGCTGCTTGGAAGCTTTCTAGGCCAACCATGGGTCTCGCAGCGAGCGCAGCTGTAGAGGCTAACTGGTGAGCACGACCCACCAGCGCACAATGCCTCCTGTGAATACTGAGAGAAGCTGTAACCGCCTTAACCCGCCCGGCATCGGCATAAGGAGCTTGCGCATACCTGTAGTGCGCAGCTTTAGCACCCGCAAATCCCCTCGCCAGCGCTCGTTGACGCCTCAGTGCCAATGAAGCGGCGGAGTGAGCATGCGGCATTGGTCCAAGCTAACGGCGACATGGCGCCACCTGACGGCGGCGAACGCAACACACATATGCAAAGAGCAGAGAAATACTGGGTCTGGCCAGATCCTAGCATGGCTTGCGCCAAACTGGCTACGGATGCTGATGGTGATTGTGTCTTCTTTCCACTTCACTTCGCACCGTACGACATGAGTACCTCAAGCGTGGGTGCTAGGCGCCAGTTCTGTTGGTGCCGTGGAGATAATGACTTATCACCTCCAGCAAAAAGAGCTCGGCAGGGTGCTACCGGCGGGCCAACACAAGGAGCTTCGTGAAGCTCCTTCGACCTGTAGTCTAGGTCAGAAACTCAGCCACGTAGTTAGGTGTTCCTTCTACCTCCTCCCTCGATTGTTCTTGCATATTCGGGACCGGCCCTCAGCAGCCAGCTCGACTCTGCTATCCGTGGCGGGTTCCTGGGGGGATGAGTTTCGGCTCGTTCTCGATGTCTTCAGGCAGTATCCCAGCCCAAACGTTGCTTGGGAGCTTTGCCAAATCCTCCGGCCGCATGGATTGGAAAGCTCGCATTGCCATGGAAGGCAGTGCCTCAAGGTGCATGGACTGGGGAACACTGATGCTTCCTGCACGTCCTTGCTCCAATATAGATCAGCCACTGGCGAACATACAGAGGGCTGGGACACCCTTTGCGCATCTTCGCGCTCCTGGGGACACTTGCTGGCATATGCTTGTTTCCTGCATCATGGGATCCCACTCGTCAACAAGCTGGTCGGCGGTGCGGAACGCGACGCGTTTTAGGGAAATGCGTCCAGACGTGCTCGCAGGGACATAAACGGTATCATTCGGCGAATCAGCATGCTCCTGCATACTGGGCCCGCCCGCATGAATGTGTATGCTGCTGCTGATGAGTATGTTGTTGTTGGTGCTGCCGCTGCTGAGCATTCTGATGCTGCTGCTGCTGCTGATGATGATGGTGCTGCTGGTGATGATGTTGCTGCTGAGTATGCGGCGTACGATTAGACGTGCGATGATGATGTGGCGGCTGACGATGAGTATGCTGCTGATGAGGGTGACGCGTATGTTTATTATGGCGATGATGATGATTGTGATGATGATGATGATGATGATGCTGACGATGAGTATGCTGATTGTTATGAAGATGCTGATGGTGTTGTTGATGATGATGCAAATGCTGATGATGATGCTGCTGCTTGATAGGATGATGATGTTGATGATGGTTATGATGATGATGATGATGATGATGATGATGATGCTGACGATGTTGCGGCTGATGATGATGCTGATTACGATGCTGATGCCGATGACGATGCTGATGACGATGACGATGCTGCTGATGCTGATGCGTATTATGATTATTATGATGATGATGATGCTGCTGCTGATGATGCGGATGATGACGCTGATGGTTATGATGATGGTGATGATGATGGTGATGATGCTGCGTGCGATGATGGCGACGATTATGCTTATGATTATGATGATGGTGAGTATGACGATGAGTATGATTGTTATGCTGATGACGCTGATGCTGCTGATGCTGTTGATGCTGACGATGATGATGATGAGGAGGCGGAGGACGAGGACGATGCTGCGTATGATGACTAGTGTGACTATGATGCGTATGATGATGAGTATGATTATGATGCTGCGTGAGCTGCTGATGCTTATTATTATGACGCAGCTGACGTTGCGGCGGCGTATGCGTACGCGTATGTTGCTGAGGTTGCTGCTGTTGCCGCTGGCGATGCGGATGACGATGATGGCGTTTATGAGTCTGCAACGTGTGCTGCTTGCGATGCGGCGCATGATGGCACGCGCTATGGCTATGCGGCTGATGCTGTTGATGACGATGCGTGTGGCGGTGATTGGTAGTCGTATGATGAGGTTGCGACCTGTGATGATGATGCATTTGATGACGATGCGGCGTATGCGGATGAGTATGCGTGCGCGTGTGATTATGGTGTGTATGATGATGAGTGTGCCGCTGCTGCTGCTGATGCGCATGACGATGCTGACTGCGACGATTATGATGCGGATTATTGTGACGATGATGATGCTGGTGCTGCTGATACGGGCGGCCACACCACGTATGCAGTTGCTGCTGCTCCTGCGGCGGATGACGATGCTGCGTAGGACGATGGTGCGTATGCGGCTGAGGATGGTGCAGCAGATGCGGGCGGTTATGAGGAGTGTGCTGCTATGGCTGCTGCCTCTGATGCTGTGGCTGGTGCTGATGACGATGCTGATGCGGATCATTATGATGAGGCGCATGCTGATACGTAGGCGTATGGTGGCGATGATAACGGTTATGGTGATGCAATGGCTGTTCATGCTGACTAGTACGATGACGATGATGCTGGCTATGACGATGCGTATGACTATGCTGGCGAATTATGAATGCGCCGGTGCTGCTGCTGCTGCTGCGCCTGCTTATGATGACGATGATGCGGCCACCGATGCGGACGATTATGTTGCTTAGCATGCTGATGGTGCGTCAGCTGCTGATGATGATGCGGATGCGGACTATGCGGCGTATGCGGCTGACTATGCTTAGTATGATGATGCTTATGCGGATGCTGATGCGGCTGATTATTATGATGCTTGCGATGCTTCCGATGCGTGCTATGCGGTGGTGCAACCGTACCATCTAGCTGACGCCTCGTGATCGCGCACGTGGCGTCTATATTTGAAAAGGTCTTGCCGGGGCAGACGCGGGCCGGTTCGCAAACGACGCTGCTTCGACACATACTGCACGTGCAAGCAGCGCCCTTGACGACGGCATAGGAGACGCGACGATAAACGTGATTATCGCAATGCCCGTCAGTCCAACGTTGGCGGCGTCAGGCACGCTGGAGGGTCAAAGGAACACAATGCAAACGCACACGATCTTTGCGCTCAACCAGGTGGCTCGGTGCTCCAGGCGACGGCCGGCGCCAAGGCAGGGACACCTCGATCGCGCCGAAGGTCAGTAATAGTCTGGAGGGTAGGGCGGTCATTATCGATGTCAAACTGGTAGTCTTTTGCCGCGGCATTATCTCCCGCGGCCCGAGCGCGTTGTAGCCCCTGGAAAGCCTCGGCAAGCGATTCCCTCGTGGAAGCCTTGATCGCAATAAGCTCTTCAGTGGGCCTTTGGCCCCAACTCCTGTCGTGGTACTCAAGCTCGATGTCTTGGCTTTCATTGTCAACGTCAAGAGCGACTGGGCGCCAAACAGCGTGGGAACAGGAGGAGCCACCTCAAGACCCGCTTGCAGCGCCGCAGTGGCGGCAAGGTGTACAGGGTTTTCAGCAAAAGAAACGCGTCGCCGTTTCTGGCCCAGCTTGATGATAGCATTGTTCAAGGCCTCGCCCGCCTGGGCAGCCGCAGGAGGACGAGCGGCGCTCCATGGGGTCGCAGCCTTTCGCCCAAGGATCCTCTGTATAGCGAGATCTGCTGGCACGAGGCCATGCGCTGTTTCCCATGCAGCTCTGCATCGCCATCGCCATCGCGTCCAGCGTGCTGCCGCGATGCGACGAAACGGCGCTGAAGGGTCGCAGCAGGTGCTGGATGGCCCGACCTTCGGCCCTGGCCCTTTGGGCCCGTCTTTCTTGTGCCGACTTCGTCCTCCGTGGCCGAGGCGAAGGCATGGCTCACGAGGGACTGTCCTCTAGTGCTACTCGCGAACAGGGCCGAAGGCCCTGAGCAGAGATGGCAACTGCTGATAATTATGATGATGATAATGATGATGATGATGAGGAGGAGGAGGAGGAGGATGCACTGGCACATTCAACAACACGTGCAGGATAGCATGCATATGCAGGAGCAGATGCAGACGGTGCACGGCTGTGTTTCGCAGGCACGCCTGGACACAACGGAGCCATGACCATCGTGCTTCGTAACTCGCAGGACTGTCTGGCTAAGGCACATATAATCCATATCGTCGCGGATCAAGTAAGCAACGCTGGCTGCGAGTGGACGAAGACAACTGGTGCTGAACACAGCAAGCACGCACTGTCTACATATATCGTCAAGCCCCGTGGTACCGTACAGGGCAGCCAGGCATTTGTGCGTGAAGTTCGCGCATGGGCGAACGCGTCTATAAGCATGAATACTTTTTTTTTAGCATGGATAGTCTTGCCTAATCGAGGTCTGACGAACATAGATCAGCAGCACGAATGACACCTAACAAGCAACCACACCAACACGCATCAAGTCTCGACATACACATGGAATCCCCGCTATGCTTAGTGGGGTCGATTCTTCGACAAGCGGAGCACACGAAACGCACATGCCTGGAGGCCGCAGCAGCGGTTGACATAAAGGGATCCGCCGGCTGTCTGGGCCGATTCTTCTACAACGGGACACGAAACGCACATGCCTGGAGGCCGTAGCAGCAGAAGACATTAAAAACAATGATAAAACGGTTCCCGCTTTTGGCGTTGGCGCGCCTGCATCCAATTCCCGACACCCTCTCCAGCTCCTATACATCACGGCGTTGGCCCAAGACACTGGCGTTTCGCAACGCTTGCTTGGTCCGGCACCTCTCATGATGTGGAATATACCATCGGGCATGCTCACAACGTGCCCTTCTATTTGGTATGCGAATCGCATCGTCATCCACCAGAGCCATTTCGGTTCAAGTCATCAAACGAGCTCGTCACAGCGACGCTTTCGACACACGTACATTCGTCGACGTGAGGGCAGACACAGTGCCTGCTTACGCAAAGCTCCCCGCCGCGGCCGTCCGCGCCAAACAGATCATAGGAGAGACGCAAATCACTGGCGATGCGTTGAAGGCAAAGCTAGCTCCACAGGAGTTCAACCGACGCGGCGTGGCCTTCAGGGGCAGCTGACGCAATAGCAGAAGGCAACCTACGCCAAACTCGCAAACGATGCCGAGCGTCGCAGTTGGCTTGCATATTGGGTGCTAGGCCCAAAAGAGTTTAGAGCGAACGGCGTGAACCGAAGCACGGAAGTTCAACCAAGGTTCCGACAACGAGGAGGTGTATTGGTTGACGCAAGCACCGTTGGGAAGTTCAGCATGGTTGAAGTCTGCCGAACATGCCAAAACGGCTGTCGATTCAGGAGATATCGCAAGTCGTGAGCGTGAGTACGCTTTGCTTGCAGCGAAGGGAGTGCTGCAGTACCCGATTACGAAATCGTGGTTGTCGAAGGCGACGGGGTGGCGACGATAAACACAAACGGAGTTGCATGCTTCCTTGACGAACTACGAGTACGACGCGGTGTCGAAATCAATGGAGTTTGCGGCGGATGGACGGCGATCAAAACGTTGACGGACAGGCGGTGCGCAGGCGCTGACGCCGCCAACGGCTAAGCCAGAGCCGACGCAAGAGCTGATCAAGCACAAGGAGATGCTGGCGGCGCGGCAAACATCGTTGCGAAACAGCAAGGCCGCGGCGGACCGAGTTCGGCTTGAAATCACGGCGCGCACATCCGGAGTGCCAGAACAGAAGGAGGAAGGATACCCGATCGAGATGGTGAACTACATGAGTGGCCAAGTTGGCCAGGTCCAGGAAAAGGTTGATGTCGCCGCAGACGTCATGGGAAAAGAAGTCATCACCGCCCGTGGTCGCGAATGTCTGCTCGAAGACATTGAGGCTGACATCAAGACGTTGGATGACGCCACGACGGCGTTGAGGGGACTGACGCTTGATTTTTAGGAAGTCAGTTGGCGACGACCTTCGCAACATCACGTGGCGCTGCTTTTTGGCAGTGCCCCGTCCGAAATCGGAGCCCTCACGTCCCGCCCTTGAGGGTTCTGCAAGCACCGAAGGGAGGTACTCCAACTATTGAGCTTTTCCTTGCAGTTTGATTGAAATCAAAGCTTGAATTCCAAAAAGCAAGCATTTCGCATGATACATCATTCAAAAACTGGAACCATTGCATTTGTCCTTGAGTTTTGAAATTCAATGGAAATTCAAGTTTTTGAAGTTGGGAGCGGGGACCACGACAAAAGCCAAGGACAAAGTCAAGACTCAAGACACAAACTCACTGGACGGTGAACTGTCAGCTTGTACCGACTGCACGACGCAAAAACCCTTCGCTCAAGCGTTTAGGCTGTTGGCCGTCCCTATGGTGGCTCCATTCGTCACACGTTGCAATGACAATTCCAGCTACCCGTACGATTCCGAAGCATGGGCACCTTGTGTATGGGTAGCGGGTGGGGGGCTCTTGAAACACGCCGGGGCCCTGCAATATCATATTTCTGTTGGCTGTTCCCATACATGTTCATCTGCATGCTACTATCACGTAGACAACGGCTTTGCCAGTATATATGCATAAATAAATCAATATATATATATATATATATATATGCAGCAATGTCCAACACACGAACGTTTCTCAGCCCGTCCCCATACTCCGTGTCTTGATTGAGCCGCCGCCCCTGACTAGGACGCTCGGGAATTCGGCAACGGTTGCTGAAAACAAAACCTACGCCGAGATCATCCACGTCAGCGTGTTTGGCGAACTTGTACGTGCGTGGAATTCTCGCGGCACCTATCGTGTCAGAGGGGGCACCGGCAATTACGACCGACATGTCTTCCGCGCCCGTAGGTGTGCTTGGTGTGACGAATGCTAACAAGGACGGCCCTTTCCAAACAGCACAGCAAGCACGCTGCACGACATGGATGCTTATGTCAAGCCCCCTTTTCCCCTCCCTCACGAAACGCGTTGCGAAACCATTAAGCCAGACCGCGTTGAAGTTGGAGAGCATAAGACACATTAGCAGGATATGCTACACGAATGGGGGCTGCGTGCTTGCATTAACACAATGTCGGGATGCTGGCTGTGCTTGACAAGTTGGTGGGGATGGTGCCGAGTACAGCAGCAGGGACGGGATCGAGCTTGTTGCACTTCTACATAATAGACGGGCCTGTGCAACTGCGGCACTGGATCGTTTGCCTCAGCAAGCGCCATCTGGCTCGTTGTGGTTGCCAAGCACGTCATAGCCTCGACGTCGTATGGAAGGTCTTGTAATGGAGTTGTACAGTATTACTGGCAGGCCATTTCCACTCGTTGATCAGCTGGGGAGGGGTAGCGTAGTCCTTGCTTCACCAGCATCGATTTGAACGAATTCGTCCGCATGAGTTTGGAGTCAATATTCTTCCAAGACGCATGTTGAGATGGACGGAGCACTTGGACGCAGGGACATAGCACGCTCGACGCATTTGGATTGCCACCAAGTCAGTCCAACGACTTCGGCTCATGCAGTTCTATGCAGAAGTGTCAAGCTTCGACTCCTTCGGATTACGTCCAAGTCAGTTCAACGGCTTCGTTTCATGCAATTCAAGTGAGTGACCAAAAACGCTGGAAGCACGATTCTAAACAGCAACGTTGATGTGCAATGGCGACACCTCGGTGGTGCACATATGGTGGTACACCTGTGAATCGCA
>JACLAC010008357.1_pt1 | contig 11122 bp, 5 predicted proteins | sample 8027881 | NCBI WGS metagenome assembly JACLAC01 (sample SAMN15725517, study PRJNA655200) | protist metagenome | isolation source: fluorescence activated cell sorting (FACS) single amplified genomes of... | place: Spain: Blaines Bay Microbial Observatory, Mediterranean Sea | collected 2016-01-19 | reverse complement strand
TAATCTAGTTGTTTTTGTACTTGCAGGTATGGTGGCCGTTACGAAGCCCAACTCTTCTTTCAAGTCAACAGAAGCTCCCTCCACTGTCACTTCGACGCCTGAATTTATGAGTCGTACTTTGTTAGACACTTTAGACGGCTCAATTTGTAGATGTCTAATAAACGTATCTGAACCCTTTAATTCAAAACGCTCTAACACTTTTACCTCTCCAACTCGATACTCTAAAACAATTTCTCCATCTTTTTTATGTAAACCTTGGTATCTGGCCCATGAACGAGGTAAAGGCCCAAAGCGCCCTCCATCTCTCCCTTCAAACCTTAAATCTTCAAAGTGACCCGTAGCTGGATTGGCCCAAGCAGGCACATCACTTGTTTCTAACAACAACTTCCCCGTAGACCTTGGGCGTACAACATGCTGACCATTAAAATTGATTCCCTTCCAATCGATAAAACCGTCTCCCTCCCAGACACCAGCGACTCTCAAACTATCGTGTTCAAAAACCATCCATTTCTTACCCTTAGATATGCCTCCTAGCCCTTCATCCAATCGAATCGCAATACCTTTATAGGCAATATTTGCATCAGGCTGAACAACATCTGAACGTTGTAAAGATGTGTCATCCGAAGAGTCCACCATCTCTATCGTCGTCATAAGAAAATTTCCATAGTTCATCTCTTTCCAAGGTTCTTTTCTTGTTGGCTTCGGACCAAGATCATTGCCTTCAGGTAAACTATCTAAATAAGACTCTGTTACTTTAAAAAACTGAGAAGGATTTTTAGTCTTTAAAAAAGCTTTTCTAATATAATGAATCACAGCATATTTTTCCATAGGCTTCAATTGCATTTGAGGTGGCATAAAACGCCAGCCCCTCGTAATTGTTTGGTACATTTTGTAGGGGTCTGATCCATGCAGAAACTTACCCTCATAAAATTTCAACGCATTAGGGACAGAGCCTTTAATGACTTCATCACCATGGCAACTAAGACAGGTTTCTTGAAAAACTCGAGCTCCTAATGCTAAAACACCTCTATCTGTTCTATTTATCAGGTTTCGGTGATTAATTTTAGCTTCGTATTCTGCTAAAGCACTTTCTGGGAGAGTTAAAGAGCCAACAGGTTCATCAGAATACAATTCAATGAATTGTATAAAAAGAATTAAAAGATAGAAAATTATTTTCATATCTCATCCAAAAATGAAAAGTAGCTATAAAGGGGATACTCCTCTAAAGTTTTAAATTGCCCGATATATCTTAAAAAAGATTAAACTTCTTGCGTTAAAACCCAAGGTTGAGCGACTAAACACTTCATGGTTGGTTCTGATTCGGCTAATTTCATTGGAAAAGGTGTTAATTTCCCTTCTTTCATCCAACCTTCCACTTTTTCTTTTTCATCTTCAATAACGGCTTTACCGACAACATCCATATCCAAGCTTTTATCTACCCAAACTAAAGCGCCTCGCTTAAAATGGGCCTTTAGTAAAGCCCAAGTTGCAAGTCCGCTTTCTGTTTCAAAAATTTCTTGTTCTGGAGTATCGCTCATTCTGTATGTCATTCTAGAGAAAACCTATAAGTGGCAAAATAGTTTCCTTTATAGAATTTTCTTAAAAAATTGTTTTAGTTTTTCTAAGTATAGCTAAGATTTGAGTTTCACCTCCTCTGTATAAATTTGTCTAATAAAATCCCTCTCATTGAATTTAAAGCAGGTGAAATTATTTTTGCAGAAGGAGACGTATCAGATGGGCTCTACATTTTAGAAAGTGGGGAAGTCGAAGTTATCAAAGGGGAAGCCATTGTTGCCAGCATCGATAAAAAACACTCATTTTTTGGTGAAATGTCCTATCTGATTAAAAACGCACGTACTGCAACGATGCGAGCAAAAACAGATGTAAAAGCAATTTTAGTCGACCTTTCAAGTGATGATGCTGAAGTGTCCAAAAAGTTAGCTAAAACATCCCTCAGCCTGCTACGCTCTATGGCCACTCGATTGGATTTAGCAAATCAAGAGTTGTTACGACTAGAAAGGGCCAACCTTTTTCAACAACTATGCTACGAACAAAACGATACCCCTCCAGAGGTGATTCAATTTTTAAAAAATGTAGAAGAACAAGTTCACTCTAAAAAGGTTCATCAGAGCAACCAATTGGTTCAAGACTACCTTTTATCTCCCAGATTTTTATCCCTTATCAAATCGGCCACTGTAGAGATTATTAGTTTTTACGGTTTAGAATCAACCGTCACTAAAATGGCCACTTATGAAGCAGAGAAATCTAGCTTTGGGAAAGTAAGTGCCTTGAATTTTAGCGGTAATAAATCAGGAACGTTATATATCAATATTAGTGAAAACTTAAACCAGGCCATGATGGACTTTATGGGTCTTCAAGACTCGGACGAAGCCATGAAAGACGATATGGTCAGAGAGCTCAGCAATGGCATTCTAGGGCAACTTAAAAAGAAAGTACAAGCTTATGCCATCATGCTATCCACACCAGAGTCTATTGCCACAAAAGATGACCTATTGAAAAGACTAAAAGAAAACCCCGCTCTTTGCCTCACCATAGAAACGGAGAAGGGCAACATGGAATTACTTTTTCAAATTGATTTAAAATCTAAAACCGACGCCTAAGTTTATTTTTTACCTTTAGACTTTCCTTTTTTTGCAGGTTTATGGAAAGGGTTCTTATATAGATCTTCCATTGGGTTCTGCATTTTTACTTTTTTGACCTTTGACTTTTTCTTTTTAAGCGGTGGTGGCATGACGGCCTTTTTCTTTTTGGGCTTTGGAGGCTTTACCTCCACCTCAGGCTCACATGTGACATAATCGCCATCTTCATTAATATCAATTTTTATTGAAAACTTTTTATCGTAACAAACCTTCATTTTAGACTGCGTTAGTCTTTCTATTCTATTGATAAATAGTACTTCTTCATCACAGGTCAATGTTACAGCATGACCCGACAATCCAGCTCGACCTGTTCTTCCCACTCTATGAACATAATCTTCAGGAACATTGGGCACATCAAAATTAACGACGTGGGGTAACTCTTTAATATCTAAACCTCTTGCAGCAACATCTGTCGCCACCAAAACTTTTACGGCTTTCTTTTTAAATTGAGCCAAAGCTTTGTTTCTAACCACTTGCGTTTTTTTGCCGTGAATCACAACTGCTGGGATATGATTATCTTGCAACTTTTCATATAAATGGTCGGCACCATATTTGGTTCTAGTAAAAATTAAAACCTGTTCCCAGTTTCCAGAACTCATTAAATACATGAGTAATTGAGCCTTATTCGATTTCTTTAAAAAATACAAATGCTGGTCTAAGTTCTCCGCCACAGCATTATCACTCGCCACCTTTACTTCTACTGGAGATGTTAAAACATCTTTTGTCAGCTCTTTAATCTCAGGAGAAAAAGTGGCAGAAAATAACAATGACTGACGTTTTTCAGGAATCATTTTCAAGATTCTTACAATATCTTGAATAAAGCCCATATCCAACATTCGGTCTGCTTCATCTAAAACTAAAAACTCTACTTCAGATAAGCTCAAAGCTTTTTGTTCACTTAAATCAAATAACCGACCTGGAGTTGCCACCAAAATATCAACACTACGACTCAAAGCTTTAATTTGTGGCTTTGCGTTCACTCCACCAAATATAGTTGCTTGCTTTATGGGTACATGAGCGGCATAGGCGTTCACGCTTTGTCCAACTTGAAGGGCTAACTCTCTTGTGGGGATTAAAATTAAAGCTTTAATGGGCCGCTTCCCTTCTGGCCTTTCCTGTTGAATTAATTTCTGTAGTATTGGCAAAACAAAAGCAGCCGTCTTGCCCGTTCCGGTTTGAGCGGTGGCCAAGATATCTTTACCTGAAAGAATAGCTGGGATTGACTCTCTCTGAATCGGTGAGGGTTCACGATAGCCTTTATCCTCGATACTTTTTAGCAATCCTTCGCTAAAACCAAATTCTTCAAAAGATGTCATAAATTTAAAAGGTAGCTCATTTTAAAATGAGACTACCTAGAATTTATGTTTAGCAAACCCTATTGAAGTGGATGTCTCTATTTAATCAATTGGTAACGGCCTTCATTGCCATCCATTTCATTTAATTCTAAACGAAATTGGGTCTCACTAAACTTAGCTTCTAAACCAACATAGAAGTACTGTTTACCCGTTTGGAATTCAGCAAAAATTTTGCCATCGCGTGCTCTAAAGTGATCACGTTTTCTATCTCTTAAAGTCAGCCCCTTCTCTGTAGAAGGAATCATCAAAACTTTACCTGCTTCAGAAACATCTAATTGAAACCTAAGCACTTTATAGCTGCCCGTTTCTACAGGTAAAAAACCATCTACTTTAGCATATTTTTTCTGCCATGGCAACTTATTTAAATTTGCCCAGAAAGCATCTTCTTTCTTTATGAAAGCCGCCCTTCCCTTCCCATCCAACTCAACAACTTCTACTGAGCGCACATAATCATTTGAAGTAATTTTGAAGTCCCCCTCTTTACCTAACTTAGATAAAAAAGCGATTAAATGAATGAACTCTTCTTCATTGAGGGAAGCTGTTAAACCTGGTGGCATCATCGACATAGGCACAACTTCTTTTTTCTTTACATTCGCCATGGGCCAAGTTGATAAAGTACCTGCTGTATCTCTCAATGTAATCGATTTTGAATTAGAACTAACTTCTGCCCCAGACAAAAACTTCCCATCATGACCCGATAACATTGTCATGTGATAGCCTTCCTTAATTTTCTTACTCGGCTGTAAAATAGACTCAATCAAGTAATCCACTGGAGCAGATGCACCTATACTAATTAAGTCTGGGCCTATTTCTGGCCCCACTCCACCTATTGCATGACAATTCAAGCAAGCCAAAGCTTGTCTTCTGTAAATACTCTCACCTGCTTTTGCGTTGCCTTTACTTTGAACAAGCCCCACCATCGCTTTCATTTCAGCGGCACTCAGGACTTGCTTCATAGGTTTCAAGTTACCAGCTTGAGCAAACACGGCATTCAAACTATTCAAGCTTAAACCCGAAACATTGGCCGCTCTAACACCAGCCATAGCTACTCGCTCTGGGATCGTAGAACCCTTTAAGGCTTGCTCTAAAAAGTGAGGGCCTTTACTCTGATAGATGAATGCATTCAACAAAGGTAAGCCATCTTTAGAAGCAGGTAATTTATTAAGCAATTCAACCACAAGTTTGGCAGCTTTCTGAACATCTTTAGAAACCCATTCAATTAAAGCTTGTTGCTGAACTTCATACTTTTTCCCATTAGAAACTAGTTTTAATAAAAATTCATTCGTCGTTTTATGATTCAAAGCTCCTAAACTTTTTGTTGCCTGTATAGCAAGAGTCTCCGAGTTATGATCAACTAAGGTCATAAGCTCTGAGCTTAGCGCGAACACCTTCCAACTTCCGACCAAATCGCATAAACTCATTAATAAGTTTTCATTGTTCGTTTTAAACAGCCCTTTTAGTTTCGTAAAATCAACTTTAGGTCTTATTTTTCTAGTTTTACCAGACTCACTCAAGGACTTTATTAGACCCATCTTTTCATGATCGGAAAACTTACTTTCGAATATTAAGTTATACAAAACATCAGCTTCTCTATTTCCACCTAAATTGGCCACTGTTTTCAAGACATCTAATTGAGAGCCTTTAGGAATGGTTCCATTTTGAAAAGCAGTTAACAATGCACCTAAGGCTTTGGTACTTCCAGTTGCTTTAACGGCATAATTGATATGAGCAATATTATTATTAAACGTTGTTTGGCCTGCCCACTCAGCCTCCAACTCTCTTAAAGTTAATTTCAAAGTCCAGTCTAACGTTTCATCCATCTCTTTATCTAATACCTTTATCGCCACCTCTGCAGCTCGTGTTGTTTTTAAACGCCTTAATACATGCAATGATTCCAATCTCACTCGAGCGTGTGAATCACGTACTCCAGCTTCTGCAAACTCCATCACACGACCAAAGACATCACTAAAATGCCACATCACTCTGTAGGCTGCTGCTTTAACTTTTGAGTCTTTCGACTCTAACAAACTCATTAATAAGTTGTCGTCACATACGCCTAAGCCTTCATAAATCCATAGAGCATGTAGCTTTATCTTATCATTGCCTTCTGGCAAATGAGTGGCCCAATCTTTTACTTTTTCTAAAATTTCATTTTCAGGACGTTCCATAATTTCTCTTTTACTCATATCCACCGTCCAACGCTCAGTTGACTTCAAGTTTTCAAGAAGCTGCTCCATAGAAGCCCCTGCAATTTTTGGTTGCTTTATGAGAGGCCTATCCTTTGCTGTGATGCGCCATATTCGTCCATTTTGCCTATCGCGACGTTCATCGCGAAAATCAACCTCACCATGTTGAATGATAATATTAGACCAGTCAGCTAAGTATAAGCCACCATCTGGACCAACCTTAACATCTACAGGTCGGAAACCTCCACCTTCTCCACTTCGATCCGTTCCTTTATGCTTCGTGCTAATAATGTCCTCGACCTGCTTTGAAATATAGCCACTTTTTGAATCGGTTAACCTAAAAGCATTGGTTCTGTGACCTCGAAAGTCATTCGCAATGAGTAAATCTCTATACTTTTCTGGAAAGTGGTTACTGCTTAAAATATCTAAACCACAATGTTTAGGCTGTCCTGGATTCATACCCTTTATGATATGCTTCGCCTTATAAGCCGTTAGTCCTACATGGTCAGGAAAAAGATAATTGATCCCATGGCTTCCTGCACCATCTGTTGCGAAAGATTGCCCGTAATCATCCATCTGATGGCCCCATGTATTCACAAGCCCTCTTGTAAAAACCTCGAAGGTTTCTTTTCTGGTATCAAACCTCCATATTCCACCCGCCATCAATCGACTCACACCATAAGGTGTTTCAACATGAGAGTGAATGTAAATAGACTGATTGATATACATCATGCCATCCTGTCCCCATCTAGGGGTATGTAAGGTATGGTGCGTATCTTCGGTTCCAAAACCTGAAAAAATGATTCTTTTTTTGTCGGCCACTAAATCACCATCTGTATCTTCATAATGAATTAATTCTGTTGAATTAGCAACATAAGCTCCTCCATCACCTGGAATGACAGCAGCTGGAATTAATAATCCATCTGCGAAAACTGTGCTCTTATCGGCACGACCATCACCATTCGTATCTTCCAATACAATTATTTTATCATTGGCTAACTGACCAGGCTTAATTTGCGGGTAAGTCGGAGCTGAACATACCCAAAGACGTCCTTCACTATCCCAATTCATATTTGTTGGGTTAACGATCATCGGCTCGGATGCAAAAAGGTTTACTTGTAAGTCATCCGGTAAAATAAAGGTTTTGACTTCTTTTTCTGGATTCAAAACAAAATTTTTCCCTGCATCAGATGGAACCAATGACTCCTCTGTTTGCTTTACCACTTTCGAAGCTTCTTTCACGATCTCTATCGTTTGAAGTTTAGGAGCTTTCAACTCACCAATTTTGACATCTCGCTCTAAAATAAACTTTTCAATTTCACGTACCTCTTTCGCATTTTGACCTTGTTCATGTTTCCTGAAAAAGAAAAGATAAGTCGTATTTTGAGGGCGTGATGCGTGAAAAAACAATTCATTTTTAGCTTTTATTTCCTCTCTTAATTTTTCAGAGTTTGAATCAACAAAATGAACCCCTTTACTCCAAGCTTTACCAGAAGCCTCACAAACAAACTCACCATTAATTTTTAATGAATAGTTATCGTTGGCATTTAAACCATCCAGCGTTAATGACTTAAAAGATTTTCCACTAGGAGATGCGGGATAACTTAAAATATCGTCTATAGCTTTAAAACGAATGCTATCTTTCGAAGCTGAAAATTCAGATATTTTTGTTCCACTCGCACTAACAATAGATTTTTTATTTAACTTCATTTCAACTTTAGTCTTTTTCCATCCAAAAGCTTTAGATATTTCTAATCCAACATTCCAATACCCTTCAGAAGTTAGGTGAATGGAGTTGGATGTCCATGAATCTTTCTTAATACTAAAATTAGAAGCTAAATCTATTAACTGTAATTGCTGAGTTTGAGCAATGCCACGAATCGATTCAACATAGCTCGATAAATCTTTGTTATAATTTTCAGGGTTGATCTCTAAGGGCTCATAAGACTTTTGATTAAAAGGCGTCATCAAAATAATTCTCGCCTTTGTTTTTTCTTTTAAGTCTTGAATCAGTTTTTGATAATCTTCTTTAAATTGTGCTAGGCCTTCGCTTCCATCCCTAGCTGCTAAAGATCCATAATTTAAAATGATGACAGAAGGTTTTACTTCACTTACTTTTGAAAGAAGGTTGGGATAGCCATTTTCATCAAAATATCCACGGGATGCTCCTTTTACGGTATCACCCGACCAACCAAAGTTTCGTAAACTAAAATGAATATCGGGATGAGCCAAAACAAGACCTGTCTCGATATAACTTTCTAAGCCTTCTCGTTCTACAAAGCCATTCCCGACTAGGGCAACAACATCACCTTGCTTAAATTTTGGGCCTGCAATAAGGCTTGTGACAGCACATAAAATGTAAAAGAAAACCCAAAACCTTGTCATACCTAACCCTACTCAAATTAAATTTCATAGGTAAGGGTAAACTAAGCTCCAGATAAATCTATAATTTATCTGGATGGCTTAGTAACAAAATCGTTTTATGCTTATAAACCAATGACTTATACGTCACAAATTGTGACAGCTTCGCGTAACCCTTCTTCTGGGTTTCTACTTGGAATGAATTCATGGCCTATAAAACCCTTATAACCAGTATCTTTTAAAGCTCTCATGACGGCTGGGTAATTAATTTCTTGAGTATCGTCTAATTCATGACGACCAGGGTTTCCCGCTGTATGAATATGACCTATAACATCTTTGTGCTCCTTGATGCGACGGATTAAATCACCATCCATGATTTGAACGTGATACACATCAAAAAGAAGTTTCATATTGGTTGACCCCACCCTTTTAATGAGATCGACGCAATAATCGACATGATCACCTTGATAACCAGGGTGACCATGCATTTTAGACTCTGTCGCTCGACTATTTAAATGCTCTATCGTTAAATTAACCCCAGCTTTTTCGAATTTACCAATAATCGACTTCCAAAACTGAACACAGTTATCGCCTCCTTCTTCTGGATCTATTCCATTTGAAAATCCCGTAAAAGTGATGACATTAGGACACCCAAAGTTTTTAGCTTCATCTAAACGCTTCAAAATGATCTCTCGACATTTATCCCAGTTCTTTTTATGATTTGGGCCATCTTTGAAGCCATGACTTCCGACGATCGCACAAGTTAAATCATGCTTTTTCATCGTTTGCCAATGTTGGTCAGGTTTACTCAGTTCAATACTTTTAATTCCTAACTTTTTGGCGATTTGACATTGCTTTTCAATATCCCATTTTTCAGCAAAGTTTTTAAAGCACCAATAAACCATAGAGTGCTGGAAATGACCTTTTAATTGAACCTCTGCGTTTAAAAACGAATTAGAAAATGCAGAAACTCCACCGAGAGCTGCAGCACTTTCTATAAAAGAGCGACGTTGTAAATTCATTTTTCTACCTTTACTTTTTGAGTACACCATCTTTTGCTTTTCTCGCTGTCGATAAATATTTTTCAGGACTTTGAGAGTATTTAGAAGACCTTGGAGCTGGAACACCTTCGGGAACTTCGTATTGCGTTTTCATTTGCTCTAAAGCTTTTTTCATTTTCACGACAACTTTAGCATACTCTGGGTTATCGTATTCGCTTTTCATTTCATCTGGATCTTTTTTAGTATCGATTAACTCCCACTCATTGATATCATAAAAATGCATCAATTTATAACGACCATCGTAAACTCCTTCATGACGTTTAACCATATGCCACCCAGGGTACTCATAATAGTGATAGTAATGATACTTTCTCCAATTTGAATCCTTCCCATCAAATAAAGGCAAAAGACTTAGGCCCTGCATATCACTAGGGCTGCTCACACCAGCAATATCTAAAAAGGTTTGTGCAAAATCTAAATTTGAAACGAGTTTCTTGGTTGAAGAGCCCGGTTTAATTTTTCCAGGCCAACTGATCAGTAGTGGAGTTCTATATGACTCATCATACATGAAACGCTTATCAAACCAACCATGTTCCCCTAAATAAAAGCCTTGATCAGAGGAATAAACAAAAACCGTATTATCCTCTAAATTATTATCTTTCAGATAAGACTGCATTCGACCGACACAATCATCAACAGAACGAATGCAACGCAAGTAATCTTTAACATAGGCTTGATATTTCCAACGAATCAATTCTTTTCCTTTAGGGTTGGCTTTTTTGAAAGCGGCATTTATTTTATCATAATGGGCATGCCACTTTTTTTTCTGCTCATCAGTCATACGGTTATACGAACCTTTCCAATATCTTGTTCCTTCTAAATCACCATCTACTTTTAAGTCCATATTTAATTCCATAGACTCTGCGATACTCATATCTTGATGATGAGCAGCTGTACCACGACCTTCATAGTCATCAAATAAAGTTTTAGGTTCTGGTAGATCGATATCACTGAAAAGCTCCATGTATTTAAAATCGGGATCCCAATTTCTATGAGGGGCTTTCTGCTGAACCATCACCATAAAAGGTTTACTTTTATCGCGTTGATCTAACCATTCAATAGCTTTATCTGTAACGACATCTGTACAGTAACCTTCAGTTCGACTCTTCCCTTTTAAGCTTTTAAAATCTGGGTTATAGTATTTACCTTGCCCTGGAAGAATTTCCCAGTAATCAAAACCTGTTGGATCTGAACCCAAATGCCACTTTCCTATTAAGGATGTTTGATATCCGGCTTTTTGTAGAAGTTTTGGAAACGTCACCTGAGAACCATCAAAGGTTGTTCCTTCATTCATAAAGAAACCATTTAAGTGACTGTACTTACCCGTTAAAATGACTGCACGGCTAGGACCACAGATTGAGTTGGTCACCATACAACGATCAAAACGCATACCTTCATTGGCGATCTTATCAATATTTGGCGTTGGGGCATATTTTGTTAGTTCATGCCCATAAGCACCCACCGTTTGAGTGGCATGGTCATCACTAAAAACAAAAACA
>JACLAC010005533.1_pt1 | contig 11125 bp, 18 predicted proteins | sample 8027881 | NCBI WGS metagenome assembly JACLAC01 (sample SAMN15725517, study PRJNA655200) | protist metagenome | isolation source: fluorescence activated cell sorting (FACS) single amplified genomes of... | place: Spain: Blaines Bay Microbial Observatory, Mediterranean Sea | collected 2016-01-19 | reverse complement strand
CCGACAAATACATCCTAGGAATCGAATGCGATGGGGCTACATATCATTCGGCACAATCAGCCCGAGATCGAGACCGATTGCGTGAAGAGGTCCTACATGCTCTCGGATGGACTATCCACCGTTTTTGGTCGACCGATTGGTTTCGAGATCCCCATTCGGAGATTGAACATATTGTCGAGATTCTCAATGACCTAAGTAACAGTAGTAACAGTAGTAACAGAAGAGGCATTAGAAACACAAGAAACAATAGCCCCACCACCACAACCCCATACAAACGGTGTAGTGGGTGAAAATCTTAAGAAAGATAAACGTACAATCCACTCAACTAGCCAAACTCAGACCCCCCTTACAAACAATAGATTGTGTCCGGTACCTAGATCGACCGCAGAGTGGAGAGATCTTATCAGTAAGGAAAGAATGCGCTCAGAAAAAGCACGGGATCGCTTCGATGCAGCCAAGAAACTGGCCTTGCTCGTGGATCGACCTGAAATATTCACAGAGATCTTTGGCAAACCGCTCCTTGAACCAGAGCCAGACTTTTGCGCGAACGACCCCTACGCAACATGGATGGATTGCACCACGGCACGGACAATACCTGACCTAAATCCCGAGGAGCTTAGGTGCGTCTTTCGACTCATACACCAGCATCCGAGGTGGAACGAAAATTATCGATGGACCCAGTATAAGCTCCTGATCCTGATAAAGAAGGCCACGAAAAAATATGAATCAGGCCGTCCTATGTTCGCGAATCCATTGCGCCTTATCATGTTGCCACAAAGTGGCGCTGGTGATAGGCTGGCCTTTGAGTCCGTTGCAGACGACATACAAGGAACAGGCCTTAGGGCCGGCGAAAGATTACACCCTTGCAACCATGCCCCCAAGTGTCTAGCAGAGCCAGATTCATCCAGATTTAGAGGCTGAAGCTGAACCGAAAACCCTTCAAACAAACGGTTAAAAATGCTACAGCGTAACGCAAGAGGCCAGGTGCACGGCCCAGGACCGGGCAGTCCCAAGGGCTCGAAAAACCGTTTCACTCTTTTGCGAAAAGAGTTTCTGGCTACATACGACGAGCTAAATCCGCACACCGGTCGTGAACATCTCGTCGAGTGGGCTCGAAAGAATCCAACGGCGTTTTACAGGATTATTGCCCGACTGCTCCTGCGCACTCCAAGCAAGCTCAACGGACACGGCACGTGGAGCGATCAACCCAACAGCACCTTGCTCGATTTGATTTAAGACGCAGACGCAACTCCGACAGGCTCCCCAAGCAGTGAAAAGAAACGAGGCGAAGATGGATGAGTTGATGAACTTGAACGAGGTCGCCGACAAGCTGAAAGTGTCGCGATCGACGGTGTACACCTACACGGGGCTCGGATTAAAATATTTGAAGCCAGGCAACAGAACCACGCGTTTTCGACCGAAAGACTTCGAAGAGTTCGTTGCAAAGCTGGTTAAAGACGAGGGACAAAGCGCCGGCTGATAGGTTTTCGTTTTGCACCTTTTTTGCACCAGAGCACCCCAGAACCCAAAACAACCACCTACGAATGAACGTAAGTGGTTTTTTTTAATGGTGAACCCACTGGGAATCGAAAATAAGAACTACGGATTAAAATAAATGCGTTCTATAAGAACAAACCTATTGAATATAATTTACGCATAAATCTTTTTTTACAATAATTTATGCTGTCAATAGTTATCGAAAGTTGTGCTCGAGTGTAGCCATGTATGACAATAATTGTGCACAATATGTGCACAAAAAATTGCGCTCCATCCATGAGGCTGGTTATATTTGTAATATAACTTACATCATTTTTGGGACGGTGCATAATGGCTGATAAAAGACACAACATCGGTAGGGTTTCGATTTTTAAACGCAACAGATACTGGTGGGCCTATTATCGCGCCGGTGGGAAACAACACCGGTTTTCAATGAAGGTGACAAACCTCAAAATTGCCTTAGAAGAAGCCAGGGCAATCGATGCAAAATTACAGTCCGGTCGGGAGACAAAACTATTAGCCGTCCGGCAAAGCGGTCAGAAAACCTTAGCCGAACTTATCAAAGAGTTCGAAGCAAATTACACCCGATGGAGTCCAACAACCTGGAAGGGCAATCGTTATCGCCTTAACGAACTCTTAGCACTATGGGGACCGGTCCCCTGCAATGCCATTACTCAGATCGATATCGACCGCTTCCTCGCAGAAAAACAGCAGACCATAACCCCCGCGAGTAGAAACAGACTCCTCTCGACGATTCGGGTAATCTTTGAGACTGCAGTGAATTGGAACTTTATTAACCATAACCCAGCACGGGAAATCCCACCACTACCCGAAGACGTCAAGGTCCCAGAGCCCTTGACTGACGAGGAACTTGAGCAACTGTTGGCCAATCTACCCGAATACGCCAAATTGATGGTTGCAATCCTCGCATATAGTGGAATTCGAATATCCGAACTTCATCGCATAACCTGGAAAGACATCGACTTCAAGCCAAACGAATTAACTATTCGCACTTCAAAAAACTCGGAATGCAGAGTACTACCTATGCATGTCGTAGTTAGTTCGATATTTAAGGGGCTTAGAGACGGTCGATCTTGGCCAAAGAGCCAATCCGGTCACAGCCGACGCAGTATCGAGTGGCCAGACGACAGCAACCGCTCTGCTATTGTAATCCCTGTAGTCAATATCAGAAAATCACTGAATAGTGCATGCAAGAAGGCAGGTATTCGCCATGTACACCCCCACATGCTAAGACACACATTCGCAACCAAAATACGCGACAGTGGAGTACCGTTAGATCGGTTGATGGAATTTCTTGGACACAAAACCATGGCCATGGTGCTTCGGTACGCCAAAGTCAGACCAAAACAACTGCAGGACGCCATAAAGAAGATCTAATTGTCCCTATAACACGGAGATCTAAATGAACTATCGCACCGCCAAGTGGTCCGAGGTCGTCCAGCACGAGTTCGGCTTTGATTGGAACATACCCTACAACACGCCATTCCCACGCCCCCTTCCAATGGCGGACAGAGTCATCGAGACGACAGTCCCCGTAGAAACAGAGTCAGGCCCTTTAGACTGCGTCGTATGGTCCCCGAACGGCGAGCCTCTACAACGGCCGCTGGTCCTACTCGGTCATGGTGGAACAGGGCACAAAAAGAGCCCCTATTTAGTCTGGTTTGCCATGAGACTTGTCACGGATTACAACTTCGTCGCCGCGGCGATAGACCACTTGCCACAACACGGCGACCGCGGCGGCATTAGTAACATACGTAATACTGTAGATTGGACCGGCGCATCTGCAACCTTTGATGAGGCCATCGACTCAATTGTCGATGATTGGCAAGCAACTATACGCACCCTCGTCAACAGGATTGAAGTTGACGAAACGAAAATTGGCTATTGGGGTCACTCAGGTGGCACTCTAATGGGCATACCCCTCCTCGCAAAGACACCAGGCATATCCGCCGCCGCTTTGGGCAAGTGGGGTCTAGAGGCAAAACCAGAGCTCAACGAGATCTTTCCAGACGAATTCCCAGAGGTGGTAAACCGGCACAAGAAGGACGCGCCTCAACTCAATTGTGCCATTCATTACTCAATAAATATGGACGACAACCTGTTTATGCAGTCGGGACAGATCGATCTGTTTAACCGACTCGGATCATCCAGAAAGGTATTGTGGGGTGAGCCCGGCGATCACGTAGGAGAATCCTACAATTCGATCGCGTATCAATTACAATTCCTCGGCGACACACTTTCAGACAATCAGTAGACGGAAAACACATTGCTTTTCAAAACGGGTTGGGAATCCTATCTATGAACGACAGAGCCCAAAGGTAACGCCATGTCCATCACAATCGTCTTACCTTACATTATAACAACGTTTTACGGGAATTCTGTGTCGGCGATAAAACCTAACGACTTTCGCTCTCCTGCCGCCTTTCCGCACTAGTGTCTACGCGTCATGGATGGTAAACTTAAGGGCCAAGGCCACCAAGCTACAGGCCGATTTAGGAGACCTTCCGCTGCGACTTGTAACTGCTTTCGATACATCTTCTGAGAGAATCATCTAATGGATGTGAGCACTGAGCCGAACCGCTTGTCGGCAGACCAGATACGTTACCTTATTCAGGAACTAGGCCTAAGCCAGGAGCGCTTCGCAGCCCAAATAGGATCAACTCGGGTAACGGTATGGCATTGGGTAAACGGCAGAAGGACGCCTTCATATATGGCGTGTAAAATGATGCGACTGGTCGCGGATGAATTTGCTATTTCGATACCCGGGGACCAAGAGTTGGCAATTGAAGCGGTCTAGTAGCATCTTAAGGACTCCTTTAGGGTCGATTTGTTAAGGCGCTTTTCGGCATATTATTAGGCGCACCCAAAAAACAAAAGACGTATGATTTCTGAACTCTACACAGAAAAATTTAATTTTCGGGGCTTCGGATTTTAACCAACAGGATAAATCGTATGAACCGGGCCGTTTTCTTGGACCGAGACGGTACAATCAACGAGGATGTCGGTTATATCGCCGATCCCCGCTGCTTCGAGTTGATCCCCGGAGCAGTGACGGCAATGAACCGGCTGAGAGCGGCCGGTTTCTACTTGCCTTTAGTTACCAACCAGGCGGGCGTCGGTCAGGGATTGATGACCGAACAACAACTAATCCGCGTGCTTGAAGCCTTTCAGGAACTGTTGCGCGATGAGGGGACGGCCGTCGATGGCGTTTACTACTGTCCCCACGATCCAATACTTGGCAAGGGCTCTTACAAGAGACCATGCGACTGCCGAAAGCCGGGCCACGCGCTGTTGACCAGAGCCGTATCGGATTTAGCCATTGACCTGGGTCGTTCCTACATGGTCGGCGACCACTGGTCGGATGCTGAGGCCGGCTTGCGAGCGGGATGTCGGGTCGTGTTGCTGCGCACAGGCCACGGACCGCAAGAAATCGAAAAATTGACCGAAGCGCAGTACAGCCAAGTGGACCATATTGCAGATGATTTGTCCGATGCCGCAGACTGGATACTCAAGCAAGAGTGAGCCATCCATATCAGATGAACACCTGCTTACCCAAAGTGGGCATTAAAATAGACCGCACGGAATAACCGACCACCAAACGCTACACTACATAATGATGGCTTTATTTCAGACGGTCCGTTGACTTAAATAACCCAAAGAAGCAAAATTAAAATGAGAATAGGCTGAAAAATAGCGACGGGGACATCAGCCTGCGCTCGCCACCTGAAAAGCCCAGATGAGCTCAGCCTACTTTATACCTACCGTATTCGCAACATTCAACTCGGCCTTAGACTCTTCCAGATCTTCATCGTGTTATAATTTAACCCGCTAAGAACCCTAATAACTGTGAGTAAAATCCATTGATCAATAAGTTGCTATTCTCTGGGACTGCCTTTTATTCCTTTGCGGCCAATATTGGACTAGCCGGTCTACGAATCTACACTGGCTTGAGTATGGCGTTCGGCCATGGCGCCGGCAAGATCCCCCCATCCGAAGGTTTTACTAAAGGCATTGCAGATATGGGTTTTCCAGCGCCCCAATTATTCTCGTGGGCAGCCGGACTATCGGAATTTGGAGGAGGTATACTTATCGCCTTAGGGCTTATGACTCGGCCCGCGTCTTTTGCTCTCGGGATAACGATGTTCGTGGCCGCATTTATTCGACACGCGGCCGATCCCTTTATGCGCAAGGAGAAGGCATTACTTTTCCTGGCCCTTGCGGTGTTCTTTACCCTAGTCGGCGCAGGAAGGTATAGTCTAGACCGGGTCATCCGTCCAGCCAGATACAACGAAAGGTAAGTCCGGCTACGCTAGTCCGCAGAATAGTCGTTAACCAGTTCCCACTGATTGTCGACAAGCACCCATGCTCTGCCCGAAAAGGTATCCAGCCGATAGAGCATCCGCTCATGTGACACGAGTTCAAACTGCTTGCCCCTGATGCTTTGCAGGAAACCCGCCGGCGGGCTCAATTCCTCCGGTTGGGTATCGGTCGCAAGTTCGGGTGCGGCAAAATGGTAACCAACCGCTCCAACCGCTACCATGAGTATTAATTTTAAAAGACGTTTCATATGGGATTCCCCATACAAGACAAAACGGGTTTCCAGAGAATGCTGAACGTTTTACTGGGTGTTCGATTCATACGGCTTCCTTTCTCCGTGCACGTCCCAACACATCCCACCCCCCATTGAATATGGCTATCTTTAGAAAGCAATCGTTCACGTACGTGGCAAATGTAGCCATTTTGGCCATTCCACGTACTTCGACGTATGTGAGAACTATCCTCCTTCGTACGTTGGCATACGTAGATTTTATACGTCAACGTATGTTGAAAAATCCGATCACTCCTTGCCCTTAGGCGGATGGTACGGGTGCCCCGGCTGGAAACCGACGTCAGAACGCCACCGTTTACGCTTTGGTCGGGCGCGCTTTTCGAAGTGTGGAGTGCCCCACTGCCTCCAGCGATCTGAAATCCAATACTTTGTGGCAAGCTTATACATCCCGAAACCACTTTCTTCTATGTCTATAAATCCGTGATCAATTAACGAATCTATTGCTCGCTTGAAAGTGTTTTGGGACATACCCAATTCTTCTGCCTCGGTGTAGGTGTAAATGATTTCACCATTGTTTACCAACATCCATTTGCGCTTGGTCTTACTCCGGCCCTTCGACTTTTGAAATCGCCGCCTATATAGAAAATCGACGTATACCCGCAGAGCATTGGCCGTATTTAGATCCCGCCATGCAGGCGAGAAAATCACCTGTCGATCCAAAACAATGGGCGAGTCCGATTTCCGATGAATGTAGTCGCGGCTACCTGTCGTCTTCATTAACGCACCAGTGTCATAGCGACAAGATCTACATCAGGTAGCATTTCAACTGGCCTTAGCCTGTTTCTTAGCGAAATCACGAAGGTCCTCCGGTCGCAAGCGGACCCCTGCCTTAAGCCCCGAGCTCAATTTTACCGTCTTGATCAGTCCTCGGCTAACCAGATCGTAAAGCTTGGACCGACTCACCCCCAAGCTTTCGCATGCCTTAGGCACGGTAAGTAACGCCCGCTCAATTTTGAGCTTTTCATTGACCATTCAGCAGTTCCTCCTCCGATACCCCTAATTCCGCGGCAAGACGGGCAAGTTCCGTCTCACGGGGCCGATCTCTGCCATTCAGGATCCTGGACAAACGGGTCTCTGATATTTCCATGACCCGCGCTAAATCAGCCTGTAAGATGTTCCGCTCGTACAGCAGAGACTTTGCTCGAAGCATTTTTCGCATAATCCGACTCCTCATCGATTGTTTTGGCCCATAGAAAAAGGGTAGAGCCATCAGCGGCTCTACCCCAATACGTCCTGGGAGTCAGTTATTTATTCAACAAATATTAATCTTGCCCGTGTTTTTTTTAATACGTCCCAGTATGGACCGCAAACGGCGACTAACGGTCGCTTGCGAGAGGCCCTGCTCAGCAGCTATGTCTTCCTGACGATATCCATCCAAATGCATCTTGAATAGATCTCCCGCCTCTTCGGACAAATTGGCGAGCGCGATTACCTTCGTCAGCAAGCAATTATATCGCGTGTCCGTTTCGGCACCAACGGAGTCAGCTATCGCCTCTAATGTCTGAGGATCCCGCGAATGGACTCTCCTGCTCCTTAGGGCCTCCCCAGGCGCTCCCTCCACATGAATGCGGGACGGATCCATATCGTCCCTACGCAGTCTCTCACTGAGGCGCCTGGGCGATAGTATGTGTCTCAATCCGCGTGGTTGGCCGTCACGCCGTGGGTGACCCGGTCCTGTTTTGCTGACGAGGTCTTCATACGCCAGTCCGGGCAACCGTCGCCGAACCTCATCACACCCTATTGGCCTGGAAAAGTTACTTTCCTGCGCAGAACATGCTGCAGCGTCGGCGAGGCCAGACTTCCATCGCGCACTATTGATAAGGCAATCGGAATAATTATTTATATTACTCTGCCACAATAATTTATGATCTTTAATGTCGCACTTTTTATTAAACACCCACTCTTCTTGATTCTCAAAGAATGCATAGGTATCGATCTGGTTTTCGATCCGGTCAAGTAAGCGACTTAATTCCCGTTCGAAAACCTCGTAAATACGGTCCGCGAACTGGCTGATTGATCCGCAGCCAAGAGCCCGAAGATCCCGTCGATGACGTTTGTGTAAGTATTTTACAAGCTGATCGAATTGCAAAACGTAGGCGCGAGGCGTGGCCTCACGTTTCTCGACATGCTCTCGGATCACGTTAGCGTAATCCGGAATCAATTCGCGGGTCACAAGGGCACTCAAGTAAGCATCAGCATCTTTCCCCATACCAAAATCCTCCGTAAATTAGTCGTTACAGTGCAGGGAGACCTCGGCTTGCCACGACAAGAGTCATCACAACTCGATATCACAAACAATATTATTGGCGACAGAAACTCGTCAAGCGCGCTTGTAGAGGTGCCTCTCGACAATGCCTACTATATAGCCACGGGCACCATACCGGGCCACCTACGACTAAACGAATCGGCGTTTCGCGCGTTATGGGCACAACACCCCAAAGAATACCACCAGATCCGCATGTACGGCCGCATGGTCGCGACTCCGCGATGGCAGCAGGCCTATGGCCATGACTACATTTATACCGGAAACTTGAACAAGGCCCTTCCGGTGCCCACGGCGATAAAGCCCCTGGTCGACTGGGCTCAGAACTCCCTGGAACCCAGGCTCAACGGGATCCTACTAAATTGGTATGATGGGTCCAAAGGTCATTATATCGGACCGCATAAGGACAGTCCACAGGGACTGATCGAAGGAGCGCCCATCGTCACGATCTCGTTTGGCGAGGAACGCATCTTCCGATTCCGGCCTCACAACGGCAAGGGCAAGACGGATCTTCCAGTCGGCAACGGGATGATCGTGGTAATTCCGTACGAAACGAACCGCGCATGGACCCACGAAGTGCCGAAGACCACGAAGCTTACTGGTAAGCGTATGTCCATGACCCTACGTGCCTTCGCTTGAGTGCGGTCCCAAGTGAAAGGACATGGGACCCATCACAATTAATTCCGTGCGACAAGGACCTACCTGCCGGGGGCGGATACCCCACCATCTGCTGAGGTTATGTGGGTTCGCCGGCCTATGCTGCACACACGCCCCACCCCCTGCTCTGTTGCCGCTGACAGCACCATAGACGCCGTCCAGCAACCTGATAGCGATCAAACCACAAAGCGACCATACGACCTGAGAGGCGTAACAAATGCCTAGCGGCGGCGCTAAGGCTCCGCCGACTGACGTATCAACAACCACGTCAGGACATCGTCAACGGTCTTACATTGCTAACCGACCGGCAGCCCCCCGCCTTACTGCCGCTAAGAGCACCGTAGACGCCCTATAAGGGTCGATAACGCCGCTTGGATGCGCCAAAGGCTTTTTTTCATACATTGTCGGCAAGTATTCGGTAAAGAAGACGACTAATATAGATCGAGGAAAGGTTGACTGAACTGGATAAGCGAAACAAGCGCCTGAAGGAAGTGTTGACGATGATTGCCCAGACCTTTAACAAAGAAACAAACAAGTGGTTATTGCACTTCTAATCATAATCACTCTACTATTGTCCAAGATTGCTTTTGGGTTTTGGGTCACCCTAGTGGTTGTTTTGGGAACTATAGCTTCTCCATTTGTAATTTTTTTCGCATGGGTAGCAGTGTCTTTGGTAGCAGAGGGACACCTATTCTCAGTTGCCCGTCAAATATACGAGGTAGTCCTTGAGCCACTTAAGTGGCTCGATAAGCGCCTTATGGAAAACAACATACTAAACGAGAGACGCGGAGCAGCATTGCTCTTTTGCTGGATAATTTACTTTGGAATTATCGGCACGATTCTTTACGAATTTGCAACGGCGCTTATTCTGCTTCCTATCAAGCTTTGGCTGCTTATAGACGCAATCGTTGAGGACCTCTCGGTGAATTATCCTCGAATATTCGACTAGATGCACAGAACAACAATGAGCCAACTGTCGATCAAATGGACGTAATCGGGTACCAGTTATTTATCTTGTTTACCATCGGCCTCTCCTTTTCGGTTTGGGGTCCAAGGCCTGCCCTATTGGTCGCTGTATTTTGGACGTTTTGGACCATTTTTATGGTATATGCATCTGGTCTATTTGTAGTGCAATTGTTCACCGTTTGGGGCACCTATTTTGGCGCCCGCGCCTATTCTAAAAGTCGGACGGAAACAGATAATGTACGTCATGCCGCCGCACTCAATGAACAGAATGCGCGACTCGAAATAAGCGAACTTCGTAAAGCGCTGGAAGGCTATCCCTTCCAGATGCGAAATAAAATTAATGACGCTGCCGAGTCATCGCGCGTTGACACCATAGCCGGAGACACCCATCGGCCTGAATTGGAATCTGCCATTGATAATGCATCACGAAATTTGGTCATACTCTCCGGATGGATCGGTTCAGCCGTAGTAACGGACCAATTCATCAGCCGGCTCGCAGCCGCCCTATCACGGAATGTGTCGATATTCATCGGTTATGGCTGGGAAGACTCTCGTGGTTCACACAGTGATAACCAGAGTGTACGCACAGCGCTAAACCGACTCATTTCTTTACGTAAACAATACCCTGACTTGTTGACCATTGCCAAGTTTGCAAATCATCAGAAAATTTTGATAAAGGACTTTGATTACATTATTTGTGGAAGTAATAACTGACTTTCTAACAATTCTTTCCGCAATAGCGAAATGAGTGTGAAAATTTACTCGCAAGATTTAGCAAAAAGTGAAACGAACAAGATCACGGGGTAGATCTTGTTTCACAGTGACCTAAAAGCAGCTTCCAGCCTCTAACATCCTGTCCCGCCGCATGGATGCGAAGAGTGGTCTCTCCCGTGACCACCAGTCAACGCCGGCGCCAACCGCTTCATCGACTCGGCATTCCGCATACCCCGTGTCTTGGTGCGTGACGACAAGACGCATCCCTCCCATTTGAAAAAAACCCACTAGTGGTACAGCGGGCTGGAATGGGCCATGGTGGGACAGTGGTTTATTAAAATTGAGCTGTTTATATATAAAGCGCGGCGGGCGCCGGATGCCTTAAGGCGCGAAGCGCA
>JACLAC010008653.1_pt1 | contig 11127 bp, 11 predicted proteins | sample 8027881 | NCBI WGS metagenome assembly JACLAC01 (sample SAMN15725517, study PRJNA655200) | protist metagenome | isolation source: fluorescence activated cell sorting (FACS) single amplified genomes of... | place: Spain: Blaines Bay Microbial Observatory, Mediterranean Sea | collected 2016-01-19 | reverse complement strand
ATCTGGGTAATGACCGTCGGCAAAGTCGGCAGGCCGATGATGCTCTGCGTAATTTTCTTTATGCGCTGCTGCCTCTGCTCGTCCAAGATGCGCCCCTCGTACACGACTAGCGGATACAGCCCTTAGGCCATGAAGCGTTTACGCAACTTGGCCCTCAGCCCCAATACAGCCTTGGTGTGCAATTGCGACACCCGGGACTCGGACAATTCGAGCACTTGCCCAATCTCTTTGAGCGTCAGTTCCTCGTAGTAGTACAACGCCACCACCAAGCGCTCCTGCTCACTGATCTGCCCTAGGGAATCGGCCAACAAGTCGCGCATCTCAATGCGTTCGAGATTGACCAGCGCACTCGGTTCATCCTGTGAGCGAAGCGTATCGACGAGGGGCACCGGCTTGTCATCATCGTCACCGAAGGACGACTCATCCAAGGATAACAACGCAGCCGAACTCACATCGTCGATGATATGGTAATACTCTTCCATCGTCACATCTAATTCGTCGGCCAACTCGGCTTCCGTCGGCGAGCGCCCCAACGTACTCTCCAGCTTAGAGAGCGTCCGCTCAACCTCGCGGGAGCGAGCACGCGTCGAACGCGGCACCCAATCCATCCCACGCAGCTCGTCCAAGATCGAACCGCGCACCCTAAGCGAAGCGTAGGTCTCGAACTTGACCCCCTTGCTACCATCGAAATTATTGTAGGCGTCGATCAACCCCACCACACCCGCGTTGATCAAGTCGTCCATCTCCACCGATCGCGGCAGTCCGATCGCCAGCCGACCAGCGATATATTTGACCAACGGCAGATAATCGACAAGTTCGCTCTTGCCGACGATAGCTACATCTTCTGTAGATGTAACCGCCTGCTTTTGCTTGGTATATTGCTTGTTCGCTTTTTTCGCCGGGGTTTTATTGGCGCTCATGCCATCGCTTTCGCTTGTATCATGGGTCTAGCCCGCACCGTCTGTGCGCCGTGTTAGCGCACGGGCAAAAAAGCCCGGGCCGATGCTGCGAGCCGGTGCTTTAGCTCGCCAGAGATCTCCGGCGAGTCGCTTTAGTGCTTGCGCAGCGGGGGAGGGCGGCGCAGTGAGTACAACGGGCACTTGGCGTTTAACGGCCTCGCGTACATATCGATCTAAAGGAATATAACCCCGATTGTCAATTTCCGCCCCTAGAAAACGTGCGGCGAGTTCGGCGAACTTGGTGTGCAATTCGCCCGCCTCATCCGCGGAATCGGCCATATTCACTAGCAATCCGGCCATCAGATCCGGTCGACTCGAAAGCAAAGCCTTAAGTGTGGCGTAAGCATCTGCGATCGCGGTAGGTTCAGGCGTCACCACGAGCAGGGCTTCATCCGCGGCGACAACCAAGTCCACGGTCTTGTCGGCAATACCTGCGCCGGTATCAATTACCAGTAGGTCAAAATTCGATGCGAACTCCTCTAATTGACTTACCACCTCGGGCACGACTGCTACATCCCGCCAGAAATCGGTCTCGCCCTCGGACGAGGCCGCTAATATACTCAGCCCCTCGGGACCCTCGATCACCGCCTCGGCAACCGCACAGCGGCCAACTAAGGCATCTTCAATAGTCCACTCGCCACCCATACCCAGCAACAAGGCGATATTGCCCAAACCCAGATCGCCATCAACCAGCAATACTCGATTTCCGTCTCTTGCCAGTTGGGCGGCGATATTGAGCGCAACGCAACTCTTGCCGACCCCCCCCCTTGCCGCTAGTAATCGCCAGCGAACGCGGCAACACCGTGGCATTACTTTTTCTTTTTTGGCCCATACCCGACAATTTTCTCCACCAGCTTATTGAGATTGCCCGCTTCTATATCCCCCGGCACCTGTGCGCCGACCGCCAAATAAGAAGTCGGTATCTGGCTGTTAATCGCCGCGCTGAGCACCGGTCCCGGCCGCACCATTTCGTCCATCTTTGTAAAGAGCAACCGGCGTTCCGGCAGGCCTGTGCTCGCCTCGAGGATATCCAGCATGTGGTCGAAACCGTGCAACGCATCGATAACGACGTGTATTTCTCCGACGCCGGCGGCCGCAAAAAGCTCGGCCTGACGGTCGAGTTCGCGGTGGTGGTGCGGGCCGCAACCCGGTGCGTCGACAAGCACCAATCGCGCCCTTTCATGTTTTTCCAGCACCGCCTGCATTTCTTCGGAGGTATGGGCAAATTCCAATGGCACGCCTATAATCCTTGCAAAAGCACCGACTTGGTCACGGGCGCCGACGCGTTGATCATCTGCTGTGACGAGAACAATATGCTCTTTGCTTTTGAGGGTGAAGCCAGCTGCTATTTTTGCTGCAGCGGTGGTCTTGCCCACTCCAGAAGCACCGAAAAAGCCGATGACCTGCCGTTTACTGCCGAGTTTGATCCGCTTGCTGCGGGGCAACATCTGCAACAGCCTGGCGGCGGCACTTTGTCCGACTTGCTGTCGATCGGATAACGCCTTACCGCTCATTCCCTCGAGCAGTTGCCCAACTACACGGTCGATTATTTCCCGGTCTAAGCCAACGCTGTGCAATCGCTCACTCAGGCGTCCCAGTTCATCGGGTAGCTTTACCCCGCCCTTGCGCTCTAGCCGAGCCACCGTATCCTGTAGTCGCCGCAATTGCCTTGAGACTTGCTCCGTTCCGTCCTCCACCGAGTCCTCGGCCGTAGCAGCAAACGACGGCACGGCAGACACAGGCTCTTCGACCGGCTGTGAACGGGCCGCGGCGAAGGGCGGCGGCGGCTCCGACGCCCAAGCACTCGACCGCGGTTGGTCGGCGGGCTCGACCGCAGGTTCATGCGCAGATTGCGCCTCATATTTACGCGCGGCGAGGCGGGACCTCCCCGGCGGCGCAGCTGGACCCTCGTCATAAGCCGCCGTCACTTCGACACGCGCTTCGTCGTGCAGATTGAACCGATTGTTCCTGCGCAATGTGCGCGTGTTCAGAATGACCGCGTTGTCACCGAGGTCTTCACGCACTTGTTGCAGGGCTTCCGGCATGTTCCGGGCTACGTATTTGCGAATCTTCATAACTCAACGCGATGTTGCCTACCGACGCGACCTCCACATCTGGAGCGATCTCGTTATAGGACAATACGAACAGGTTGGGGAAATTGGCCGCCGTCAATTTTCGGTAGGCCAAACGAATATGCGGAGCGGCAAGCACGACCGGCTGCTGTCCGTTGGTGATCATCTGATCAATCATTTCCGTCATGTTGTGGAATAGCTCCCCGGCCACATCTGGCGCCAGGGCCACATTGATGCCGGCGGGTGTGCTCTGCACCGACTCGCGCAGCATCTCTTCTAGCGTGCCGTCCAAAGTGAGCACCGAGATCGTCTCGTCTACCGCTTCCTTGAGTAGCATATTGCAGATCGGACGGCGCAGCGAAGTCCTGACATACTCGGTCAGAACTTCGACGTCGTCAATCCGAGCATAGTCGGCCAGCGTCTCCAAAATCGTGCGCAGATCGCGGATAGGCACCCGTTCCGACAATAAACTTTGAAGCACCCGCTGCAATTTACCCACTGACTCCGCGTCGGGTACGAGTTCTTCGACGACGTTCGGATAGGCCTTTTTCAACTCGTCGAGCAGATGTTGGGTCTCTTGGCGACCCAACAGTTCGTAGGCGTGCTGATTGATCACTTCGGTCAAATGAGTAGCAAGTACGGCAACTGGTTCGACGACATTGTATCCCAACAATTCGGCTTTTTCGCGCTGATTATGGCCCACCCAGCGAGCAGGTAGACCGAAGACCGGATCAATGGCCTCGACGCCGTCGACGACCCCTTCGGCATAGCCCGGATCGATGGCCATCAACTGCTTGGCCTGCAATTCGCCGCGGGCGACTGGATTACCCTTAACCCGAATCTGGTATTCATTGGGGCTAAGTTCGGTGCTGTCGCGAACTCGGACCGGCGGCGCAACAAAACCCATATCCATCGCCGCGACCTTGCGAATCTGTACGATCCGTTCGATTAGATCGCCGCCCTGATTGGCATCTACTAAGGGTACTAGTTGGTAGCCGACTTGCACCTCGAGCAGGTCTACGCGCAGATAATCTTCGGGTCGTTCCTCAGGCTGAGCTGCCTCAACTTCGGCTGCCGCCTCTTGGGCTTCCTGACGCGCATTGCGCTGTCGCACCATTATCGAAACCGCGACCAGCAACGATCCAATGATCATAAAAGGTGTAGTCGGCAATCCGGGCAAGAATCCTAGAATTATCAATATACCGCCCGCAATCAGACTGGCCTGTGGGCGCCCCGTCAGTTGCTTGTTAATATCGGTGCCCATATTGTCGTCACTCGTCGCCCGGGTGACGATGATACCGGCGGCCGTAGACGTTATCAACGCCGGAATCTGGGTAACGAGGCCGTCACCGACCGTCAACAACGTGTAGGTCTGCAGTGCGTCGATCAGCGCCAGGTCGCGCTGCAGCATGCCTATAGCCAATCCGCCGAGAATATTGACTAGAGTGATGAGGATACCAGCTACCGCGTCTCCGCGCACGAACTTGCTGGCACCATCCATTGCTCCGTAGAAGTCGGCTTCGCGCGAGATATCCTCGCGACGGCGGCGCGCTTCCTGCTCATCGATCAAGCCGGCATTGAGATCTGCATCAATGGCCATTTGCTTGCCCGGCATCGCGTCCAATGTAAAGCGAGCAGCAACTTCGGCAACACGCCCCGAACCCTTTGTGATAACCACAAACTGGATAATAATCACGATGACGAAAATGATAAAACCGAGCACGTAATTGCCGCGCACTACCACGTCGCCGAAAGCCGCGATCAAATCGCCAGCACTCGCCGTACTCAAAATCAGCCGGGTCGAGGCCACATTGAGCGAGAGGCGGAACAAGGTCATCACCAACAACAACCCCGGAAAAACCGAGAGCTCGAGCGGTGCGGTGATATAGATGGTCAGCATCAGGATCAACAGCGCCAGACTAATGTTCAGTGTCAGGAAAAAGTCCAACACATAGGTCGGCAAAGGCACGACCATCACTCCGAGAATGGTGATCACACCGATGGCCACCAGTACATCGGTATGCCCGGATAGTATGCTCAACCATCTACGCATGGCCTACCCCCTGAAAATCGCGGTGCAAGCTCATACTGCCCTCTTGCGTTTCAGCTGAAAAACGAAGGCCAAGACTTGGGCGACAGCTTTAAATAGATCTTCGGGGATCTCTTCGCCGATCTTAACCGCCTTGAATAGCGCCCGTGCCAATGGCTTGTTTTCAATTAGAGGCACCCCCGCCTCGCGCGCCAATTCTTTGATCTTTTGCGCGACGAGACGCTGCCCCTTTGCAAGCACCTTGGGCGCTGGCATCGTTTCGGGATCGTATTTGAGCGCGACGGCGACGTGCGTCGGATTCGTCACGACAACGTCGGCGCTGGCAATATCATCCATCATCCGGCGCTGCGACATTTCGCGCTGCAATGAACGGACCCGCTGGCGTACCTGCGGGTCTCCCTCTTGCTGTTTCATCTCCTCTTTAACTTCCTGACGAGTCATACGAAGTTTTTTCTCGTGGTCGAAACGTTGGAAGGCGTAATCGAGGATGGCCATGATCAGCAACAGCAAGGTAATGCGAAAAGCCAGCGTCAGTATGATTTCGCTGCTAATCGTAAGGATCTGGCCGACGCCCATATCCATAAAAGCTACCATCCGGTCAGTTTCGTACTCAATCGTCAAATACGTGAGATAGGTGACCGCGCCGATCTTAAAAAGTCCCTTGCCCAATTCGACCAAGCCGCGAGGAGAAATGATTCTTTTGAGACCACTGAGAGGACTCAAGCGCTCGGCTTTAGGCTCTAGCGGCTTTGACGTAAACAGCACACCCACCTGCGCGTAGTTGATCCCCAGGGCCGACACGAACAGAAAAAGCACCATCGGCGCCACGACCATCGCGTAACCGCTACCCCATCCCATCATATAACCGAGTATACTGACCGCGTTAAGCTGTGCGTGGATGCCCTCGGTCAAAATATCCGCCATAAAACCGCTCAATTTGTCGTACATATAGGGGCCCAACGAGGACAGAGCCAGTAAGCCAGCTGCCAGGATGGCAACCGAACTCAGCTCCGTACTACGGGCGACCTGGCCCTTGTCACGGGAGTCTTGACGCCTTTTAGGCGTCGCCTCTTCGGTTTTTTCCTGGAAGGATTCTTCGGCCACTTGAATTACCTCGTCAGGCGAAAAAATCGATTAGGGCAATCACGTCTCGTTCCAACAGTTTTATCGCCCGTGTGAGCATGATCTGAAAAAGTGGCAGAGTCGCCACTAACACCGACATCCCCACCGCCAACTGTACCGGAAAACCGACGATAAACACATTCATCTGCGGCACTGTGCGTGCCAAAACGCCCATCGCCGTCGACACCAGGAACAAAGCGATGAGTATCGGAGCGCTGATTTTGACCGCGACGACGAAAACCTCGCTGGTCAACGCGATTATTTTGTGTGCGATCGGCGCCTTCAGCACGACCCCACCCAAGGGCACCGCGTCGAACGAACTCATTAGACCATTCAGAATAATGTGGTGCCCGTCCAGCGTCAGCAGTATCAGAATGGCAAGTATATTGAGGAACTGGCCGATAATCGAGACCTGGTCGTGGGAAGCTGGATCGATTACGTTGACGATACCAAAACCCATCTGCAGGCCGGCCAACTGGCCGGCGAACTGTACGCCGATAAAGAGCAATAGGACCGCATAGCCCAGCACCAATCCCATGATGGCCTCGCCAACTAACATCACCGCATAGGGCAGAAAGCCCTCGGGCACATCGAATCGGTCCACCAACGGAAAGATGACCATCGATACCATAACCGCGAGTCCGATCTTCGCCCGCGCCAAAAAAAGCCGGTGACCGAAGATCGGCGCCACAATCAGCAAGGCACTGACCCGCAGCAGGATCAGTAGAAATATGTGGAACTCGTCGAGCCAATAGGACACCCTTTACCTCTCAGCCAATGATCGTGGGTATACTGCTAAATAGGTTGATGGTAAATTCCATCAATCGCCGGATCGTCCAAGGCAGCAGGATCGTCAATACGGCGGCGACAGCCAATATTTTGGGAATAAAAGTCAGCGTCATTTCGTGGATTTGAGTCACGGCTTGGAAAATGCTGACAGCCAGACCAACGATTAATGCCACGACCAAGGTCGGGCCCGCCACATGCAATACCAAGAGCATCGTGTCCTGCCCCAACTTGACGATATACTCAGGTGACATTATTCACCTCACAGACGATCAATTGAAACTCTTGACCAGGGACTGGATTAGTAGATTCCAGCCATCGATCAGGACAAAGAGTAGAATTTTAAAGGGCAGTGAGACCATCACCGGCGGCAACATCATCATACCCATTGAAAGCAGGATGCTGGCGACCACCAGGTCGATCACCAAAAAGGGGATGAAGAGGATAAAACCGATCTGAAAAGCCGTGCGTAATTCACTGATGATAAAACTGGGAATCAATACGGAATTGGGAATTTCCGTGTGATTGCGTGGCTGCTTAATCTTGGCCATGCGTACAAAGAGCGCCATATCCTTCTGGCGCGTCTGCTTCAGCATAAATTCGCGGATCGGCTCCATGCCCTTATCCAGCGCCTCTTGATAGGGAATTTCGTCCTCTATCAACGGCTGAATCGCATCGTCGTTGACTCGGTCCCATACCGGCGCCATCACAAAAAAGGTCAGAAAGAGCGACAAGCCAATAATGAGTTGGTTCGGCGGCATCTGTTGGGTGCCGATGGCCGTGCGTAGAAACGATAGCACCACGACGATTCGCGTAAAGGAAGTCATCATAATCAGGATCGAAGGAGCCAGCGAGAGAATAGTCAACAGAAAGATAATCTGTAGCGACACCGCGGCGTCCCCACCCTCTGACGCGTCCTCGACCTGAAGGCTGATCTTGGGCAGAGGCTGAGCTTCGACTACTCCGCCGCCGACGAGCAACATGCTCAACAGTATGCCCCATAGAGTGCGGCGTCTCATGTGTCGCGCCCCTCTTGCGGCTCCGACTTTAGCAATTTCTTAAACTGGGTGGCAAAGGATCCTGCCGACTCCGTCTCTACGGTCAGTTCCAACTCCCCCGCCTGCCATTCGCTCAACGCGTTGATGTGCCCTTCGGTTACCCCCAAGGCCAAGGTTCGATCCCCGATTTCGACTAGGTAAATGGCCTTTTTTTGGCTGAGATAGGTGCGTTCAACGATCCGGATCGTTTGGCCGACCCCGCCGAATTGCTGGCCCACCGAGCTCTTGCGTAACAAATATACCGCGCCCCAAGCCAAGAGGATGACCAGTGCCAAGCCCATTCCCAGCTTGCTCGCAATCCCCCAATAGGACATCTCCGCGTCGGCGACCTCCTCCAGCAGGCTCGCATCCAAACTCGGCGCTGCGGTAACCGTATCGGAATCGACTACAAGCGATGCGGACGAATCGCCTGTTGCGACCGCCGTTTTCTTTTCTTCAACGGGATAAGCCTGTACGGGCGTCGACTCCTGGGCCCAAAGAGGTCCAGTATTCAATACCGCGACCAGAATCCACCCGCTCAAGGTTATTCCGTGCGCTAAATTCGTCATTTGCTCAGCTCTCAAGTGTGTTTCGCTCATGTTGAGCTGAGCAACAAATATGCCACCATAGGGCAAAAAAAAAGGAGCTCCGTAGAACTCCTTTCGAATGGCTATTTATCGGGGGACAGGCCTCGCCGATTGAAACGATAAGCTATTGTTATTATTGTTTTTATTATTTATTCATTATTATTTTCCACGCGGCGCCTGTAATGGATGATCTTTTCGTCGTAGCGCGGCCTGCTGCCTATATTGCGGAAAATAGTGCTTCCATCTTCCGCAATATAGGCACATTTTTCCCCGCAAACCAGACGGCCATCACAATAAACATAAATAATTATTTATAATTCAGATACGCCAGCCATCAACTCTGTAATCCTCACGCCGAAATTCTCGGAGACCGTCACCACCTCGCCTCGGGCAAAAATCTTGCCATTGACCAGAATATCGACCGGTTCGCCAACCTGCTTATCTAGTTCAACCAGCGACTGTTCGCCGAGTTGCAGCACAGATTCGAGCGTATGCGTCGACCGCCCCAGCTCAATTGTGACATTGAGATTGACATCCATAAGGCGGGCAATGTTCGGCGGAATTCCACCGCCGCCCGGTATTATGCCACCACCACCCTCATCGTCCATGGCCTTTAGCATTTCCATTTCCATCGTCCGATCCACGTCCTCTTGTGAACCGCCATCGCCCTCTCCGTCGCCGTCTTCCTCCATCATCTTCAACATCTCTTCGGCGAGCGGGTCGAGTTCTTCCCCGTCCCCGTCGTCATCGGAGTTCACCGCATCTTCCAAATCATCGGCTTCTTTTAAGACATCGTCCTCTTCCGCCATGGTTGTTTCTCTCTTTTAACGCGGCAATTCATGGCCGCTATAACTTCATTCAGTCACTATTGGCTTGCTCTTATTCCTATACAGCTCTTCAACTTCTGGATCGATACATTCGGTTATCTGCACCGCACTCTTGCGCCCGAACCGACCTGGCTTGCCAACAAACTTGGGCTCATCGTTGATGTAGAGCACGGTGGGTTCGTGCATTTCGGTATCCATCGTCAGCACATCGCCCACCTGCAATTCCTGCAGCGATCGGAAGGTCGCCATTCCCCGCGCCAACTCGGCCCTGATCGGCACGCTGGTCTTTTGCAGACGCAAATTGTTCTGGCGCAGAAGTTCCTCTTGGTTCATCCGGTTCGTGCGCACGTAGGACTGCTGGCCCAACTTCGGCAGTATCGACTCTAAAGTGAAAAATGGATAACACAGGCTCACCAGGCCCGATGCGTTGGTAGAATTGACCTCGAACGCCAGAAGGATCACAATTTCACTCGCCGCCGTGATCTGCATAAATTCGGGGTTTGTCTCCAGTTCAATATCCGTAATTTCGACCCGCAGGATCGGTTCCCAGGTAGCTTCTAGATCCTCTATGGCACGTTTGACAATGCGATTGATAACCCCGATTTCAATCGGCGTTAGTTGCCTGGCCTCCACTCCCTGCGACGAGCCCTTACCACCGAAGATTCGATCGACAAAGGCGAATACCAATGGCATCGCGAAGTCGATAATCGCCTGGCCGTTAGTCGGAGCTAACGTAAATTGATACGAACAGGAAGGATTTGACAGGCTCATAATGAACTCGGCATAGGTCGTCTGATCGACAAAAGCCGTATCGACATCGACTACCGCGCGCATCGCACCCGAGAAAGTCGAGCTCAAGAGCCGGGCGAAGTTGTCGTGCAGGTTCTCCAGCGTGCGCAACTGGTCCTTATTGACCCGCGCCGGGTGCTTGAAGTCATAACTGGTGACGATGCGCTGGACACTGTCGTCAAAACCGCCGTCGCCGCTACCCGTATCGCCACCCACGTCAGCACCGCCGCCGGCACCTTCTTCGCCGTCTGTCGCCGTTAATAAGGCGTCAATTTCGTCTTGAGAGAGTATGTCGGCCATCAACCGCTCCTTTTACTCATTATTGGATTATCACACTTGAGATATCGACTTCGGTGACGATGACCTCGTACGGTTGATCCTCATTCACCCTGAACAGCCGTTCGAAAATTTCCTCATTAAGCTGCTTGCGGATCTCATTCTCGATGATGTGGATGACCTCCCCATCGAGCTCGTCGATGGTTTTGCGGCGAACCATCTTGGAGATCACCGAGACGATGCGTTGTTCGTAAGGGAGTAAATCACTAAAGATTGAATGGTCTGGGTTTGATGATAAAGTCTTTGTAATATCGTCGTCGGGTGGACTCTCTTCTCGGTTGTAGGCTGCCAACCCCAACTGTACCGTAAGGACGACGAAGCGCTCGGAATTAGTGGCCGCCGGGTTCGCTGTAATCGATGAAAGGGCATCAGGGCTATAGTAGTGGGGTAAATCACTATTTTCCTCTTGCTGGTCGTTCTGGCCGCCGCTGCGCAACTCGACGGTTTGCTCGGGAATTAGATCCTCCTGCTCCTCCTCGGGTACGTTGTCCTTGAGTGCGAACTCTATAACCACCCAAGCCAGCACCACCTGCGCCAAAAGCACTATTAGCGCAAGAGGGCC
>JACLAC010008235.1_pt1 | contig 11131 bp, 1 predicted proteins | sample 8027881 | NCBI WGS metagenome assembly JACLAC01 (sample SAMN15725517, study PRJNA655200) | protist metagenome | isolation source: fluorescence activated cell sorting (FACS) single amplified genomes of... | place: Spain: Blaines Bay Microbial Observatory, Mediterranean Sea | collected 2016-01-19 | reverse complement strand
CTGTTGCTAGAAGAGAAACAGCTGGAGGCACTCTTTGCCAATTGGGCATATTGGATTCTCACAATTTATCTGCTTGGATTATTCACAGCTGTTGGTCAAGTTTTCTACCATGAGCGACAACGCTTACTCAACCTACTTCAGCGTCGCTACTGGCTGCTATTAGGCTCTCTGACCCTAGCACTATCACTGAGTTCGATAGTTCTTTCCTCCCAAGACATCTTTTTCAAAACGCTTTCAGATGAGACCAACATGCTCTCGGTCTCTCGTAGTCTGCTGACTCAGAAAAAAGCGTACAATGTCACCGAGGGAGTGTACTATTATCAAAATTTCAATCTCTCTGCTCAGACCCTACCGAAACGCCCACTGTTATTTCCTTATTTGACTCACTTATTTCATGTTCTAGCCGGCTATGACTGGCAGCATCCCTTTCGGCTCAACCAGCTTGCGCTGTTTGGATTGCTTTGGGCTACTGTATTGACATCAGGCTTGCGGGGTCAATTGGGGCTCGGAATAGGGGCAGCTTTGATCATTATTTCCTCGCCCCTACTGAATATTCATGCAGCTTCAGCTGGTTTTGATTTCTTTTCGCTCAGTTGGTTCTGGGTCACTGTTCTGGTGATAGTTTTGGGAATGGACAAAGTTAGATCTAAGCAAGACTTTTCTCAGAGCATTTTTTGGCTTGGATGCTGGTTGTCAATCGGCTTTGTTCAAATCCGCTACGAAAATGCTTACCTCACCTTGGGAGCCTTGGTTTTCTATCTGATACTGAAGCGACCTAATTTTAGTAAATTGTTTTATTTCAAAAGTATTCCAGATTTCTTGCGAAAAGCTGCAACTTTGATTGTTGGCAGTTGGCTACTTGCCCTGAGCCAATGGCAATTTTTCCTAAACAGCGACAAATATGTCGAGCGGCCAGAGCAGACGTTGCTGTCTCCGGCACATCTTAAAAGCAATTTGTACGAATTACTGAACGCCCTACTAGACTTGTTCAACTGGGGCGATCAAATTATACCCCCTTATCGGCCACTTCTTTGGTTAATTTTGTTAGCTGGACTATGCTGGGGAATTTTGATCCTCCTGAGTCGAGGGACGCTAAATTGGTCAAAAATCTATAAGCGAGGTCACCAAATTTTTCGAAGCTGGCGAGAAGAGGGATTAACGACTACTGCTGCAGCATGGAGTGCCCTGCTAGCTTTTTTTTTCGCTCAACAATCGATCTACCTGTTGCATTTTTTCGGTCGGGCCAATCATCCCTCCGCAGCCCGCTTCTTTTTGCCTATGACCTTACTTGGTTCTCTGGCTCTAATATTCTTGTTGCGAAAAAAACTGCCTGCTCGTTACCGCAGCATGGGATGCCTTCTCAGTGGATCACTGCTCTGTCTACTCTATCTTCCACAAGGCCAGCAAGGCCGATTCATCAACCAGCTCACCCTGAATCGTGAAACCAAGCATATCTACGAAGTGGTACTAGCTGACCCCCGAAAAAGCATATTGTTCATTCACGAGCGTCCAGGACAAATTAGTGTCTTAGAGCGAGGAGCTATTTCTGTTCAGAGAGCTGAACAAGAACTGGAAAACTATCAAAAAAATCTTAGCCAGGGCTTGATCCAAGAACTTTTCTATCTACGCAGAACGGACACACCCTCTGGCAAAGATCAGAATTTGCTGCGCAAAGGAGATTGGCTTGAGGAACTACGCTTCATGATAACTCCCCAGCGTCAGCTGGTCGTCCTACGACACCGCAAATCGACCGAGACAAGTACTAAACAAATACACAGATAGGTCTGCACTTTGCAACATCATCAAATGTCTGGTGCATGGAGAAGGGAATCTCCGGTATCGCCCGGCACCCCTCGACAAGCCTCCGGAAACTTTTTCCTGTTTTTGTACTTTCTATCTTGATTTTGTTTTTTTTCTCAAGGAAGGTGCATACTCTATTTTTTAAATCGAAACAATTTGTTTGTTGAATTTGCTGGTGCACAACAATTCGCTTTTTCACGATTCAATACTATTTTGTCGGAAGCGCTGTGCATCTAAATCCGATCCCAGTCTTTTCAATTAAAGAGTTAGGAAGCAGCTTCCCCGAATTAATTTAATAGCAGGTTTGACAGTCCGATCGGGCCAGTCACCTTGTCATCACTTTGTCAAAGATAGGTCTCTCATGAGCAAGAAGAATCGCAAATCACTGTTCGCCTGGTGCATCCGGACACTCGCCGTCAGTCTCATACCCACATTGGTGTTGGTATCCTGTGCAGCTGACGATGATGATGATCCAGCACCAGACACGACAGCACCTACTGTTTCTTCTACATTGGGCGGTAGTACAGTTGTTGGTACTAGCGATATAACCGTTACTTTCAGTGAAGCTGTTAGCGAAGTCACCGGGCAACAGACAGACGGCACCTGCGATGAGACCAAAACAGTTAAGTTAACAAATTACGCTGGCACTTGCTATGGAGTATTTATCGTAGGTGTCGGCAACACCTACACGATCAATCCCGTAACTGACTTAGTGAGTGGCACCTACACGCTGACACTAGGCTCTGGGATCAAGGACGCAGCAGGTAATGCGCTCAGCGAGACTTCAATTTCTTTCACAGTCGATGATGCCCTGACTACAGCAATTAGCAGTCTATCAAGCGGACTCGAGAGTGCAGGTGTCGCCGACGCCGTGAACATCGTCAGTGCCGCCAAGGCAGCTGCATCAGCTGCTGGGATCGAAAACAATTTGATCAGCGTCATTCCTGCGGCGCTGAATGGCGCTGTCGGCTACTTGAATACTTCTTCGCCCACTGACTACGCGAAAGCTCTGACAACGACAATTGATGCACTAGTTTCAAGCATAAGTGGAGCTGCCTCCCTTACAAGTTCTACATCTCGGGGTACCTCATTCACAGGTACAAGTGCCTCCTTCATCAGCCTGTTGGCAGCGATTGACGACGTAATCTTCCCTCCAAATAGTGCACCTCTCATCCCAGTAGACGTTATTGACGACTACGGTGGCGCTGTGACCGGAGCAGTTGGTAAGACCGGAATCGAAGGCAGTACTGTCTCAGAGGTGATCCAGGCTAGTTCAGCCAGCAAAACCACTAAACTATTAGCTGCAGCGACTTTTGTACCGAACATTGCACAAGTTCTTGAGGATTTCGCCACCATCGTGGCTCAAAAAGTGTTTGTTATCGCCGCCATCCTCCCTACCTTCGATATTGCTGCTGCTGCTGTCGTCGCGAGTGAGTCCACAGCAGCGGTAAAGACCACAATCGAAAGTTCAGATAACGATGAAGCAAAAGCTGCCGTAAGCAACATTGAAGCTTCGGCCACCGCTGCAGCAAGCGTTGCACAGACCGAGGCCGAGGCCGCCGCTGCCGCCACCAACACGGACACCAGCACTAGCACCACTACAGACACCAGCACCACTACAGACACCAGCACCACTACAGACACCAGCACCACTACAGGAACTGGCACTGGTACAGGAACTGGCACTGGTACAGGAACCGGTACTGGTACTGGTACAGGGACTGGGACCACCGCAGACACGACTGCACCAACCGTAAATCTTAGCATCAGCCCAGCGGCAACTAGTGTCAGTGCGAAGACGCGCCTCACAGGCGGTACTATAGTCGCTTCTAACTCCTACTCTATCGTCAACAGCACGACCCCAACACTGAGTATCACCAGTGACGAAGCAGGCACCTACTCGATCAGCAGTTGTGGTGTGAGCAGTTCTGGAAGTATAGCTGCAAACACTGCTACTTCTGTAGCGCTTTCGCTGAGTGATACGGCTACCAGTTCCAACGTCTGTTCTGTTACTGTGACTGATGCTAGTAACAATACACAAACAGCAACATTGAGTACATTCCAAGTAGATGCGACAGGCCCCTCTGCTGACTTCTATCTACAATCTTATTTCGCAGATGATGTTGGAGTTGTCACCAATGCGGCAGGCACAGGAACAAACGATAATACTAGCACAGGCGATTTGAACGCTCGCATCAGCAACATGGTTGATAATAATGGCGTGGGAGTAAAAGGCTATTTTCTTTCAGAAAGTTCGACTGCTCCAGCGACTACATCTTCCGACTGGGTGATTGCCACAGAACTGACCAAAGGTGCAATCACTAACGCAGACAATCTAACTCGGTTGCTCGACAATAGTGACGACAATGTAACTTTCTCCCTAAGTACCACGGGCTCAACCGGTGCACTCAGAACTGTCTACCTCCACTTGTTGGATTTCGCTGGGAACACTGCTTCCGTCAGCGACACGATATTCTTGATGACAGATAGCGAAGCACCCTCCAACTTCGATAATTTCACAATCCGAGACGTTGGCACCACTGTCGATAATGCCTCCATCACAAACAGCAACACTGTCACGCTGGTATTGGATGCCTATGACAACAAAACTGGAATTGCCTATGTATACGCTTCGGAAGACAATACCAATGCCTCCGCCATCGTCCAATCTCTGGTTGACAACTCAACTCTAAGAAACAGCACAAGCCCTGACAATTTCAGTACCTACTTCAAAGCCGTCACTGTCGGCAGCACCAGCGACAACATTTCCACCTACTCCTACACCTTCGACAACAGCACTTCTGGCACCAAAACAGTTTACACCTGGGTAGCCGACGGCGGCAGGAACATTTACACTGCAGATAATAAGAGTGACAGCATTTATTTGGATTCCGTAGCTCCAATCATCGACAACGCTACCGTCGATGGTAACGCTACCGGTGACAACCAGACCGCTGCCTATGGCGACAATACCACAAACGCTACCAGTGGAGATGTCGCTTACACCGACAATCGCACGGTGACCATCACTCTGGGCTACACTGACAATCAAAGTGCGGTCTTCCAGTACTACCTTAGCGAGAATGGTACTACAGGAAGTGCAAGTCAGTACGTTGACAATGTGAGCGGTGCGATAGTTGGTGCATTAACTGGCACTGACAACGCAACAGACTTCACGGGCAAGAATGCCCCGTTCGTCAACACGGACAATTTCACCTCTGGTACACTGACTCACACTATCTGGTCTGAGTTGGACAATGACACCGCTGACAGCGCAAACAACAGTGTCTTCTCTGTGAACGACAACTACTCGGACAACGAGACAAGTACTCCGATCAACTACACTTTCTCCAGCGATGGGGCCAAAACACTGACCATTTCTATTAAAGATGCAGCAAACAACATCACAACAACGACCCGATCTATTACGGTAGACCGTACGCCACCAACCCTGAAAAGTGGAGCGACTCTAAGCTTCGTAGACAACGCTTCCAAATCAAGTCCAACGACGATCACGGTTACTAATAGTTTGACTCTACAGGTCGATTCACTGGTCACTCAAAATCTATTCGAAGATGCTGGCGTTGGATTGCACGCTCTTTACCTGAGCGATGACAACACTACTCCGACCAACAGCGCCAGTTTCACATCTAGTCCATTTGGAGATCTCACCCTCACAGTTGACGAAGACTCTACCGGCAGCGCGACTATCACCTCCGGAGACAATTTGAGTCTTTACATCTACGCAATTGACAATCTCGGCAACGGAGACAATGCGACTGGCGAGGGCTATTCAATCATTACCGCCAACATTCTCTTCGATAACGATACCGCTGTTGCCAACGACAATATCAGCATATCTTCGACAAACACGCAGACCAGCTCTGACAATCAGACCTTCTACACCCGCGATACGACAGTAAGCTTTGACAACGCGTCCGTGCTGAACACAAAGATAACTGATACCGATACAGCGCTGTCTTTCTTAGCAACAACTGACACAAGCTACACTGCAGACAACATAAGTTCTCTGGGGAGCTTCGCTGCCTCCTTACCAAACATTTCGCTGACGGCGAATGACAACAATACAATCAATGTATTTGCAAAAGATGATGCTGGCAATATTGTCTTGGTCGACAATATCACGGTGATTAGCGACACTACCATTCCGGTCATGGACAACATCACCCTCACTGGAAATGTGCAGGGTGGAGCGGACAATACAACCCACACTGACAACTCTACGCTGAAAATCACCATTAACGGTGCCGCGGACAATCAGACCACCACTAATTCAGGAGTGGCTTACTACTTCGCAACAGACAACGCCTCAAAAACGGTTTCAGAAATTCGAGCTGGTAAGGTTGCCTATGCTAACCCAGGCACAGTCACCCTAACCTCATCAACACCTGGGGTGAAAACCGTTTACGTCTATCTAATGGACAACGCCCTAAATATTTCAGACAACAAATCAGATAACATCACCTTTGTTGGTGATGCCACAGTGCCTACTGTGAGTTCTGTCAAAATCAATAACAGAGCACCTCTTCTAGACAATGCTACTTATACCAACAGCGATAATGTCACTGTTGAGATTGTTGCACAGGACGACCAGTCAAATGTCGTCTACTGGTTCATCAACGAAGACAACAGTACACCTTCTTCATCAACAGTTTGGAACTCATTCTCTACTCCGGGCAATAACGTGAGTGAAAATGTGACCTATATCTTCAGCAATGCAAACGATGGAGTCAAAGAGGTTTATGCCTTTGTCAAGAATTCACAGGATAATGTTTCGGTGATCGGAGCAAAGGTGATGCAGGGTTATGACAACATTACTCTGGACGATACTGCCCCGTCAGACAACACGACAGTACCGAAGCTAACTGGCACTCGCTACACGACAGACAGCCGCGTAGCTGATAACACCTCCATCACCTCCAGCAGTAGTGCTCTCAACTACGTTGATAACCTGACTGTTGCCCTTGACAACTTGACCTCCTGGAAAGTTGATACTGGTTCAGGCCTGATGAACGGTCAGTACTATGTGACGGACAACAGTGCCTTCACACCGCTCTACACTACTGCAGGATGGCAAGATCTGGACAACCTGAGCCTGACCTTTGGTAGTGACTGGAACGGTACTGGGACTCTGGGCAACACTTCTCTCGGCCTGAAGACAATCTATGTCTGGGCGAAAGACAATGCCTCCAACGTCTCAACTAGTGGCAGGGCTATACCAATTGGCTTTGACAACGAAAGTCCAGTTTTCACATCTTTCTATCTCAGAGATGCCGACAACGGTACAGCTCCAACAGACAATTTGACCAATGCTACTTACGCATTTACTAACTCGGACAATGTCAGCATTCCACTGGACAACCTCACAATTGTTCCTGACAATGGTACTAGCGTCGCTGGCTACTACTTTATAGACAACACATCCGGTACTGCCAACTTCCCGGGACCCGACAACGTAACTTGGTCAACAGACAACAGCACACTGTTCGTCACTTTTGACAATGGGACAAACCAGTTGAAGACCATTTCTGGATATCTCAAAGACACTGCTGGTCAGATATCCACAGAGGTGACTCGAACAATTGGATTTGACAACCATACGCCTAAAATCACCTCCTTGCAATTTGCCAGCGATGGCTTCGAATTTGGTACATCCAGTACGTCAGGAAATCTGACCATAGGCATCAAAGGGTATGATAACGATAATGTTTCCCCTGGAAACAACGGCTATAGCTCTAATATTACGCACTTCTTTGTTGCAAGCGAGTATAGAAGAGGTTCTGACGGTGCAGTACAAGGTTCCCCACTTGAAGCCAACGATGACAATGTTTCTGGTGCCTCCTGGACTGCTTTCACATCCCTGAAAAATGGGGATGACAACAGTTCAATGGCTTCTGACAACATCACATTTGATAATGCCACCCATGAATTTGTATTTTCAACTGGTGGCAGCTATCTGAATGCAGCTGATAACCTAACAGTTGTCGTTTGGTTCAGAGACAACGCCAGCAACATTTCAGGCAACAAAACAGTAGAATTTAAACTCGACAACACAACCCTCAGATCTGTCAACTAGAAATTCTACAGGTCTGTTTCACAATACTATCCCGTCTCTGGCGGGATAGTGAACATCATCAACACAAAAACTCCCACCTCCAGAAACTGTCCTAAAGTATATCCCCAAGCTAATCCGACATTCTACCCGCTCTTTCGAGAAGAAACCGTTAGAACCAGCTGGGTTATCCACAAGATCCCGAAAAGCCGTAGAAATCAAAGCGAAAGGTACTACGAGCGGACTACTCACAGAGTGGCAGGTGGAGTTCTCAAAAAAAGACTAGTAGCCCCGCACACAAAGGTGAAAAACTCCTAATTAGAATGATCAATCAATACAAAAGTAAAAACCCAGGGAGTTCCGCCCGATTTTGACAATTTGACGCTTTTCATTACAAGACGGAAATGAACGCTTCTGTACTGTGAAGAAAAGCAAAACTACTTGAAAACGAAACTAAATCCATCGTTTTTAAAGAATTTCAATTCTGGTACTACCCTTGCAGTAAATCTACTTAGAACCATTCTTTCCCTAAACGAACAAGACCTGACTCTTGGCTTCGTCAAGGAAGATTGGGAAGCCAAACTTGGTTCTGTACATGGTAGTCCTCAATGAATTGAAGGTCTGGTGATTGAAATTTTGTAAATTTCAGCTTGCTTTTCAAGGGTTAGGGTCTATCATTGCCTCCTTGTAATCTAAGTAGATATGTTCTGACATCGAAGGGCCTGCAAGTCCTCAAGTCAGAACGAACAAGGTGATTTCCGCGGCCACGCAGAAATCTGAGGAAAAATGAGTTGCCTTTCCCCCTGATAAGGTCCGTAGGCAAACCTGTTTTTCCTAAGTTTCACAGGATCAATAAAAAAGATTCTGCCCACGGGAAATGTGAACCTAAGGAGCGGGTTGCTCATTGTTCTTCGGTGAAACTGAGAGGGTTCTCCGTAATTTATGACTTCTTTGAAGGATATGTGTTTATGAAGCCGAACATGATTAAAAAGTGGAGCATTGCCTTACTCGTGGCCGCCGGAGCTACCGGCCTCACTGGCTGTGAGGGAATGAGAGTCGACGAAGGTGCTGGAACAGCTACCAACAATGGCAATATCGCCGTTTCTCCGAACGGAGCAGCCTTGAAGGCCAATCTCTCTGGAACAGTGGTTGACGACTTTGGTGTCGCACTCTCTGGGGTGTCTGTATATGCTTACGGTAGGACCACCACAACGGATGCAGGTGGAAACTGGATTTTAACAAATGTTCCTGTAACAGGTGTTAACATCAATTCTACACCTCAAAATCTTGAGCAAACTACCGACGTAACGACGCAGGGCAGTATATACGTTACTTACAGCAAAAGTGGCTACGCAGAATACAAATCCAAAATAAGTAATCCAGCAGTCATCACGCATTATGGTACTGCAGGAGGAAACCCCAATAGCATTATTGTTGATGGCTTGGTAGCAAGCGAATCTGTGCAAATGCCTCAACTAGTGAACACAATCACTGGTGTCCTCATTGATCGTGGAAGCTACTACACTGATCCAGTGGGTACATACGATATGGCAAGCAATATTACTGTTCGCCTCGTACCTGCTGTAGATGTTGTAAATAACGCTTACGGATCAGCTGCACAAACTGGAGCAGGAACAACCGAGTGCTATGAAGGATGCGGTTTCTACTCTGTGACTGAGCAGGTTAGCACTACAGATGCAAATGGAATCTTTACCTTCGTAAATGTTCCCAAAATTCCTGGCGGATACATTCTTCGAGTAGACAATGCAGGCTACCGACCAATTGATCGACCGAACGATGGCACAGGCTACAGTTACGATTATGACCAAGGGCCACTGAGCACTGCATTGAACGCAAGTCAGGCACAATGGACCGTAACAACGCAGTCAACGCTGGATCCAGCTCAGAACTATTGGCACAGTATTGACTTCGATGTGAAAACTACGGGAACTGTTACATTCCTGGAAGAACTTTACGTGGGAGACTACCTTGTAGCCACGAACAATGTCGTGGAAGGCATTACTGTCGGCGCAAAATACGGCTATCCTGATGAAAATTCAGGTGAAGGCAGTGATGATGCACACAACGCAAGCATTGCCTTCCAGAGTGAAAATAAGCAGGAAATCGATAGTAATTTGGTTGATCTCGGAATCGTGCCACTAAAATTTATCTTCAGCGGCGACATGGTCGGCTATGCAGCCGGCACATTGCCTGAGCGATCCATCGTCGTATTTGACAATACCGGTGCTCAGGTTGCATGGGATACAACCAAAACAAGTATCAGTGGTAGAACCCTGACATTGCAACTTGCCAGTACACCGACTCCCGGTACAAGCATCTATGTGCGGCTGCACAAAGATGTCTTCACGGACATGGCCGGTAAGCGCCTACACCAGACGATCGATCCTAACCAAGCAGACTACTCTACAGTTGGTGGAGCTAACGGTGATGAGGCTGACATTGCTGAAATCGTAGACGACGCGGCAAATGCTGATGCAGGGGCCTCTCCTAACATCGATCAAATTCGAAAACCGTTCTATGGAGAGTACGTGATCGTGTACGCTGATCCGTTGATTGTTCCAGCACCAGTAGAAGGATTTGTCCAGGGTGACCTCAACCTAGCGGTCCCAGCGACGGCAACTGTGAAAGCCAAGACAAGTGGATTGACAGCACTGCAGGCCAGTGATGCTCGAATCGAAGAACTTTATGACGCTCTCTTGGTAAGGACATCAACACAAACCGCAGCGCAGGTTGATACTGATGCTGGGGCCGGTTCCGAAGCTCTCGCGGTAAATGACTTCCAAGGCAATGTTGCAAAAATCTCCTTCACAGCCATTAATGACGCAGTCTACCGGCTTCGAGTGAGGGACGCTGACGGCATCACGCTAACAACGATGACATCCGGAACCAATGGACTAGGTGCTGATGAAGAGGATTCTGATGCGACCGTGGTCGATGTGGGAACTAACTCTTCAAGCAACCAAATCGCAAGTACCTTCATTGATTTCCAAGCCTCCATCGGATCAGCAACTACTTCGAATACCGCCTCAGTAACATTGACAAATGTATCCGCCGGGTACATTGCCTCTATCGTTCGCCTCAATGATTTCGGGGACGAGGTCACTAGCTCCGCAGTTACTGTGACGCTTGCAGATAACTTCGAACCTCACGTCGCTATTCAAAACAGCAATAACAGCGGACAAGATACTGAAACATTCGGTAGTGGACCTCGGTCTGGTTTAGCTGCATCAAACAGTG
>JACLAC010003856.1_pt1 | contig 11131 bp, 4 predicted proteins | sample 8027881 | NCBI WGS metagenome assembly JACLAC01 (sample SAMN15725517, study PRJNA655200) | protist metagenome | isolation source: fluorescence activated cell sorting (FACS) single amplified genomes of... | place: Spain: Blaines Bay Microbial Observatory, Mediterranean Sea | collected 2016-01-19 | reverse complement strand
CGGTGCACCTGGCGCAGCTTGTATCAGTGATACCCAAGCCGCGACCTCCCCCCGCCGACGGTCCAGTCTGAGCACCAGCGATAGCGACGGCAACGCCTCTGATGTAGATGAGTTTGGCCAGAATGAGTTCTTTAATAGGGCACAAAGCATGTGACGAAAAATATGGAGAAATTGAACAAGTTGTATATTCTACTAACTGTACAAACTACAAGCAACCATCCATCCAGAGTTTTGATGACTTTCACAAAGATACAAGGTTTCTCCATTTTCACGAAATCACACACTTCTCTTTTCGTTGCATTCGATTCACCCGGATGCTGGCATCATCTGTGAGGCTATTTAGCTCTGCCGTCTTTTCCCTGGCACCAGCGATCTTTTCCCGGTTCTGCGCCAGCTCCCCCACGATGTCGTTTCCCACATCCTCGGTTTCATTGACCATTCGCGTAATATTTTGAATGGTGTCGTTTTGTCGCACGATCTTTTCAGTAGCTGTTTCCACCCGTGCTCGATCAGCCTCTGACTTACTACCCATCACCGATGCTCCTGACTTCAGCTTTGCAGAGTTCAGTGCTTGCATGGCACTTGCTAAGGATTTCTTCAACTCATCAACTTCTGCCAGCAGCGCCTTTTTCTGAGAGGCATCTGATTCCATGCGGGCTTCCATCCCTGCATCTTTCAATAAATTCTGTGCTTCGGCGTAGATATTGTCGCTGTCGCATGCAGCACCAGATGCAGCAGCAGCCCGAAGCTCGTCTATTTGCGACTTAATAGTGTCAACATAAAGTGCGAATTCCTCGCTTGGCATTTTGGCTACACAAAGAAACGAAAAAAATGAGAGAAAAACTCGAAACTCCTGTGGGAGGGTTTGGTGGTGATGGCATCGATTGAAAAAAAGAAAAGTAACAAAAAGAAAACATCACCACCACTCACCCCGGGAAAGTGGTTTTGGAGGTTTACTGGGGTTAACATTTAGACGTTGTGTGACTAACTACAATGTACATAATGAATGAAATTAATAAGCCGGAGAATACGCTCATTGTTGGCTATTGAGCACAAAAGCCAAGTTGATAGTTGTTAAGACTGATAATCTGATTATGAGTGCACCTGACTTCAGTGACGATGCGGCTATAAAACACATGAAAACGCGTTCACAGATTGCAAATACTTTGAATGATCAGGAGGCGGAGTTGCGCGCATTCGATGAGCAAGATCAAGAAAATGGAGGCCTGGGAAAGGATGACGAGGATGATGACACATTGCATTTGGACTCAGTCGCTCCAGAATTTGAGAATCTTGAGCATGAAATACCACCCATTTGCTTGCATATTACGACTCACGTAGTTGCTGGTATTCCTTGCATTGCCTCAGTGTACCTCATGGATACCTATATCGCAGTACGTCTCGAGGACGTGTCGGGCATGGGCCGTCTGCCGAAATGCTGTCAGTCCGAATTCAACTTAGTGCATATCTCAACCCTGTACTTGAAGTTCTTTAACCTCGATTCTTCTGATACAACGAATACCCCTCTCGGTATTGACATCGGAAAGGGAAAACGCGCAGATATGTTTTGGGATGCGCTTGTGAGATGTCTAGAACTCGACCACCATCAGCTCGTAGCGAGCGTGCAGAAACTACATAAATTCATTCCGGTGTATTGCAAAGACATGTCCGCTGGTCTTATGTTACAATCAGATGAAAAGCAAGACGGAGATGCTATATGGCAGGTAAAGCATGTATGTAGCACAGTCAGGCCGTACCATCTCGAAATTTGGGTTAAGAAGTCCAGTTTTGAGGAAGATTCTGTATGTGTGGTGGACCTAGTTCATATGCGGGAGAAATGGGCACGCAGCATGGGTATAGATACCACTCCTCCTCCAGGTGACCGTTACACCCCCACTCCTGCTAATGCTAAGTTTCCTATTGTGTCGAACTTTCTGACGGAGCTGACTCGAGACCTACTCTGGAACGAGCAGCTGCAAAGCATGTGTCTCCTTGAATTAGAGAAGATCAAGCTTGAGAGCTACGCGAAACACGTACCAGTTGCAGTCAGTATGGCTGTCGAAAACCTTAGCAAGGAAGAGAAGCAAGCCATCGAGCGCGGGATCCGGTGGGAAGTATATCGCAACTCGGGAAAGAAAACGATCAAGCCGGATTGTATCGATCCAGTGATTGAAGTAGAGAAAAAGGAGAAAGAGCGATTGCTCAGTGAAGCAAAGAAATCAAAGGGAGGCAAAAATAAGCCACCCGTCGGCTTACTCAACAGTCGCAAACCTCCAGCAGCAGGGGTGGCCGCAGGAGGTGCTAGCAAAGGTCCGGACTCTCTTGATACAAGCGATTTTCGATTGGCCGCGGATAAGTTTTGGAGTCCAACTTTCCATGGTATGAAAGATAAATATACAAAAGATTCAGATTCAGGTTCAGATGGTGAAGCTCCCGCTAGTGTTGAAGAAACGTACCCGACGGGAGATGATATTTTCATTCTCCGGGCAGCCGTCGGCTCTGATCCAGGTCCGAATCGGATGCAGGTCTCCTGCAATGCAATCATAGAATTTTTGAAGTTCAGCGAGCTGGGTAGAAAAAAACACTTAGATTCGTGCACTAAGGAGGATATCCTCACTCTGGCTCAGATATGCCGGCTAAGGGAGGTGAATAGGCGTCAAAAGGAAGTGTTGGCAGTAAAGGGAGAATTCATATCTAAGGTGTTCATCATCGTGCAAGGCACCATAGAGGTAGATTATGGAAACAAGATTACAGAAAAAGGCACTGGCACATTGCTCGGCGAATCAGCGCTTAGTTCAGACAAGCACGTGTGGAATTGCGACGTGACGTCTCGGGCAGTCTACAAAAGCTTCGACTCCAAGAGAGCACACACATCGCAGATCGCCGCCATCAGAGGCCATTCAAAATTTGGAAGCGTAGGTACTGGAGAACATAATGACGATTCTGAGGCTGTGCAGCCCACATATTTACTGGAGATCACTCTGGGCTCACTGCTGAAATACGTTGGTAGGGAAGGGGAAGCTTCGGAACACTTCATATGTCTGCTACAATTCTTGAGACTCTTCAAATGGCTCAGTATAACAAAATATGAGCCTCTTTTTGAAGTTCCTCTGGAAAAGCAAGAATCATTGACCATGGGAGATGAATTAGACTCAGATAATTCCCAGAGACAGTCTAGACGCCGGCATGAGAGTGAGGACGATACAGCGTTGGCTCTGGAACTTCGTAAGCAGAAAGAACATGATGCCAAGGGGGACGCAGAGTACTTCGGTAAAGACCAGTATCTTGGTAATGACGGCATGACAGACTACCAAATCAATAATCTGCCCCAGTTTCAACCGGCTGCTGTTGATGCTAAAGGCAATATCACGTTTAGCTTGCCCCAAACCCCCCCGTCAACACCACCTCACTTAACCAAGCAAAGGCTAAATGTCACAAGGAAAGCTCGTGTACGTTCGTTTGCTCCCGGTGAGTGTATCTTTGAACAAGGTAATTCACGACATTTCTTCTATTTGATAACAAAAGGAGAATGTGAGTTCTTACGAAAGCTCAATTCAGATATCGTAGAGCCTCACCAAAGGTTCGACTCTAGTTATGCGGAATGTGGTGCGAATACCGAAAATACAAGCGAAGTTGCAATAGGGCTGAAAGTACTCGGAGGGGACTTTTCATTGATGGATGGCGAGAAAAGTGATTGGTGCAGCAAAAAAAGGACTGAAAATCTCAGAATACTACCCTGTGGCACGGAATATAAGAAACTTGGTAGAATTTTTCCGCTATATGGACACCATCGCTTTACCATGATTGCGTGTACAAGAGTTGATGTTTGTGTGGTCCCTTTGGATGAGATATCGAAGTGCTATGAATTATTTGAGTCACTGCATGTAGAGTCTATTCGCAGATACCAAGCATTGCAGAAGCATGATGCGTATTTGGAAGCTCAGCTTTTCAGCCGACTTCACTGGGATAAGTCGAAGTCCCAGACTGTTGCTAATATTCAAGGAGAAGGCACAGCCGCAAGAGCAATTGGAAGCGGGTTATCAAACGATCAAATCATGAAAAAGGTCCAGATTTATGATAAGAAAGACTTTTCATCCGATAAGCAAGATGCCGCGAGATTGATTCGAGTGGTGAGGCGGCTGGAAAAGCAGCTGGAGCTGAGTCAGGGGAATCAAAGAAACCAAGCAAATGAGAATATAAAGGGGAATACACCTGCTCATGCGCTATGGCGTGCTGGGGTGCATAGCTCTCTTTGGCCACCACCTATACCAGCACCTGATACACCAGCAATCTCCGCAATGTCCGCGAAAATCCGTTCTGCAACTGAGTCGACCTATACAAATACATTAAAACCTTATGAGGGAGTCAACTCCTTAAAGCACGGGTTTGCATCGAAATCAAACACTCCTAGCGCTACAAAAGTAAAGTCAAAAGTGACAAATAAAGATCACATCGCCAAGACACCGGTGCAGCCGTCAGTCCCTTGCCGACTCGGACACTACCCAGGAAGAATTAAAAAAATTGCACCGTCACAGCAATAAGTTAACACAGATTACAAAATTATAACAAATTATATATGGTATAATATAGCCAAATGATAGTATCCCTATGTAAAACGATGCAGGTCGCCTTCTACGGCGAGGCTGGCTCGCTATGGGGGGCGGGGCTCGTGACTTCACCACCTTGAGCAGGCATCTCTTCAGCTTTATCTCCAGTATCTTCAGCATTATCTCCAGCCCCGCTTTGGTTATCCCCATCAATTTTCGCTGGTGCTGCGCTTGCAATACTCATTTCGTCTTCCTCAACTAAAGATTTTGGAGCGTCACCAAGCCCTCTTGGAGTTACTTGCAAGGAGCCCTCATGACTGACAATATTGCTGCCTGCTACACTAGGACCCGGAGATGACGTCGCCGGCCCCGGTGTGGCACTAGGCGAAACACTGGGGCTTCCGAGTGTGCTATCATCTTGAAAACTGAATTTGTTCGGATCCTCCTCCTCCTCCTCCTCCTCCTCCTCATCTTCTTCTTCTTCTTCCTCATTCATCTCAAGATCGTCTTCGTCATCCCCGCCACGCACAAGGAATTTGCGATGAAACTGATACGCGATTCTTTCTTTAAAGAACTCTTTTTTCTCGTCAATGGTTTTTCTTTTAGGTAAGTCCAATTTTTGACCTTTTTGTTTGGCTATGCGTTGCACGGTCATTTCATAAAGTCTGTCAGTTCGACGTCGTCTCTCATGCAGTTCTTTCTTCTCGTGCTCAACCTTTAAGCGGTGTGCAAGTGTGTATGCGTTGCTTTCATTCCAGTAACTGCGTCTACCGAGAAAATGTACATCCTTCTCCCGCCCACCTGCCTCTGCCTTGATTATGATTGGCGTGGGATTGCATAGCTTTGCAACCATACCATGCTCTCTCCAATCATAAGGTGTTTCTTTGGCTTCTAACATTTTCAAAGGCTGCCGTCCGGGCTTCTTGTATGGGACAGGTGTCTCTTCTTCTATTGCCTCAACAACGACCTCCTTGACCTCCATCTTTAAGCATTCTCCCATGATGTTTTCTGAGCATTTTTCCTCCATTCTCTTTTTACTATCAGCTAGAGCTGCTTTCTTACGTTCAAACGCAGCAGCTTCCATCTCAGCTTTAAGCTGATCTTCCATCTCTTCTTGCAGCCATAACTCTTGAGCCCACTGATCGCCCGGGATTATAGCAGCCAACCGCGCCTCCTCCGCCTTTTCTTCTGCAATTTGCTTCTCTAAAGCATCAGCTTCTTCCTTTTTCCTTCTTCTTGCTAGCATGGCCTTATCTACATGATTCTCTTTGTTGAGTCCCTTCTTTCTGTCCTCCGCCTCCTTGGCCTCCTTTTCTGCCCTTTCCACTGCTCGCTGCGCCTCCAGCTCCGCTGCTTCCCTTTCCGCACGCAACTTAGCCACGTGAGCTGCCTTTGTAGCAGCTTTAGCTTCTTCAGCTTCCTTTTGTAAGCGGAACATTTCCTTTCGTTCAGCTTGAATTTGTCGCACTCGCGGGAAATTACCTTTGATTATTTCATCAAGATCATGCAGAGCATATTTACATAGTTCTTTCCAATTGGACGTTTTGTTTTCTACATGACCATCCACTAATCTGTGCACATTTCTATCAAACATCACTTGTGGTAACTGTTGCAAGTAAAAGATGGTAAGACCCTTTTTAGCATGAATGCGTTCGACTGCATCTTCATCCACTACAAGTTTCCCTTCATAATCAATAACATCTGAAAACCAAACTTGCATGAAAAGAGAGGCTCCCATGAAAATTAGGTCAGTGGCTATTTCCTGAGCATTCCACATAATTGCAAGTGCAAGCGGAGTTGGTCGGTGTTTTTCTGCATGATGAGTGCACATAAAACAAGGGGTACTCAGATTTTTGGTGGTAGTAATGGCGTTACAGCGCTTCAACCAATATTCACGTAGGAGATCCGCAAACCATGGCCCTAAGGTCATGTTGATATCTACACCATCAGCTACCATTCGTCTCGCTGTATTTGTGTCTTTATTCATAATTGCTTCACAGAAAAGTAACCTCCGAGACCTCGGTTCGACGTATAAGGATGGGGCTAGTTGCAGTTGCAGGGACGTGCGGTGCTCCCATAAAGTCGGGCTTTCGCTTAAATTTAGTACCGTGAGAGAAGACAGAGAAGAGAATATCTTCAGCGCTTCTAGAGCACCAGCTTCGCCTTTGTTTGAGTACAGCTTGTCGGTGTGATCGAGGCACAGCTCTTCTAGCCGGCTCAATCCTTGCAGAGAAGACAAATCAGAAACGTCTGTGTGTCCGAGATCCAGGCTTCTTAGCATCAGCATGGCACCGCATGGTTTGATAGCCCTATTCGTAACATTCTTACTGTTCCGTAGTGAGAGCACTTCCAGAGTCGTTAGCTTGGACAACTGGTCGTACGCGTCCACAGGCATGTTTAGTCCAGCCAGCATGAGTGATCGGAGGCAGTCACAACATTGCGAGATCTCGCGTATAGAATTGCATTTAGTGTAACTAAGGTCGAGAAAATTCAGAGACTCACACTTCTTGATTTTATGGAAACGCTGAGCACTGACTCCGTTGCAGCGGCTCAAATCGATCATCTTTTGGTGACCCCCTGTGATGCTAATCTGGGTGTCAAAGAGCTGATCATTGAAATCCTTGCGAGACTTGGGCCACAAATAGACACCAGAGGTGCGCCTAAACATGTACACATTCTGACTGTGCATCCTTGTGAGTGCTTCGACCAACTAACAACAACTGAAACAACTGGGTTTTCTCCCCACTATAGGGAACTTTCGTTGTTAAATCTGACCAATTATAAAAAAGAGAGGAGAACTCACTTTTAGGTAACCACTTTAAGTTTTTCCACTACTCTTCCTCCCCCGCTGGGCCCTCGTGGGGATCAGGTGAGCTTGCTTTTCCTGGTTTTCCCGCCACATTTACACAAGGTAGGTACTGGGATCGTTGCCCAGGTCTTCCACAGACAACTCGCACAATATGAAGAACCTACTCACGTAGGAATCTTTCACCAGTTCCAGCAGTATATCTATGCGTTGAGAGACTTGCTTTTAGACTAAATTGTAGTATACACATGTAAAAAGAAGAACCACAGTGGGTTCTAGTCACTCTCGGAGTCGCTGTCTGAAGCGATCGCACGCCGCTGCGCTTCCATGGCGGCGGCGACAACTCGCCTGGGGTTGCTGATGTCTATCTTTGTCACAGGTCTGTTATCTCTTCTTCCAGTGTTAATAAAGGGCTTCAATCCTGGGGAGTTGAGATCGAGTCTTGGGTAGCCAGCTTTGCCAGCTGGTGGTGATAACGACTGGTCAAATGGGTCGTCTCTGTCAGGGTTGCTATAACCGCTTTTCCTACTTCGTTGAGTGCTTTTCTGCAACTGCACTGGCGTATTCTGTTGTCTGCTCTGTTGTGTGCGGTGTAACTGGCTGTATGACCCTGGTTCACGTCTAGGAGCCGAAGCCAATGAGCGACTCGTTGGCGTTAAATACCCGGGAGTGCGCTTGAGTTTCTGAGAGGCTGCTGTAGCCGCTGCAAGAGGAGCAGGTGCTGGTGGAGGTACAGCTGTGGCAGCGGCTGCAGCAGAAGCACCGCCACTATCATCATGATCATCATCAGCAACACCTGGTTCGGGCGCAAGTGCCGATGTGAGTGCCTGTGGTGGCATCCCGCTAGGAGCTGAAGGGATCGGCTCTTGGTCATCGCTCTCGAGGTTGACAAAGATATTCTTGGCACCATTGACGCCTTTCGACTTAGCTGCGACACCCAAAACATCTGAAGATGTGTTCTCAGTCACGCTCACGCTCGAAAGGGCTTTGTTTTTGGGGTTGTATGCTGGAATTTCAGAAATGACGATCTTCTCTTTGGCTGGCTTCTTTTGCTTAGTAATCCTGCTAGTTCCTTCAGGAACGCTTATATTCTTATCCCCGCTATGCGTTTTTGAAGCATCAGGAGAGCTATCCTGCATATTGTTTCGCGAAGGACTTTTTGAACTCTTTTGCTTAAAATCGACATCGATTTTAGCACCTGGCATGTCGACCTTGGCCCTATCAACGGAATCGCTGCTGGAGAGCTGGCGTTGCTGTTCTTTGACTACAGCATCATTTGATTCTTGAGCTGCTAGTTTTGCTTCCAAGTCTGCAATCTTTTTAGTCAGTAAAGCATTTTCAGAGTTACCCTCAAAAGTGGTCGATACTGATGCAGTACCCACAGGTGGTCCCTGCTGCTGCTGCTGCTGCTGCTGCTGCTGCTCAATGCTATCGCTAGCAGGGGAAGCAGCACCCGCCTCCTGCGGTTTAATACCGGCTTTAGACTTTCGTTGGGGGGACTGTTTTGGCACAGAAGTTGGAGACTCATTTACACCACTGCGTGCCTCACTTGCATTTGTGGCAGTAGAAGCAGCAGCAGGCTCAGTAGAAGCAGCAGCAGGCTCAGTAGAAGAAGAAGCAGCAGCAGCAGCAGCATTTCTAATGCCCGGCAACGAATCTTCAGTAAAATCCCCAAATAATATCGCTTGCGAAGACCGTTGAGGTGAAGCCTCCGCATTTTTCGGAACTGTTTCCGCAGGTGCCTCAGATGATGGTCCCGCCTGTGAGCCAGATTGTTGTGTTGAAGCAGTCACCACAACTTTATGTACATCTTTGTGCTTAATCGAAGCATGAATGATTGGGCTAATTTTATGTGCTGAAGGCGATGGGTCAGTCAGCCCAGGTCGTGCCTCCATCGGAACAGGACTTGCAGCCAAAGTTTGAGGCTCGCTCGTGTCGTTAGGGACAAGGGACTGCTTGCGCTGATAACGGATACTGTTGGGTGTTCTAGCCCCTCGAGGAGTCAGACTATCTTTCTTCAGCAGCGAGGCGCGCTTGCTTGGTGTGCTGGAATTCGATTGCAGGATTTGATGTAATACGCGTTGGGTGTCGGCCAGTTGAAAAACCAGCTCTTTCTTCGCGCCCTCCTTATCACCAGAAAATACGTTTTCAATGGACTGCTTAGCAGGTGATTCAGTCGATGCTCTCAATAGAGAAGCGTCAGAAGCGATGGAAGCATCATCAGCGTTTGCGTCGATAGAAGTTTGAGCTTTGGGTGTATCCATCTTTTGCTCCTCCGCCTTATGATAAGCAGATTGCATAGGGGTCAGCACCGTTCTTCCTAATGCGATGGGGTTTGCAAATGGATCCCCGTAGCCCTTTTCTTCATATAGTCGCAGTTCGCCTCGAAGTTGCTCCACAAGTCTTTCACGTTGCGCAAGCGTACTAGCGTACTCTTCGCATTTAGCGGCCGAAACTGCCAGTTCTGTGCGGGTCTTATCCAGTTCAGATTGAAAACTATTGACGAGAACCAACTGCTGTTGCACCATATCTTCTAGAGATTGCATTTCCTTGTTGTGACGAATTGTAATGCTTTTAACTTGCACGTTGAAAAAATTATTTTCTTTCGTCTTTTGCTCCAAAACACGTTCATTGAGTATTTTCTCTCGCTCTTCTAAGTCTTCAACTTGAGCAAGCAGTTGAGCTACTAGCTCCTCACGTTCGATTATACTTTTCTCACGCGCAACCAAAGATTTCCTATCCGATTGGGCCACTTTGATATTTTCAGCTAAACTTCTCTCTTTTTCCCGTATTTCGGTGCCAGTAGTTCGAAGTGTTTCTGCACGTGTGACTAAATCCATTTCTCTGACCTTTCTTTCGCTCTCAGCATTGTCATGATCCAATTTAGCTAAGCGCAATTCTTCTTCATGCGCACGTAACGACTTTTCCCGCTCCTCATATTTCTTGGTGTCCAGGGAAAGCTTCTTGTCCTTTTCCCGCAAAAGCGAGTCCCAGCTTTCCAGCTCCCTTCTGCGACTGTTCATTTCCCTATCGCGCATGTCACAATCGCGTTCACGCCGTTTGATATCTTCATCTTTTATTGTGAGTTTCTCATCTAATGCTTGGGCTGTCTGCTCAGCTTTCGCAGTGCGACTTAAGGCTACTTGTAACCGCTGTTCTCTCTCCATCAGCTCTCGTTGATTCGCTTTGATAGACGATTCTTGGGCGATGATTTCTTTCTCTCGTGAAGCAAGTTTATCGAACTTCAAAGAATGAGCTACATTGATTTCATCTATTTTTTTCTCCTTCATGTGATGGTTGCGCTCCCACTCGTTTACTAGGTCTTCGCGGCGCTGGAGGTCCGTCACCGCACGACTCCACTGGTCCTGCTGTTCCTTCAGTGTGCCCAACACTTGACGCAGTTTACTATCCTTTTCGTCTAAAGCAGAGAGAAGTGAACCAACACGCGTCTCTTTTTCATCCAAAGATGTACGATCCTTCAGAATTTGATAGCGCTCTATGGAAAAGGAATGCTTTGCTTGTTCAAATTTGGCAGTTTCTTCCTCGATTTCTTCGCGGCTTTGTCGCTCATAATCCTCCAAACTCTGACGCGTTTCAGCCAAATCAGCATGCTCAGCTAAAGTGGATTGTAAAGTACGAACTCTGGATTGTAAATCCGCAATTTTTTCTGATTGCATCATAATTTCATCATGAGCATCCTGTAGCTCCTCACTCGACGCGGTGCCTTTTTTCTCTCCTTTACCACCGGGCGCCATAGGTTTGCGCTCAACAGCTTCGG
>JACLAC010024402.1_pt1 | contig 11132 bp, 5 predicted proteins | sample 8027881 | NCBI WGS metagenome assembly JACLAC01 (sample SAMN15725517, study PRJNA655200) | protist metagenome | isolation source: fluorescence activated cell sorting (FACS) single amplified genomes of... | place: Spain: Blaines Bay Microbial Observatory, Mediterranean Sea | collected 2016-01-19 | reverse complement strand
CGCAGGCGGTCTTCTTTGTCTAGGCTGCTGACCTCTTCCTGCACCTGATCGCCCTTGACCTGGTCAGACTTGGCGTAGTCCTCCTGCGTGACCTCCTCGGTGGCCTTCTGTAGGTGCGACTTGACGTGGCGGTTTTGGGATGCCAGCAGCGCAGCGTGCTTCTCCTCGTGCTCACGCTGGCGTTCCGCCTCAACACGCTCCAGCTTCTGCTCACGGTAGCGCTCCTGCTGCTTCTGCTCCCACGCGTCTAGACTGCGGACTTGGTCCTCCAAATCCTTACGGGAGAGATCATCCCTGATGGGCCTCTTTTTCTTGGCTGGCTTGGGTTTCGCGGCCCCATTCCCATTTCCGGCACCGCGGTATTTGCGGACCCTTTCTTGCGCTCGCTTCTGCGCGTCAAACTGATTAAAATTTGAAGCCTCCCGTGAGGCCCTGCGCTCCTTGAGTATCCTCTCACGATCCTGGCGCGCCTGCTTGCGAAGCTCGCGTTCTCTCTTCAACTTGGCTAGCGCGTTCTCCACCGCCCGCTTGCGCTCCTTCTCCCTCGTGAGGGCGTCTTTCTGCTCGCGAGCGATGCGTCGCGCCCGGGTTTCACGGTTCTTCTTCGGTTTCGGTTTCGGTTTGTAAGGCTCTACCTCCCTCTTCCGAAGTTCCTTCTTTCGAGGTTCCTTCTTCTCGGAACGAGGTTTTTGTTCCCTCTTCCAGCCAGCTTCCCTGTTCCGAGGCACCGGCGAAATCGATGAACTCCGGCTGCTGCTCACACTCGACGACACCTCCACCTGGAACGCCTTCTGCACAAGCTTTTCCATCCCCAAGTCCTCCAGCTGCCGCTTCAAACTCTCCACCTGCTTGGCCGCCAGGCGCTCCCGCGGCTCGCGAGTCTCTGGAGCGGAACCAGCGGCCGCCACCTTCAAGGCCGCGGCACGCAGGACCATTGTACCATCGCCAATTCGCGTCTTTGGGCGATCTGCTACATCCCGCAGAAAGTAAAACACGTGCTTCTTGACAAACGCCCTTTCCAAAATCTGCGCGATCGAAGGGCGCGCCGCGGGCACCGTCTGCAACATGTCTGCCACCAAACCGCGGAGCTCCCTGGAGAACCCCGCACTCAATGAGATTGGCGTGTACTTGCCCTTGATGATGCGGTTCATCAGAGACGCCATTGAACTGCCTTGGAACGGGAGGTTCAACATCATCATCTCGTACAGCACGCAGCCCAAGGCCCAAACGTCCGACTTGTGGTTGTATGGGCGGTTCTTGAACAATTCGGGTGACATGTAGTACGGTGTGCCGATAGCCGTCTGTGCAAAGTCGTTCTTGCCCAGCACCTTGGAGATGCCCAGGTCACCGAGCACCAGGCGGCCGTTCCCGAGTAGGAAGATGTTGGCTGTCTTGAGATCGCGGTGTAACACGCGGTTTTTGTGCATAAAGTGCAGACCCAGCGCCATCTGCACGAACCAGTGTAGGATCTGCGTCTCCTTGAACCGCCTTTTCCCGTTCCGCTTGAGGCGCTCTGCCAGGTCGCCGCCATCGCAGAACACCATAACAATGCACAGCTCGCGCCCGCCTTTGTTGAAGAACGAGTCCTTGAATCCCACGATGTTTGGGTGCATCATCCTCCGCAAGAGCTCGACCTCATGCCGGCAGCCTTCCCGCTCGGCGCGCGGGATACCGGACAGCTTGATCACCTTTAAACAGTACTTCTTGCGCTCTCTGCGGTGTTTGACCAGGTAGACCTGCCCGAACGCGCCCTTGCCGACCTTCCTGATGAACTCGTATTCCTCCACGCCCATTGCGAGGATAGTTTGATAGGTTGTGGAATTTATTGACAAAATAAATTTTCTAAACTAAAAATTCTACACGATAATCTTTCTTTTTAAATCAAATCCCTAGCCCTAACCCCAAAATACCCTTTTTGGTGTTGGGGACTCTTCCGGACCGTTCCTCCTCATTTAGAGTGTAGCGCGGGTTGAATAGGAGCTCTTCATTTGGTTTATTATAATATAGAACCCATTTAATTTTTAAAGTACTATATAGTGTGTAGGAAGAGAAATAAAATGATAAGGCGAATCCAACGAGGACAAATCCAGGGGAATTGGATATCCTGGGAAAATAGAAGGGCAAAAACAAAAATTCAATCCCGCTCTCTATCAAAAGGAATCCACAAGAGCCTACGATCAGCAGCGCTGAGCCCCATTGATGTGGAGACGCTGGATCTCACCAAGAGCAAGGACCTGCTATGCAAGAACATGATGTGCGAGAAATTGGGCAACGCATGCGTATGTAAACTAGCGCGCTTCGTTCAACAAACCGACTTTCCGAACCTACACACCCTAATTTTGAAAAACAACCGCCTGGACGTTCTGCCGGACGCGATTTTCGAGTGCCTGCCTAAGCTCAAACTACTAGACGTGCGGAACAATCAACTCATAGAGCTTCCGGAAAATGTAAACCCGGGGCTCGAGATTCGAACAGAGGGGAACCCACTGGAGCATTCTTAGGTATTCTTATTCTTATCGGATTTTATTCGGGTCCAAGTACTAGTCCGCAAGGTGTTTGCAAACCGGGCGCTCTATGCGGAGCGCAGCATTGGAATGAAACCGCTTCTTGCCATGCGGATGGGCCAGAACAAGGAAGAGCTCGCAAATCGCTAACCAGAAGTAAAATCTGCTGTTTTGTGCAAGGAGATTGGAAAATACGGTTCTATCCTATAAAAATTCGAAAGAAGAAGTGGTCGGCTGACCACCCAGATGGGCTGGCGCTCGCTGACATCATCCACTGTGAGCTTGCCCGTTGTTGTGTGGACCTACACGAAGCCTACTTCAATGAGATTGCGCGTGTTAGTCGAGGAGCCCTTCCGGTTGGCTATTATTCGAGCACACCTTCGCCTGCCTCTGTAGTTGACGCCTCACCTCCTCTTACGATACCTCTGCTTGACGTGCTTCCAGGTAGTGATCAAACACTGCCGGTTGCTTCGTAGAGCCTATATACTTTGCACTCTAGTAAAATTTAAATCCAACCTTTAAGTTCCGGGTAGCAGCTTCGCACATGAGGATCAAGAGGACAATTAGCCCCGTCGCAACAACTGTTATCGAAGAAACTCGCTCCCTGTTTCGAAAAAACACGATCAGCCAAACGGTACATCTCCGGCAAGCACCACCTGGTTGAAGCACACGCAGATTTGATCTCCATAACCGCAAGTCCAACTCTATTCCACAGATGCACAACCACCGTCACACAAGAAGCACACTCACCCGGCACGAATTCTGTTCATTACACATTCTCTCCTCCTTGAGAAGCCCCACAGATCGCAGCGAGACAGCCGTAGCCCTACAGAAGAAAAGAATCAGGAGGAACTGCTTCATATCGCTTTTTTATTGGTTTTTTCGTTTCTTGCTATTCCAGCCACGTGATTTGCTTTTTTGGTATGATGATTTTTTTATTCAATTAAACTCGATCGTCCAACGTTTTCTGAACGTTTTCTTCAGCAAAAGCTTTTGTCACACCTGAAAATGGTTAACTTCCAAATACTTACCATCATTTGCTGTTTATTCAAACTTGGAAACAGCCTCCAGTTTCAAACAAACGGTTTAAACCTGGAAAAAGCCCTTCTTGCGTCCCTTGTTATATCTTCCTCCTATTACCAGGTGGCAGGGGAGCAGGTGAGTTTGGGTAACAATCTTCGAACCCATATTACAAGATATGTAGGATCGGGCAACGAAGAATATGTTTGCTTTTGGCACTCCAACAAACATGAACGTTGTTGGCTGCCGAAAGCCGAGGACCCAGAAATGCAGCAATGGCCAAACCCCGTCCTGCCGAGCGGCCATAAGGGACGAGGGCTTTCAGAATGGCGAATCCAGTATTTCAACCCAAAATCGGGATTCGAATCCGGATGTCACTTCGAAACAGACAAAAAAAACAAATGTGGTGGGGAGAAGTGGGAAAATTCGGGAACTGCGTACGCTGATTACGGTTGTTGGTCCAGTCTTTTAAATAAGGGAAACCTAAAAGCCCCCAAGCCTATGAAGCCTCTGGGTCATTGGTCTCCCCTGCCAGAAAGCTATAAAGGATGCGATGATAAGAGTGATTGGGATTATGCAACAGACTTCGACAATTACAATGGTGATGCAAAAGCGTTCAGAGAATTGGATGAATATTGCAAAGAAGGGGAATGTGTCGGTGGATTAACATGCAACAAGCCTTGGAAAAGTCGACATAGGCATTCTGGGGCGGTTGCGAAATGTGAAGAATCCCCATATTTGAATCCTACTTTTTGACCGTTGACTGCTGCATTTGGCCGGATTCCGTAGTTTAATGGGAGAAAGTCTTCAAACACTCCATCTGGAAGGATTCCTTCGACTCAACGATTTTCTAATTTAACACTTTTTACCAAACAATCCTAACGTCACGCCCTGTTTCGAGTGACCACATGCGTATAAATCCGCTTGCCTGGAGCACACACGACGATTCCCTCACGGAGAGCCCTTTCTCAATCCAAATTTTCTCAAAATTCAATCCTCATTCATGAAGCCACCAGTGCAGGTCCGAAGACAACCACCGCCTCGCGTACTTGCGAAAAATCTCCTCAAGGCCAGGGCTATTCATGTGGATACAGTGCGCAGCCGCATTTTGGACAACGCGGAGATAAACTTTCAGCTCGCCCAAATGATGTACACTTTGTTCAATCTCTTCGTTTTTTGTTTGATCCTGAAGCTCCTTGTCAATCTTGGTGAGCAGGTAGAATATGCTCGCCCGGATGCCCTTGAGAAAGATGCAGTCGGGTCTGCCCATGATATATTGAATCTCTTTCTCAAGCTTCTGGAATTGTGCAAAAATTGTGGTCTTGCTGGTCTTTCTTCGCACATTGCGAGATTCGAGGCGGTGGGAAAGAATACACTCAAGGTTTTCCGCCTCCTGCGCGGCGAGCTCCAAGAGAAGCGCGAGGTTGTCATGCTTGAGCATCCTGAGGAGGTCGGGGAAGGTGGTGTGCAAGAAAGTCTTATCTTGGTGGCTGTCTTCGAGCGTAACGAGCCAGAGCAAGGAACGGTAGGCGTCCAGGATATTCCCGTGTGCCATGTTGCGCGCGGCACGCAGCTTGAGCACCTTGGAGTGCTGCTGGAAGGCCAGGCTACGTTGGTCCTCCGGGTCTTTGATGTTTTCGAGATAACCGCCATTGGCGGGTGCGTTAATCACGCCTGCAGCTCTAGCGGCACTATCCATGGACTCGTACACAGTGCGAAAGAGAAAGTCGAACGCGCAAAACTTGGGAAGTTGGTAAGAGTCGGAGACCCTACTGACTTGAGTGCCAGACTCGATATAGTGGAAGGAGCAGACCTTGTGGCCCATAATATAACCACTCTTGAATGAGTCCTTCGCGTTGTCGTCAAAGTTGTACGCGATCTTGATGACGATAGGCATATTGCCTTCGACACACCTCTTTAGCTCTTTCTTGCAACTGAGAATGTTGTTCTTTTGTTTGATGTAGTCCATTTTCATCTCCTTGCCGCCCTTGTACTTTGGTGCGAAGAGATACTCGTCAGAGTCGCCCTCTAAGGTGTCCTTGTTGCGCGCCCAGCCGCCGTTGTGGCCGGCCATGTCTTTGTTCATGGCCCTCACGGCAAATTCGCCCGTGAAAATCCCAAGCACAATATGCGGCGAGTCGAGATCCAGGGAAGTCACGTGGTTAATCACCATGTTCTGGAAGATTTTGAGGGCCGCCTCGTAGCGCGGGCCTTCGACAACGTACGTCTCTAGGATACTGATGCTCTTGAGCAAGCGTAGCGCGACTTGTGCGTTGATCGACTTATGCTTGAGGATGTTGCTCATCAAGACGGAATTTCCCGTGAGCCCCGTGCATACCTTGGTAGTAGATGTGGCCGCGGCGGCGTCGTCCACCGTGGAGCTGTTGTGTATGTCTGCAAAGATGTCGCCAAGGAGCGTGGAGAGCGTGGTGGGGTCGCAGAATTGCAGCGCCGTCATGCTTCCAAAGAGCATGGGCTCCTTTGACTCCTTGAGATAGTACGTGAAGCTGTTTTGGTCCACGAGCTTGCTGTGGTTCTCATCGACCTTGAATTTGAACAAGAGCTCAGGGTCCTCCTCGGTCCAGAGCGACTGACGCATGGCCTGCGCCTTGATGCGGCTGAGCACCATCGGAAAGGGGTTGGGTGGGAGCGTGCCCCGCGAGAAGACCTCCATGAGAATCTCCTGCAGAGACGAGTCCAAATTGGTATCACCAACATACTGCAGCAGGACGGCCTCCTTTGCGACCGCCGCGGGGAAGAGCATCTTCTTGATGCCGCGCTTGACCTCCTCCGCGACGTTGACCACGAGCTGGTTGTTGTAGGTGTGGCCACCCGCAGCCAGTTCCTGCTGCTTGGCTAGCTCCGCGCCGCCCGATTCGTTCCCTCCCACCCGCTTGACCACCTCTTCCACCATGTTCTTCAGTGTCTGCGGGTTGTTTTTCGGGCGCGTATTCTCCGGGAGCGACAGGCACTCGATCAGGTCCACGCCCAGGCTGTTGGTCAGCGCCTCGAACTGGTACTCAAGAGTCTTGAGGCCCTCGATCGACACGCTTAGGTCGGTCACCACGAGCCGGTTCGTCTTGTGGTCTGTCATGTCCCACAGGTTCTGCAAGATAGTCTGCCGCAGCAAGCGCACCCCGCTAGAGGAGTCGCGGAAGATCACGTGCAGAATGCCTTGACGGAACACCTCGAACTGATCTTGGGCACCTATCACCTGGGGGTGAAGGGTTTTCTTCTTTTTGTGCCCGCTTTTCCTCTCATTGCTCAAATGGTGCTGCAACACCTGCTGGATCGTCCTATTTTGGATGTTCAGTCCGTACATTTTGCCCGACTGGTCCCAACTCCTTCTGGACCTAGACGGGACCTCTCTCACTGTGCAGTCCCCCACTTGCACTACTATTCGCTTCGGAAACCCGGCCTGGCACAAATAATTAGCCTTTTGTCGAGAACCTCCTTCTCCTCGAAAGCGTTTTCCTCCCCAAATCCCGTGTTGTTGATGATTGCACAGATGTCGTTCACAAAGAGGTTGTCGAAAAGCCCGTCCGTGGCCACCAAGATGATGTCGCCCGGCTCGAGCTGCACGCTCATGCGTTGCGCATTATTGGGAGAGTCGTTCGAGTTTGTGCCAAGCTGCAAGGGGCAATAATAATACACCTGCGCCGAGGTAGAGCGTTCATATGTAGAACTCTGCTTCGTCAAAGGGATTAAAACCTAATTCAGATTGGGGCTCATTCCCCACGTGGTGATCGCCCAGATCAGGAGGCCAAGAAACACTGCCACGTTCAAGGTGAGCCAGCGAGCTAAATCGCGAGGATCCACATTGCCCCTCTTGGCACGCAACTTGTTCTTCTTGCGTGTCTTCTTCTTCTTCTTCTTGAGCTTCCTCTTCTCCGCAGCATGGGCTGAAAACGCAGGGCTAGAGGTCGCTGGGCTCGAGTTTCCAAACTTGAATACCGAATCCATCTCTTCAATCTTGATCGCTTGCATCGCCCAACCCGCGTTAGTGTTTTCCTCCAGGCGCACATCGGTCACGCTCTTGGGAGAAGCCGCGATCGAGTCCGAGAAGAATGCGGTTCGAGGCTTTGCGTTCAAACCAGGAGCGGGGTTCAAACCAATACCCAAAACTCGAAAAACATCGCGATGCGGGTTTCGCAGGCTGGATCCCGCCGGCAGCGAGCCGGGGACAAACGTCGCAGGCTTGAGTGGCTCGGGCTTGAATTCAAGAGGGTCCAAGGTAGAGATCTTGGAGGATTTCTTGTCAAAAGTGGATCCTCCAAAAATGTTCTCGGAGGTAAAAGTGGCCTGTAACTTGGAAAGAGCCGCGACGTGCTGACTGCCTCGACGCAGGGTCTCACCAAGACCATTACTCCCCTTCTTGGAGCTAGTGATGTTGATGCTATTGGAGGTGAAGAAAATGGAGGGAGGAAACGAGGAGGGGGACACTCCAAAGGCCAACAACGTGGAGGACGCCTCCGGGAGCGCTCCGTCGCGGTGCTGACTCCTGACGAGCCAAACCAAGTAGCGCACGATGGCCGCGAAGTTGTTGTTACCAACAGCGTTGAGTGCGTCATAATGATCGTTGACCAGCGCCAAGCAGACGATCTCAACGCGCAACTCGAGCGGAAGACTCGACCCGCAAGCCCAGAAGGTCGCAGACGACGTAATGACGCCGACAGTCGCCTTAACGCTAGCAACCACCTCATCCAACAAGGGTGGAACTACCACTGGCAGCGGATTCATGTGCATTGGGTCAAAACCGTCGTCCTCTTCGTCCTCGTTGTCCTTGGTCCCGAAGAACAGCGCGCCGTTGCGGAGCGGGTCTGCCGAGACTCGCTTGTACACGTGGCGGAAGACGGCCCACTTTGGAAGGCCACCCTGTTTGATGGCCACCCACAACGGGTTCTTAAAGTCCGTCCACTCCCTATCCATAAAGCGCTCTTCCCCTCGCGGCATTGACAAGGGCACGAAGGGCAGCAAGGGTTGCTTGAGGTTTGAGAGCATGTTTGATGCGGAGAATCTTGTCAAGCACTTTTCGAATGTGGCAGGGCTGAATTTCAAGCTCAGAAACAGCGGCGAGCACCACTCGTGCATGAAGTTGACCAGTTCGAGATCGGGACGGGCCAGGAACATATCCAGGGCCTTGGGCTGGAACACCAACATCCGTTGGAATGGCGTGATGCTAAAGTTGTCCTCAAAGTGTTCCCGAAGGTTCACGCCAACGCGCCTGTCCTTAAGAAGCTCCGTGGTAACTGGGTTCAAGGGAGTGTCCAGGTAGGACTTGGTCTCCTCCCGGCAATTGTCACATTCCACGAAGTGGTCCAGGTAGTGTTCCGTCACACGCCCGCACGTGATCATCGACCGAGACAGCGCCGAGCGCCCGCGCTTGTCGAGCGCGTCAAAGGCGGAGAATGACGACCGCAGCAGGATGCGCACCATCTCCAGTCTACTTGCCATCTGTGACATACCCTTCCAGTCGCTCGCCAGGTGCAGCACCGTGCTCCCGCAGAACTCGCGCGTGCGATTCGGGTCCAGGCCCCAAGCCGTGCCGTACTGCAGCAGAAGTTCGAGCACACGAGGTTTCTGGTGTTTCACCGCCAGGTGAAGGTAGTTATCTTCGCCTGCTGGCTTCGTGTCCCGCAAGCTGCGCCCGAACACGCGTTCCTCGCGCGTACTCAGGCTCACACCATGCGTCTGGACGCCGCTTCTCTTCTGAAGCAGATCCTGGAGTGCTTTCAATGACGCTTTCTCTACGACTCGGTCCGCTTCGATCAGCAACGACACGAGCGTCTCGGTTTTATCACCTTGAGCGGGCAATCTCTTCTCGGCAACGAGCAGTCTCGAGGGTAGCTTTTCAAGGATGAGGTTCCAGGTTATAGGATCGTAAATAGCGAATCGAAACAGCTGAAAGGGCTCAAAAATGGCCTGAAAGTGGTCCTCTCTGCAGATGTTCTCGACGAGATCTTCTCGACGATGGTTCAGCAAATACTGCCTCATTTTGGTTGAAATTGCTGGTGTTTCTTTCATCTTTGAGAGCATTTGAAATGAGTCACACCCTTCAGTAGAAAGAAAACAACCTGTTCTCGCCGATACACGCAGATTAAGTTCAGTCAGTGATTGACGTTCGAATTGAGGAGAGGGGAGGTTAATCCTAACAAAATAAATGATTTACAAACTTCTAGCCTTCTTTTTACGAGAAAAAAACCAGAACTACCTTGGGGGAGGTGATTGAACCTCCAAACTGAGCGGATTAACAGTTCTGCGTCTCCTGCATAAAGATCAGGTTGTCCACCTTGGTGCGGAACCGCTGAGTTTCCGGCTGCAACAGCAAGCGCACCTGCGCCTCGAGCTTCTCGTCTGTCTCTGTCGCGAAATCATCCACACTAGTCTCATTCAGCTTACGCTCCAAGTTCGCTTTTAGCAGCGTGTAAAGCTCTGCGTACACCTGGTCGCCCAAACCAGCGATGCACTCGTCTTGCAAGCGTCGGATGCGCTTGGCCAAACCTCCGCCCTCGACCTGGTTCGCGGGTGTTGAAGTAATAGGGAGTGTCGCACCGAAGCCGCTCTCTAGATAGACACTCTCTTCATGGGCACCACCGCCATCGATGTCCACGAAGCCTGCAAAGCTCGAGCTCTGGTCCTCCTCGTCCGATTCCGACGAGCTTAGGTCTGTGTCTGAGAACGAAGATGACTCGGAGAAGAGGTCGGACGGGTCTTGCATGTCCTCTTGGCTGCTCTCCCCTGAAAGATTGGCTCCCAGCGCGAACTCTTCCGCGATTTCGTCCACCTCTTGGACGTTTGTGGTCGGTGCAGCTCTCGAGTCTTGGTCTTGTTGCGCTCCAGCTCCAGCTCCAGCTCCAGGCATGAACCCACTGGTGCCAACGGTCGCCGACAACGAAGTAGGTGTCCCTAGACTCAGTTTGGTCAGAGTGTGCTTCAAGGACGACTTGAGCTGGGTGCATCTCAGACTGGCCATCTCGAGCTCCGCTTGCAGCGCGTGCTCCACCTCGTCCAGGTCGTCGTCGTCCTGAGCGGGCTTCATGTCTTCTCGGAAGTCGTCATCTTCGAGGTCCGAGTCGGAAAATGACTCGTCCTCGTTGGAGGATGAGTTGTCGTCGTCGGAGAGCGCATGCCAGATATCGGGCGCCCGTGATGGGGAGACTGGAGCCAGCTTTGGGGGCTTCTCGACCGTCTCGACACCACCAACCTGCTGCTGGGTCTGGGTCAAAATCGGCGGGGGCGGGGCTGGAAATGCAACCTGCTGCTGGGTCAAAATCGGCGGGACTGGGGCTGAAACTGGGACTGGGGGCGCCGTTTCGCTCGCAATGGCGGGCACGGCAGAGGTACTGAGTGCACTCTCATTCCCTGGCGACACGCGGAACTGGTCTCGTTGCCTGGTCTTAGCAAGGCGACTCTCCTGCACCTGCTGCATCCTCGCAATCTGCAAGGCCTCAAGATGGCGCTGTTGCTCGGCCTTCTTGCCCTGTATCTTGCGCGCCAGCATGCGCTCGCGCAGGTTGGTCATATTGGGCGCAGTAGCCTTGGTTTTCTCCGAAATATCCATGACCTTGGGCGGCGACTTTAAGGGAATACCGCCCATAAACTCTGGAG
>JACLAC010023198.1_pt1 | contig 11138 bp, 8 predicted proteins | sample 8027881 | NCBI WGS metagenome assembly JACLAC01 (sample SAMN15725517, study PRJNA655200) | protist metagenome | isolation source: fluorescence activated cell sorting (FACS) single amplified genomes of... | place: Spain: Blaines Bay Microbial Observatory, Mediterranean Sea | collected 2016-01-19 | reverse complement strand
GCAATGCGCTGAAGACCCCGCCCAAGAGTGTACACCATACATAGACCGCCCTCCACGACCAATCCATCATGAAGTACTTGTACGTGATGATTCCGAGATATAGAAGGACGCCTGCAACAATATAGATGAGGTTGATCTGGGTGCTTGTAAACAAAAGAACGGTCTTGAGATATTGATTCCAAGCCGAATTCCCGACCTGAAGCAAATTGTAGATGTAAACGAATGCAAGAGGTTGCCAAACGGACCGGGAACAAACAGTCGTCCAAATTTCATGGCACTGTTCTTTTGTCGACCGAACTTGGCCATTTTGAACATCACCCAACATATAGACCAACGGCAAGATGGAAAGTGGAAGAACGGCCAAGAGAAAAATGACTGCTCCGGGACCGATCCATTTATAGAGTGCAGTGGAAAGGGGACCGGAAATCATGGACCCAAAGAACCTGTAGGAATAACAGGATGACTGAATACTTCCTTTTGCAAACGAGGGTTCCAATCTTGCCTTTTCGGCGACGACGCTATCCCCCATTACATCGGCAAGCCAGAATCCTGCAAAAACAATCATTAGAATTTCCCAAAAACAAATCGCGAGTTTCTCACACGAAGAACGAGACCGAAAACGAATGCCTATTTGCTACTTACCGGTACCAAATAGAAAGGTCATTGCCGAGAAGAAAGGTATCGACGGGGCATTCTCGGGAACCACTGTCGTCGACCAGGTGTTCCCACCTTCCGTCACATGTTCCTCTTTCGACAAGGAACAGTCCGTGGTGAGAAGCAAGCAACCAAAGGCAGCAGCGGATATGGCCCATCCAATGAACATATAGGATTTTCGTCGGTACCCGCAGATTGGAAAATTGTCCGAAATAAATCCAAAAATCAGCTTTAACGACGCCGGGAGCGATTTCAGTGCGGATATCGATGTTTGCTGGGCTTCGGTCGCATTCAAATCCAGTGGGTAGACATTAATCAAGGGTCCCGACAAGCCCTGGAGTATCCCAACCAACAGATAACATGCCGGAATAGCAATGTTTTCCTTTCTTAGGAGTTGTAGCTCGGGAGGCAACTGCGGAGGGTACAGCCAGTCGTGCAAATTCCAGGGTGCATCGATCACGACCGGGGGGCTTTCATCCTTTTCGACGCCAATGACGACCTCATTATCTCTTTCCTCATATGGTTCGTCTTGAAAGCCTTCGACATCATCATCTTCGTGATAACTTCCATACTTTCTGAGCGGTTGCATTTCAATCGACTGCGTGTCGCTCCCATTTGGATTCCGATGGATGGTTTCGCCATTGTCGGTGCGATCGTTCTGCCCAACTGGTTCCGTCATTGCGACTCTATAATAGCAATGCTTTAGTGCTAGCAGCTACTGTAAATAAGAGAAAGGTGTCTTCTGTTTTTCAGAAGCGAAGATGGATTGACAGGGACCCTGGAAGGGACCTTTACGAAAAGATCTTGAAAAAGACCTTTGACGACAACGGTCGTCGTTTGTGTTTGGAGTCCGAAAAAAAAAAGTCGCAAGCAGAAGTGAGTTCTGATTTTCCAGTTCAAGATGTCCTGTCTTTGAATACAACGGTTTGCTCGTACAGGAAACGGAGTACTGGAATATTCTACATTAGGACTACTAACTTAGAGTACTAGGACCTATTCATACTCTTACAAGCTATAAAGAATATACTCTGTAAAAAGAGAACGAGTTCATTTTTGTAAATGCCACATCGGAGTTTCCTTAAATGGTGGAAATCTGGGAAATCGCTGGGAATTCACGAAAAAGCCATATATAATCGACATATTGTGTTACATCGTTCGCATCTTGGTCAAAAATGAGTAATTCAGGAAGAAAAGTAGGAAGTCGGCCCTGCAGCGCTATTCATTCACTTCCAACGACAGTAGACAAAGAGACAATTTATCGCAATTGTGGAAAGCGACACCAAAGATAGAATACGTTACAAGGATATTTTACTACAATGATTGGAGTTTTCGAGAGCTCCCACTTGCATCTTTTATAGAATTATGGAATTGCCAGCGATGAGAAAAAGTATCGCCAGTAAGCTGCTGGTGACGCTGTTTCTTCTTTGGATGAATCTAGACTTTTCGATTGGAGAACAAACTACTAATACTGATGAATTTTCTTCCAAGAATGGTAATTCACCAAATGGTGGCCCTGCAAATTCTCCGTCTGGTAAACCAAAGAAAAACTCTCCCTCTGGTGAAACCTTCGAAAATGTTGAAAATCAAACCGGCGTTGATTGGTATTGGGAAAGTGTAGTTGCGGTGCGATGGGATATTGGCGATCAGCCAGTAGTTCGGTACAACAGTCTCAAATTCGATATCGACTTCTCTGTAAGCGACTATGTTCTAGTGAATGAGCATGTTCGGTACTCCATATACCAAGACGCGAAATGCGAAGACTCGAACCATATCATCACAAATGCCGACACTTATATGAACTCGTGGATCACCGGAGACGACACACCTATTGGACCAGGACTGGATGAAACGGTGAGACGAACGATAACAGTCTCGAGCCAACTCAATCCCGACACTATTTCGCAATCCAAATCTTACAAAGAGCTGCCGTCCGATTCAGAATTCGATGCATCCATAACCTACTGTGTACGATTCAGTTTATGGAACACAGGACCCGACGACGAGGAGGCTACCGAAATCAACCACGCGACTGTAACTCTTTCGCTAAATCTCATCCTGACCGACGACACCCTCAGTATTTCGGGACAACAAGTCGAAGCACTTGAGAAAGGAGTGGAAACATCAGACGATGAATTCTTTTTGCAATCCTTTACTTGTGACACGGACGGGAACCACATCATACGGCCCTACAGCCAGGGTGAGACGATTCGAATATGCGTGGAACCCACAGAACAAGCTTCGGAAGTTGGATTCCGCATGAAGGAGATTGGAAAATTTAGTTTTCACCAGGGCCTTACATCACAACCTGCCATTCTCAACGGCGAAGTTGCAACCAATCAGCTGACAGATCTTTCGTGTGTGCAAGGGAGTAGGCAATGCGCCTTTGAAACGATGCTGTTCGCCCACTTTTTTGATAATCAACAGGGGACAATCACTGGAAGTGGAGAGGCTACCTTACAGTGGGGCGGCGAAGGGGTAGATCGTCGCTTGAAAATATTATTCCAATCCCCGCTCAATTCCACAGGTCATCACGATAACGGTAGTGAGAGTGAAAAACGGTCCTTACAAGAACGGACCTCTATAAAGAGCATGGCGCTTCAAGACTTTTCAGTCTTCGCCGAAAAGGATAGGAGACCGCCACTGCGCAACAAGTCGATGTCCCGGACACAACTTGTAATGCTGATAACTCTGCTATCCGTATTCTCGACCATATCGCTCGTTTCTTTGATAAGCTATATCGTACGGGCATCTTCCAAACCACCACCGCCAACGCCCGAAATCGACCTTGGCCAACCCGAGGAGGAACAAGAGCCATTCAAAATTGTCGATCGATTCGTGATGCCCGAAATTCCGGAAGCAGCACCAATCTCACTGCAATTTGACGAGCGAACAGTAATTTCGGTGAAAAGCCTTTTTTCCAGGGCTTCTAGAGTTTCCAACGGACCCAAAGGAATGGTCGGTCGAGGCGGATATGTAACAGAATAGAGAAAAAGAATAATTGAAGAATAAAATGTAGAAATGACTGAATGCAACTGAACTAGTAGTACTTTGAAGCAAAATTATGATGGATCTTCGATTTTAGTTGGAGCGTATAGGCTCACTTTTGCAGTGAAGGATATGAGACTTCCATTTCCTCAAACAGTACGCTTCGCCACGAGATTCTACACCTCCCTCCTTTCGGAACTCCAAATAGGTTCTTTTACATCGCGGACACGCGGTATCGTTGGTTGGAGGATTGTCATCGCCCGGCACTTTGTTCATTGATGAAAAAGGTGCTGAAAGGCCAACCTGATAATCGTTGTTTCTGGTACAGACAAACATGAATCCTGGAGAATTACCACCGCCTTTGTCGCTATTTCGTGAGCCATTTTTTTTGGCTCCCCGTTGACAGTCACTCTTCTTGCTTACCAAACTAGCACCATAATATTCGGGCAACTTATACCTTCTCACGGAAGAAAATCCCTCATAATCCCTCACTGCTTTGAGTTTTGGTCGGGGTGTGATGCATATATAAACGCTGGATCTCTCTGTAGAAACGTGGTTGTTGTGAAGATTATCTGATTCTCCTTTCGACGGACTGCGTTGCCACTTGTGAATGTTGTCTAAGAGGGTACGTAAGGATTCGGGATAGATTTTGTTCTGTGATCCCCGTTGCCGACTTCGGAAGAGGAAGGTGTCCAAGCAACCTTTGTCAATGACCAAATCCCAGCTTTTACGGGAAGGCTTTCCATCCAAGACGTTCAGAACCTCATACCACAATGATTCCCGAGAAGAGCTCTCAGCACCAGAGCAGTCTTTGTTGATGAAATCATTAGAAGTAGTAGGAATGGATTGGGTACAATCTCGTTTCGTGTTGGCATCGATGCAAACTTTTGACACGTCCGTACCACAAGCAATTACATTGACCATCGGATTTCGTTTTCCAATGTATTCTTTCAAGTCTCTGACCAGCGTAGAAGTCCCACATCCAATTTCCAGGATAGAAAAACGTTCTTCATTATCTTCGGTACCCATATCAACTTGCTCCAGAATCATCTCGAATAGCTCCTCACCAGGTTTCGAAATCCACTCATCTGAATCATTTTCGCCATGATAGTTGTCCCAGAACTGGATGGTCTTGTCCCTTTGCATGACTTCTATTGATCGGCAGTATCTATACTAAACGGTCATTCTCAATGATCTACTTTCGACTCAATTCTCTCACAAGCCTCATGAAATGTTTGACAACTTGTCGGATTGGCACGAAAAATTAACGAAAGTTATGAAAAAAAAAATTGTGGTGCGTAGCAAAGGCAAACTCTAGAGGCTACTCGGCACTCTAGTAGAGGACCTACGTAACATATGCTAGGACCTACGGTAGTTTTTTAGGTTTTGAGGGAACTTCTGGAAGTTCCCGTGTGAATTCAGGTTGAAAATGCATTAATTTCAGTCGGGAGTTGACAGCGCAGCACTGAGACACGCAACGAAAAACAGATTTTCCTTCATTTTTTCAATCATTTGACATGACATCATCCATCACTTGTATTGCTGTTGCTTCTGAAGCAGAAACATCATAAAAGCTTGTATTTATTTTCAGTCAATTGCCTTCCAGACTCGACATTCATACTTTTCAGCAACGCATTACGAATACAGCAATGGACTCTGGTGAATATGATATTAGAAACGTTCGCCCCGACGATGATCTACCAACGAAAGTATCGGAGGAAAGTGATTTGTCGAAGCTCCCGAACGAATGCCTCGCTTTCTCAAACCAAGACAGCAACGGCGATGACGGTGACTTGATGCATCGAGAACGACCCCTTCGACACGTTGATGAATCGGGCAATGAATTTTTCTACAGCCTAAAACCAATGAAGTATTCGGTCGTCTTTATCTTGCTGGTGGAACTCTTCGAACGCTTCGCATTTTATGGCATATATTACACGCAAACACTCTTTCTCACGGGTGCATATAACAAGGACTGGAACGCCGGGTTTGCTTCGGTCCAAGCATCCTCCTTTGTAAGCGCCAGCACAATGATAGCTTACACGACTCCCTTTGTCGGGGCCTACTTTTCGGATACCCTCTTTGGTGATTACCAATCTTTAATGATTGGTTTGATGTTCTTTTACATTCCAGGAGTCACCCTCGTCGTTTTGACGACGATGCCGAACCTCTTGGGTGACGAATTCAACAATCAGGCACTGACCATTGGCTTTCTGTTTCTATGGCCGCTAGGCACAGGTATTGTCAAGTCTATTGTCAATGGTAAGTTTTGCAATCGACCTGGCGCGATGGACTAGGTACATCTTCATTGATACTCAAACATATTGCGTGATACCACTGCTTCTATTCCAAATAATTTAAACAGTGTTCGGTGCCAAACAATTTCATCCGGTCCTGCAGTCTTCGTTAATCGAATCCTATTATGTCTCCTTCTACACCGTGATAAACGTGGGAGCACTGGCCGGCATTTTAATGATACCTATCATCGCACAACGAAGCATATTTTTGGCTTACACGATACCCTTATCCTTTCTGGTTGTGGCGGGAATATGTTTTCTCCTCGGAACTCCCCGATATATCACCAAAAAACCAAGGAAAAAGAATACTTTTCCAACCTGCGGAGGTGGAGCATCGGTCTCCAGAAAGTATTCTCCAAAATCGACGACTCTAATGGACATTTTTCGAATATCGGTGTTGGTAGTCCCCTTCAGTGTTGGATACAATCAAATGCCTACCACTTTCATCGTTCAAGGGTCGGTCATGTCCAAGGCATTTGGAGTTGTTGATGTTGCAAGTATGAACAGCTTAGACACTATCAGCGTCTTGTTCTTCGGGTCGATTACAGCCAACTACATTTATCCATACTTGTCAAAACATGGGATGAAGATCCCTACTACGTACAAATTTTCCATTGGGAGCTTTCTTGGTGCCTGTGCGGTAGCATGGGCCATTGTGGTCGAGAAAATGATCCATTCTACGTTCGGACGAACGGGAGAGCAAGTAAATGTCCTTTGGCAGGCCCCCGCATACATACTGATTGGTTTTGGTGAAATATTTGCCGTTAGCACTGCATATGAAGTGGCCTTTACGGCATCTCCTCCCGACAAGAAGGTGCTAGCGAGTGCCACGAACATTTTCTGTGTGGGGGGTCTCCCAAACCTGATTTGCATCGTGTTGTTTCACTTTTGCCGCAAATGGTTCCGAAACAGCCACGGCAACGAAAACATTGGAGAAATTGAAGATTATGCCTCAGCTCACGTCGGAAAGTACTTTTACGTGTTACTATCCATCATGATATTTGGCACCATTATAAATGTCATGCCCTTTGTTCGAGAATACGTCGAGTCGATCGAAGAACAGGCTTCGGATTTCATCAAGACACCCTCTACTATGACCCCCCGAGCTCGAAAATTACATCGTGCACAGAGAAGCTTCGCCGACGAGGAGGATTCACCTTTGCTACTGGCCACTCCACAAACGAAAAAGTTCCAACAATATCTGAAATATGGAAGTGGCGCAATTTATACGAGAAGCAGCTCCATGAGAGCGGGTCCATCGATGAGTCGCAGCGATTTACCCGGCGGCAAATTTAAGAAGATCAAGTACAAAGCTATCTCGAAGATCTATAAAGCCTCAAAAAATCATCCCGAGCCAAAGAAGGTGAATGTTCTCAGCGGAAATGCTGGAATGCCGATTCGAGGAAGTTCTTTTCGGGAAGGACCACCATAGTGCCTAGTCCTCTAGTAAAGTTTACCTCTAAACCTCAATCGGGAATAACTCATTTTTAAGCAGTGGTGCTCTCGAATCGAGTCCCGCGGGATCCAAAAAGTCTTTACTGTACTTCGTACTTTTTATGTGTTTGTACTAGGAGCGCGTTGAAACGGGCTGAGCAAAACCCTCTTACTAGTTCCTACGACATTCGAGCGTAGGAAATTGGATTGCTGGTTGCTTCGACCTATGTTGTTGTTATGATGTTTGTTTCCCTTTCTCACAACGACATCTCGCATTACCTTGCCTCGAGCTTTCCTCCATAAAGAGCAAATTCATTCTATTACAGACTGCATTTGGGATTGACCTCTTTGTAGACCACCGAAGAATTGGGAGTGATATCAGAAGAGGTTCTCTTATTTATTTGGTTTGTCAAAAAGTTGAGGAACGACCGTATCAACCATCAACGGATATATCATCGCACATCGTAGATACAAACGATAATTGAGCAAACAAAATGGCGTCTACTGCTTCTGCGGGCTCGCTTGGTGCGGGACCTTCTGCTGGGGGAAATGGAGCTGGCGTTGGGGGAGGAATGGACGAGTTGCTGCCGCTAGTCTTGCAATTGACGAATGCCGAGAGCGTGAGTTTAATGTCATCTGCCCCGTTTTGTTGTGACAGAGAGTTTGGGGTTCTATTGGAGCACGTTGAAACCATCCTTGGACTGGAAATAGCCCTATGAAATGGCGTTTCGTTTCGTTTTCGCATTTCAATCGTTTTTCCTTGATTGTTTCATTGCCAACCAAAATACTAAATGATTTTTCTCTCTCTTTTTCGGAACACCATTTCCTGAACCAATTCAAACAAATGAACGATTGCTTTTTCCCAACGCAGCGAGAGGTAGTCCTTTTGGAATTGTCCAAGAAACGAGAATCGTTTGCAGATTTGGCTCCAATTCTGTGGCATTCGACGGGGACTGTCGCAGCACTCTTGCAGGAAATTGTCTCTATTTATCCGCTTTTGACCCCTCCAACGTTGACTGCCCACGCATCGAATCGGGTTTGCAACGCCCTAGCCTTGTTACAATGCGTGGCATCTCATGCCGATACTCGACAACCTTTTTTGGCCGCACAAATTCCTCTCTATCTCTATCCATTTTTGAACACACAAAGCAAGTCTCGACCTTTTGAGTATTTGCGGCTCACGAGTTTAGGCGTGATCGGAGCGCTCGTCAAGGTAGACGACACGGAAGTCATCAGCTTTCTTCTCAGCACAGAAATAATCCCTCTTTGTTTGAGGATCATGGAAACGGGTTCGGAGCTGTCCAAAACTGTCGCCACCTTCATCGTTCAAAAGATTTTATTGGAAGAGACGGGCCTAAATTACGTTTGTGCGACGGCGGAACGATTTTATGCCGTATCGACCGTTTTGGCCAACATGGTACACCTATTGCAAGTTCACCCGTCGGTTCGTTTGTTGAAACATGTGGTACGGTGTTATCTGAGATTGGCAGACCATCCCCGAGCCCGCGACGCATTGAAGACCTGCCTTCCTGCTTCGCTCAAGGATGGCACTTTTGGGCCCCACCTAGACAACGACCCAACCGTACAAAAATGGCTCTCGCAGCTTCTTACCATTGTCGGGAGAGAAGATGGCGAAGGAGGAAACGGAACTAATATCAATGACAAGGGAGGAGCGAATCCATTGCTGATGCAACCAAATAGCGATGGAAAGTGATTTGCTAGTCAGCCTATACGCCACCGAATACATAGCAGTTCTCTAATCCGATGCAAGCCTCTCCTTTTTACAGTATTTAGAACAATAAAATGAAGAGATACTAAGATTTCCATGCTTGATAAGATACTGGCCGAAAGAGCAGAAAGAAGAAAACAAACTTATACAACATGGATTATTTAACGGACTATCTTATACTTAGTTTATTTTCTCTCTAGAGAGAATACGAAGACAGTTGTGTTCCTCTCCCTTTGGATGTCGAAGTTTGCTCTAGGGCGAGGCATTAGACTACAGCATTAACCAATGCTTCTCAGCCGAACTTCTTCTTCTGTTCTGTGTGCGCGAAGATGCGTACTCGGGGATTGGAGATTCCCGGGAGTGAGAAAAGAGAAAGTTATTAAATGTCTGTTTCTGTTTGAGGCAATTTTGAATGTAAACGTGGTACCGTTAAATATTATATTTTTCAATTGAAAAAGAACGTTGTGTGTCAATTACGGTTAGAATCCTATCCGTTTGTTTGTTCTTCGGTTCCGTTTTTGTTCTTCTGAAGCACATTTGGAAAATTGGTACCGCAGATTCCCCTAAGTAGCGTCAAAAGATTGTTCAGAGAACCCGTGGCGCGCCTACGTGACAGATTGTAGTGACAAAACTCCCGGACACGTGCTTTTTCTGCTCTTCGCTCAAAAGCGACGGCATAAAAACGAGCACTTAGGTTGGGTTCAAAACGAACGAGAGAAGCCAGACTTCTTCCTTTTCCTAGTGCCAGAGCAACAGAAGTCCTTGAGTGTTTTGTTGCTGGAATGCTGAAGTCCACGACATTGCTTGACTTACGAAAGAACAAAGTTGCTGGTATATAAACACATACCATGAATCCCTCAACGATGAGCAGTCCGGTGATTGACGATTTGTGGATTTGTGTAGAAGATGAAGAACCCGAACTTGAAGGCATGACGCTCGTCGCAGATCGAGAATCTGGAGATATAGTCAGCTTGTCGGCTCGGAGCTGTAGAGATGAACAGAAGAGTGGGTCAATGCCATCTTTAGAAAAATATCCACACCTTAAGGTTGTCGATTTGCACAACTATCGAAACTTGAGAGATCTTCATGAATCAGTATGCAACCTTCCGGAACTACAAAAATTAGCTCTTACACGATGTGATTACCTTACGAGAATACCTTCTTCGATCGGAAATCTGGAAAATCTGGTAGAGGTGAGCATAAATGTCGCTGCTTCGCTTCGAAAACGAATGTCGAGGTTGACAACAATCCATTTTCTAATTTGTTTTGTGTTTCGTTTCATTCATTCTCGCAACAAAGCTTGACCTATTTGATTCTTTCAGGATGTCGGGGCTTCCTGAAGAAATCTCTGGATGTCGAAGGTAAGTCTGGGATTTTACTATTCGCTATACTTGGAAACGATTCAGAAGCGCAAAGCTAGGTTTTATGAATGCGAGGAATGCTAACATGGATTTCGTCTCATGATATTTTGCTTCTTCGTCTACGAATACAATAGTTTGAAACGACTCCGCTTTGGGGGTTCCCCTGGTATTGCCAACAAGAGTCTGATACGTCTTCCAGATTCGCTGGGTAAGCTAGTCAATCTCGAGGAACTCGAGCTCGACAAGTGCAAGCGCTTGAAGACTCTGCCCTCTTCACTTGGAGGGCTCACGAATTTGCGCAGATTATCCCTTCGAGAATGCAAAGAGATAACGTTTCTTCCCCCTTCAATAGTCAGATGCACGAAACTTACAGAGCTGTGTCTGCTCAAGTGTATCTCACTAAAACATCTTCCAGCTGATATCGGTGATTTAAGGTTGCTGGAGGACTTGAATATGATGAAATGCAAGTCCATAACGGAAATTCCGAGAAGCATTGGTTCTTGCGAATACTTGGCCTTCCTTGACTTGACGAATTGCAAAAAACTCGAGCTTTTGCCAGACGAATTGGGAGGACTCAGTCGATTGAGGGTACTTCACCTCGATGGCTGTGCGAGTCTCTTAGAAATACCGGCCCTAATAGGAGACCTTCCCAAGTTAGAAGTTCTTGAATTCGAGAAC
>JACLAC010015476.1_pt1 | contig 11141 bp, 13 predicted proteins | sample 8027881 | NCBI WGS metagenome assembly JACLAC01 (sample SAMN15725517, study PRJNA655200) | protist metagenome | isolation source: fluorescence activated cell sorting (FACS) single amplified genomes of... | place: Spain: Blaines Bay Microbial Observatory, Mediterranean Sea | collected 2016-01-19 | reverse complement strand
GCGAAGAGAAAAAGATTCGCGTTTTCTATAACGAATTTATAGTGGCTTTCAGATCGACATCATCACTTCCTTTAGAAGAGGTAGTGGTGGTCTTTTTTCCTGTTCGTGTTCTACTTCTACTTCGACTTTATTTATAATTATAGTTATATTCTTTGGTATACATCAATTCAATATCAATGGCACTGGCGTAGGCTCACTATCACTTAGACATAGCGCCCTACTCAGACACTATCACTTAGGCATAGCGCCCTACTCAGACACCTCACTATCACTTAGGCATAGCGCTCACTATCACTGAGGCCAGTTTTCTTATCGTCCCCACACTGGCCGTCCATCTCCACCCGGCCAACCTCCGCCCGGATACTGGCTCTGCGGATACTGGCTCTGCGGATACTGGCTCTGCGGATACTGACCCTGCATCTGCATCTGCCGCTGGTTGTTGTTGGACCACATGTAGCACCCCACCAGCGCGGCGATCGCGAGGGCCACCGCCCCCGCCACCGCAACGTACAGCACCGAGTCGTTCACCCCGTTCAAAACGGTCTTCTTCTTTTTCTTCTTCTTCGAGTGCGGGGTAGAGGTAGTGGAGGCACTGTCGCGGTCGCTAGAAGGAGCCGGCGATGGCGACGCATCTGTGTCGTTCAGCTTGGCGGCGTCGGCCTCTGCACTACCTGCAATCACGCCACCTGTACATACATTATCTTCGACTTGCTGTCCAGCGGCGCAAGGTGTCGCAGTAATGCCATCACACGTAAAGCCGTGAGGGCAAGGCTTGCACTTTTGCTCATGGACGTATTTATTCGTTTCACAACTGGAAGGAACCGGAGATGGCGACGCATCTATATCGTTCAGGTTGGCGGCGTCGGTTTTTGCACTATCTGCAATCACGCCATCTGTACATACATTATCTTCGACGTGCTGTCCAGCGGCGCAAGGTGTCGCAGTAATGCCATCACACGTAGAGCCGTCAGGGCAAGGCTCGCACTTTAGCTCATGGACGTATTTATTCGCTTCACAACAAAGATCCACTGTAGCTCCGGGCTTACTGCAGCTGGACACTTGCCCCGTGCCGCACATGGAGGTGGCTTCAGTTCCTTCAGGTCATGTGCTATCATATGAAGTGCATGGCTGACACACAGGAAGGCACAACAACTCAGAACTGATTAAATAATGAAGCTAGTCCCAGCGTTGTCGTGTCTTCATTCTATTACTGCTCTGGTTAATTGTTTGACAACTTTTATCGCTAATGTATCTTCCCTTTGGACATTCTGTGCAGTCGTCGCTAGTGGCAGGTTCTGGATAAGCAGCTACTACGGGTAGTTCCTGACCTGGATCGCAGAACGTCACTGGCTCCAGCACCGGAGTTCCACTTTGTATGATGTCCCATAATCATCGCTCGGATATTTCTGGCGATATCAGGCCAAAATGAAGAAACGGTTCCATTTTGTTCCAAAACTTGCCACTGAGCTCACACTTATGACCAGTGCTGTACGTCATGTCGCAGCATTTTGTGCAAGTGTCGCTTGTCTACGCTGTAATGGTGTCTCTGCAGTGATGCACAGATATGCCGCTCGACCCAGCATAGCTAATGGTGCAGTTGCTGGAGCTTCCTCCACACCAACCATAGAGAGGATCGCATGTCTGCTCAGTACAAGCTTTGCACACCGTGGGTGTTTTTTTGAAACTATTACTGCTGTAGCTACTACTTCTAATCAGTCGTCACACTACTAGTACTAATCGTAATCATGGTAGTAGCGGTAGCTAGCCCGCGGGCAGATTTCATTATTAAATGCCATCATTAAACCAGATGTATTTACTCCAGAACCAGAACTATCACCAGTGGTTGTTGTTGTGGTTGTCGTGGTGCAGTCAGATGGCCATACACCTGTTTGGCATTTTTCTTTGGCGATGAAAAATTCCGATATTTGCTGCGACATGGTCGGACAAACAGCGTCGACACTCAGAACAAGGGCAGCTTGGCTTAAGTGTTCACAATTACAGTTCCAGCAGCACCACGCGCGCCCACCTGTAGTGCAGCAAGTTTGCCCACATTCGCACTTAGTTCAGTCACAACCCGCTCCCGTAGGCGCTGTCCCTGTCACCTCTCGTCAAGTCTACTCGTAGGGTAGTTTTGTTATTTCTTCGGAGACCCCATTATTAATTGAATATACCTTCCGTAATCGCTCGCATGTAGTAGGCCACGTCCCCATTTTCAGCACGTCCGGTATACTTCTGTACTCGGGTCGATCATCAGCATGACATGTTGCACCTTGTCACAAAACAAGCCCCGCACTAGAGACGTCCCCGCAATCAGAATACCTCGTCGTGCACCACGCGCGGTCATTCGTGGTGCAGCACGTTGGATAGTCACAATTACACTTCTTCAAGCTGCAATCGCTGGGGGGTTCGTTTGTCACGGTCGGGCTGCACGTTCAAGGCCAACTGCCGTAGGTGTCCGTATTGTTACCCCCATAATAATCGCCATATTGATTTTCATTTTCATCACACGTCTCCGACTCCTATAGTATGAGTCAGTGTTCTCCTGCGTAATATAAGTCTCCGCAGTAGCAGTCACGGCAACACCATCAGCGCCCTTTTGTGCAACATCGCGTATATAAACCATTAGCATCACAATCTGCGTAAGAGTAAGTCGTGTCTGCATCGCATGTGGGTGGGATGCCGTGTCGGCAGAGCGCCTTCGGATTACCCACAGCGGATTCGCAGGTTGTCCCGGTCCATTTGCAGCAGCCTGGCCCAGGATCGATGCAATCGGTCTCGGTAGTTATTGCGGATTTCTCGCATGCTACCACACCTGTTTGATCGTTCGAGACTCATGTTTCAGTAGCAGTATACACTGCAGTAGCAGTTTCGCCTCAAGGTGCAGTACCAGCAGCCAACAAGGACATACTCTGCACTTGGCCCGGAAGTCCGTGCCGGTGTTCGGCATGTCCGTGTTGGTGTTTAGGATGTCCAGGATGCCCAGGGACAGGATGTCCAGGTGGGTACATAGAGCTTTGTTTGCTATACCAAGCCCCAGGAAACGTAAACGGCCACTTATGATTACGAGGCTTCGACCACGGTAAAAGCTTATTCGGTATTGCTTTCGCTGCTGTTTCAGCCATAGCAGTTGGAGGATGTGCTGGTGGCTTCGCTGTACTTCTTGGTGGTTCCTCCGATTGCTTCATATGCTGTGAGTGAGACCCCTGTACCTGCTACTCATGAGGCTGCTTATGAACCTACTCGTGAACCTCCTGCTGCATCTGCTGTCCGGCACTCTTCGTCTTCAGCTGTCAAACTTCGACTGATCCGTCGGCTGCAGTAACCGCTTCGACACGGAGCATCTGTGAGCGGTCAGCCTCAGTCTTGTCCTCTGCCTCAGGTGCAAGAGGCTCACGCACGTGTAACAGCTTGCCGTGATGCGTCTTGGCGTGATGCGGCGTCACGTGATGCTTGGCGTGAATGTGATGCTGCTTGGCACGTACTCTATCTTCTTCTTCCTCCTCTACGTGTTCGTGCTCTAGCTGCGCATCCTGCTACTTTGTCTTAGCTGTAACCGCCGGCTTACTAGCTCTTGCAGTTGCACTTAGACTTCACTGTGCGTCGACGGCTGTAGCGAGTGCGAACATATACGTGTACACGGCACACGAAGTACTAATGCATATGCAGCCGACGCACGAAGTAGCGGAAAAGAAATAAGTGGGCCCCGCGCGAGCACGAGTGCGTTTGGATTTGGTCATGCTGGCTGAGGTTTAGCTTAGTACTTCTTCAACAACAATCAAATAGATACAAATTTCAAAAAAACATTTATTAAAGTTAAAAAAGTTAAATCTATTTATAATCTACTCCCTATAGTCTTCCTCTTATTAGTCTAACGTTTCTGCAGGTTCAGTTTGTCTATGTACTGAGTGGTACCGAAACTGCATTTAATTAAGAATGATGTGTTATGTCATACTCATGACTAATAAAAATGAAAATGCGCAGCATCCAACACTGCTAACTCAAATTCTTTACAGCTATGTGTCAGCTAAATTGACTGCCTGATGCGTCAATCTCCAGCTGGACACAGGCATTTTTTCGACCTACCCAGGTCGTACTTTTTCCCACTGAGCTACTTACCGTGGTTATGTTCCCACGGAATCCATACGACAACCGATAATGTTCTTCTTCTTTTACAAAAATTTATGAAACGTATCATGTTCATGATTCATAATCATAAGTATAACCAGTTTAATTTATTTTGTCTCTTCATCTAGTGATCACCGTCCTCCTCAATAAACTCAAAAGTCCTTGTACAGTTTTACGCTCGCTGGCTAGCCGCGTGAATGTGATAGGCGTCTTCCAACCTTTGCCCAGACGGAACATGGCTAACGTGACCGTATTTCCTTTCACCCGAAAATGACTTTAGCTGCCTTTTCTTGTTACTCACAAACACAATATACTAAACGATTCACTTAATCTCAGCGGCGGTGATAGTGAAAGAGATACTCATTATACGATAGTGATAGATAGCATTACTTCTACGGTTACACAATGTACTTACAAGCTTGTAGAAGTATTGATGCTCAGTATTTTTTTCATGATGTATTTGAATTGTCCAACTTCAAGTATAGTCTTAGTCAGGTACTCACGACATCAACTCGTGATTCAAAACTTTGTTCACCTTCTCTTACGCTCCTTTTTAGTCAAAACCTACGTATCTTAATGTTAGCACGCTTAGCTCCTCATTTAGCTCCTGGGCGCGTACGGATTGCGCGGATCGTGCATGCCAGTGCCAGTGCTACCGTCCGCGCCCGCCACTCCACCGCCTCGTGGCGCGTACGGGTTGCGCGGATCCGCGACAATGTCCCGCGCAGAGCCGCCCATGTTACTCAGCGTACTGTGCGTCTGGCCTTGACCCTGAGACGTCTGACCCTGCCCCTGCTGTCCGCCCGTCTGCACCCCAGTCTGCGGCGGCATGTTGTGCAATACTTCATGCGCCTCGCAGAACCGCGCGATCCAGCTCTCCGGGAAGAACGCCCGCTTCCCGACCTCCCCCTTGTTGCCCCGCAGCCGCATCCACGTGCTGCCGACTTTCAGACGGTTAGACTTCACCTCGCTCTCCACCTGCCGTCCCTGCTCCGCACTCAGCGTACTAATCCGAGCACCTCGTGCCACCAGGTCCTGCCGCATGATCTCCTTCTGCCGCGAGATTTCACTAGGCCTCACTACCTCTCACTACTCACTACAACTGTTTTTTGCTCTTCTCCCCGTGCGCCCGCATCCACCCCGTGATCCAGCCCTTGTCGCCGCGTCAGCCCACCTCGATCACGTCGCCCGCGTTGAAGGTGAGGAAGAGGTGCTCGCCCTCGGCGCTGCCGTCGTAGTCGAAGTCACTACTTCTAGGTGACCATAAACGTAGAGGCGTGCTGCTTCAGCCGCTGCACTCACACCTGTCGCGCCAGCTTCAAAATTTCTGGCGAGGTGACTGAAATAGTATTTCCCGCTCACGGATTCAGCATGCCCAGCTGCCCGTGGCGGCGCGCGAGCTGCGCCAGGTGGTGCTGCTCCTGCGAACTGGGCGGGGCGCCTGGCTGGCTCTGGAACTTGCCATGCAGCGCACGCTCCATGAAGTCGGCTTCGGACAAGGTAGAGTAGCCCAGACCTCAACCTGAGTGCAAGTTGTCCAGCGAGTACGCGCTGCCTATGCCACTACCACTCTGAACCGCAGGTCCGTGGCTCGGGCTCTCCGGCCGCTCGCGCAACAAGCCCATGGTACGCAGTTCGTTCTCCAGCCCGCGCGCACGCGTCGCTTTTACGCCAGGTAAAAAGTCCGCAGCCGCACTGCCACCCGGCATGTTGTCAACTTCTCTGCTCGTGAGAACTTTCTTAGCCCAGTGCTGGCCATCAGGCAGCTCCACAGAACTCTAGAGCTGGGCGTCGGAGATGATAGACGCCTCTCGAACCTGCGGCTGCGAGTGTGCCTGACCCCAGTCTAGCGCCTCCTGTGGGACCTGGTCTATGGCAGTGGTGTTGTCAAATCCAGCTCCTGCACCTGCTCCTGCACCTGTGCCGTCGATTTGCACCGGGTCTAGTCCCGCAACCATACCGTGATCAGCGTCATTAGCTCAAGCTCCTTCCACCTCGCCAACGCCCACAATGTTATTGCCAGGAGCACTCATCAGGTTACCCCAGCCACTGCCAAAGACGCCGCCTGTATCTACACTGTAACCGGCACGTCCCAGGTGCGTGCCGCGTACCATCGGAGGCCCTGTAACACTCTCACCCGCTGGTTCTGGTTCGTTTTCCACCGCGCTCCGGTCAGATGCTGCACTTTGAAACTTTGCGATTGCCGATGCGCATCGCTCCACTTCTTCTTCCTTTTTGTCTTTCCTATCTTCCTTCTGCGCTCCGCTCGCCAGCAACGCTTCTGCACGTGCAGAAATGCTGCTTCACGCACTCTGACTCTTGTGGCTTTTCTGGCTCTTATTGCTTTTCTAGCTAGCTGCACGGGATCGGGACATCGAGTTGGAACGTGATTGCGTTCGCGACCTAGGTGAGTGCGACATCTTCATTGGGCTGGGAGCGCTGCCTGCGTCTTTCCCTAAAGGTCCGTCCTCTCCGCCAGCGAACGTCATTTGCGGCGACGGCTCGTTGGAGTGCATCGTGAACACGGCTGGACCTGCTACTCCAGCTCCAGCTGCGTTGTTCGCCGACTTCGGCACCGCTAGCGTTGAACGGGAAGCACGCGCAGGCAGCGGCACGGCGCCACACCCTCCGTGCGATTGTGATTGTGCGCCTTGCGTGCTAGCTTGTGCACTGCCTTGACCTAGTGCGCCACCTTGTGCACCGCCCTACATAGCTGCCTTCATCTCCAGCAGCTCGCGCTTGAGTATGTTGATCTCGTTGGCTTGCCGCTGCAGCTGCAGCGCGGTGGCGATGTCGTCGTTTGCGCTGCTGTTGTTGAGCGGCGCGCAGTCGCGCTGGTCCATGATCACGATCTCGTCAGACTCGACACTCATGTCGAGATCTTCATTCTTGTTCATGTCCTCGCGCCGGCTGAGACTTTCGCCGTAAAACGACTCCGCACGCCCGAGACCTCTCGTATCCATTCCGCGTTCCCGCGATCTGCTGGTGCTGGTCTCGACACTACTGCCCGGTGTGTAGTTGTTGACAGTGTCCAGTGGTGCGAACGGAGGTCCAGTAGTGGTAGATGCAACGCCTGCACGTGCGCCTCAAGAAGCAACAGCACTTCGCGTCACCGGCATCCTACCCCCAGCTGCCGTCATAGCCTCAAGATGCCTCCTCTCTTCCTCATGCAGCTTCGCTTTCCACATCTCGCTTTCGTCCGTCAGAGACTGAAACCAGTCTTCGCCGAGCTGCGCGCGGATGCCACCGCTGCCTGTAGAGCGTTTAGAGTCACCATTGGCATCGTCACCAGCACTACTATTGCTTTGCCTCTGAGCTTGACGTCACGGCGAGTTTTTCGACCCGACGTTGGGCGAGCGGCCACGCTGCTGCTGCTGCAAGTGCGTCCTTGGAGAGCCCACTCGTCCAACCAACAAGTTCGCAGGCTGACCACGGTCGCCCGTAGCCCGTCGCCGCTCAGGTGAGCTGTCGCCATCAAAGTGGTCAAAACCTTTCTCAAAACTGTGTCAAGATTCTAAACCAAAACTTTGTGCTTGTGCAAGTGTAAGACACTGATCAGACCCCCCGGTCACACTCTTACTCCGCGGGTCTCCGCTTTCACCTTCGCGCCTGCCAGACACGCTGCCCGGCAGACTCGCGTTACGGCTCCCTGGATGCGAGAAAGAAGTTGACTTCGATTTGGAGTTATCTGAAGACTTCGATGGCTTCAACAAGTCGTATCGTCCAGTGGCCGCGTCATAGCCATAGACTTTTCCGGATCCGCTAACTCGCAATTTGGGCTGAATGGCAGGTGTCACGAGTTGCGAGCTAGAAGGAAGGCTTGCTTTCGACTCTGTACCGTTGGCGAAGTGTTTACTCGCGTCCGTACTGGTATGCATGTCGATGTCGATATCATGTTCCTTACCAGTACCAGCACAAGTACCTGCTTCCATGCTGACGATAGTAGTCTTGTCGCCAACCACTATTCCCGGGAGCTCCTCGGTTAGTCCGCGCATGCGCGAATCTTCATCCAGCTGAACCTGTCCAAGAGGTTCAATTCCAGAATTGTCGGGATCGTCACTTCCGTCGGGATGGTGTCACGTCACGATAATCGCGCTTCCCTTGGAGTGGTGTTCGGAGATGATGCGAGACGGAGACGTGCGAATGGTAGTTGAATTGCTGTTGCGAGCAGGAGTCGGCGCGTCAGATGAGTTCTTCTCCCCATTGGCCTTCACAGCGTCCTCTTCAGCAACGTACGATTGGTACGACTGCTGCGAGAGTTTGGAACCCGAATCTTTAGTTTCCTTACTAGACCTGACCACAGAGGCATTGCTATCCTTCTGCTCTTTCGCTTGCTCTTTGATCGGACTGTATTGCCCTACTTGAGCTTGAAACTGAGCTTGAGAATGAAGTTGAGAGTGCGCGGTGTGACTTTCGCGTCATGCTGTAATCTCGCTCTGCATTTTTTTTGCAAGGCGTTCTGAGAATGAGATGTTGCCATCCTGATCCTGCGAATCCTGCAAAATGTTATCCAGTTCAGGCTCAGCCGCGTAAGGTACCTGTCCCACCGGAACCAGCGGCTTCGGAGACGGAAAAGACACATCGGCATCAGCGTCGGCAAGGGCAACGTCACGTACTAGTTTGTAGCCATTTCCCAGCCCAACCCCAACCCCAACGTGTGCCTGACCGGGCGCTTTCTCAGCTGCAGGCGACAGCTGGGCCTCCAACGCTGCTCTCGCGGCTTTGAGCTCAGCTAAAGTCTGCTGCGTCGTCTTCTGCGTTGAGCCGCGCGAGCCCGGAGAACGCGAATCGCCCCGCTGGGTCACTTCGCCGGTGGTGCCGCTTGCCACTGTGTGCGAGAGCTGCTCGTTTTTTGCGCGGATGCGCCACATCAGCTCTTTGTCCTCCTCTAGCGGCGGAGAAGACGCTGTCGGCCGCGTTTGTGCCTGCAAGCGTTGGTCGAGCTGGTCCTCGAGTGTGTACGTGCGGTTAGAAATAGATTTCGCAGGCGCAGGTGATCGTGATGGTGATCCTCGATGACTATGTATTTGTATAAGTGTATGTTCGTCGCCTTCGGTCTTGGATCTACCGCCCGGTAAACCCGTGTGCGGTCCTTCACCGTCCTCACCGAGCATCGACCTCGCCGCCGTGTTTGCGTGAGCTACACTGGGCGTCACGTGGACTTCCGGCGTAGCATACGGATTCGCATTGTCGACCGCCAGTGGCGACGGCAGCACAACCGCAGCCGGAAAGGTCGGAGATTCAGGTTCGGCAGGCGACGCCAGCGTCGGAAACGCCTTCACCTGTTCCTCTACCTGTTCCTTCTCCACCGGCGCAACCTTCTTCACCGGCGACGGAAACGCCTTCACCGGCGAAAACACCTTCACCGGCGACTGCTTAGCTGGAGATTGAGAGCGTGAGCGCGTCTGCGACGCCACCTTCTCTGCGATGAGGCGCTCGTATTCCGTAGCCGGCGACTCCTTTACGTCTGCGTCGCCATTCTCATCATCATTGAAGCATCAGAACCCATTAGCCTGCTGCAGCGCTTCCGCCGAGAACGCCCGTTCCTCCGAAGGTCTACCACGAGCTACCAGATGATTATTAGCCGGAGACACGGGTTGACTCTTCGGCGTTAAACCAGTGGGCGGCCCGTAGCCCGTTGAGTCGCCACCGCGCGCCATTTTTTAGTTCTTCTTCGCCTCTCGCGCGGCCTCAAGTCAGGCGCTGCGACGCCCGGTCTTGCTACCGCCGCGCCCGAGGCTTGGGCTGCGCGCGTTCACGACTCTCTCTTCTTCGTTTTCATCATGCAGAGCCACGGACGACGCAGAGATGATGGGCGCGCTGGGAAACCTGGGCGGACTAGCCTCAATTACAGCTTCACTGTTGGCTAGCACAAAGCCTGATCCAGCTACTGCAGCCGCCGACGATTGCGCAGACTGTGACGCGGCTGCGGATAAGGAACTTGATAAATTCGAAGTACCCGCCCTGCTCAAGCTGCCACTCAAGCCGCGCGCTATCTCGTTGTGCTTCGCGTCGAAAGCTTTTAGAAGCGCCTTGGTGCGAATGTTCCACAACGAACTGATGGCGACACTCTCGTTTTGCTGTAGCATTTGCTCTCTGAGAAAAGTCCAGGGCAGCTCGCCAACACCATCTGCATTAATAGCATTGTGTACCGCCGCAAGTTTGCTCAAGCATACCTCAGACGAGTCGGAAACTATCGCGTGCTGCCAAGAGGCGGACAACTCAGACAAATTGTCATCGACTGGATCGAGCGAGCCACCCCGCATCACCTTCACGATGTCGAGAAACCGTCGCACCATTTCTCTGTTGGCGGCGTGTTCGCGCGAGAGGAACGCAGTGCACATCAACTCGACTTGCTCCAAGTGATCTGGCGCGTATTCGGCAGCGCTCGAGCCACTGGCGTCGTTCACGTCCCATACGCGCCCAGACAGCAGCATTTCCACCAGGCGCATCCACGACTTAGGTAGTTCACGCGTGACGTACTTTACCACCGGATTTCCGTGCGCGTCCAAGTAGCCGGAAGTTGAGTCCTGGAACGTTAAAGAGTTGAAATTCGAATGAAAAATTCATCCGTTGACGGCCTCTGCTAACGCAGCTCGGTTTGCAACCGCGTCAGCACGCATAGCTTGCGGGTCGTGCGATATTTCCTCAAGAGTTTCCATTTTGATTTTTTTTTTTCGATCACTTTCACTGCTGATTTTTAGATTGTGTATTGATTTTTTAGTATATGCAAGTATCGATGATGATGATTTATGTTCTTATATGTGCAACGACCTATCAATTATAATTTTTCAGATCTCGTTCGTTGAACAAGATCACGGTGAGACTAACTATTAGAATATGCTCTTGCTCGGCCTAACTAAAACAATGCTCTATACTCTTTCTCTTACATCAAGTTTAACTGTAGTAACAATCTTCTATATAATGAATATGCTACTGACATCGACAACATAGTGGTGCAAAATTTTAAGCATTTATTTTCAGGCAAAAGCAAAACATAATAAATATGCAAATAT
>JACLAC010006835.1_pt1 | contig 11141 bp, 20 predicted proteins | sample 8027881 | NCBI WGS metagenome assembly JACLAC01 (sample SAMN15725517, study PRJNA655200) | protist metagenome | isolation source: fluorescence activated cell sorting (FACS) single amplified genomes of... | place: Spain: Blaines Bay Microbial Observatory, Mediterranean Sea | collected 2016-01-19 | reverse complement strand
GTAGTTTTTCTGACGATCATCTACGCAGAGGCTAGATTCCTTTATTCAAGGTAAAGATCCATGTTGCATATTGGGTGGGAACCACCCGAAGTCCCAGATTTCGACCCAGAAATACATAACCCAGAGAAAGTTTTTGCTTTTCTGTGTTACCGTGGAATTCATTATGCAAAGTGGGTATATCTAGACATTTTCCATCACCAAGATTGGAAACTTAAAAATCCAAGAGAAGAGGGTTGACCTTTTCTCTTTTTTTGTGTACAATATATAAAAGTCTTATATTATGGAACGCACTAAATTAAAAGACCTTATTCGTACTCTTGAATTAACACTTGACGCATTGAAAGCAGAAGTGTATTCTGATGTAGATTCTTATAAAAATGAGTCAGTTTCAGAACCACAACTTGACTATGATGAAATGTTTGATGATGGTTCAGATTAATGGCTAGACAAAGGACATTAATTAAATTGTTAAAAAAGTTAATTAAGCAAGATTATCTATATACAGATGAAAAACTTAGAGAAATGAAGCAAACTCTAAAACTTGCAGAAGAAGAGTTTGCAGAATTTGAAGCAAAAGAATCAAAGGGATTTAAATGAAAGTAGATCTTATAAGCATCACACCTGATGCTGAAAAAACTATGGCTCATATTGCTAGAGTTTCTAATCCTGATAATCAAGATAATCCTAAGTATGCAGGGTTACTAAGATATTGTATCAAGCATAATCATTGGTCTGTTTTTGAGCAGTCATCAATGACACTTGAGATTGAAACTACAAGGGCAATTGCAGCACAGATACTAAGACATCGTTCTTTCACGTTTCAAGAGTTCTCTCAAAGATATGCTGAGAGTAATGCACTAGGTAAAATCGAATTACCTGATTTAAGAAGACAGGATAAAAAGAATCGTCAGAACTCTACTGATGATTTAGATCCTTTTGTTCAGCAAAAGTTAGAAGCACAGATGATAACTCTCTTCAGTTCTTGTCAATCATTGTATAATCAGATGATTGAAGAAGGAGTTGCTAAAGAGTGTGCTAGAATGGTATTACCATTATGCACCCCTACAAGAATCTATATGACAGGTTCTTGTCGTTCTTGGATACATTATATCAATCTAAGATCTGCACATGGCACACAAAAAGAACATATGGATATTGCAGAGGACTGTCGAAAAGTATTCGTCAAAGAGTTCCCTTCAGTGTCAGAAGCCCTTGAATGGGTCTAAATAACTATACATTAATCAATTATTATGGCTACATATCCTGTTGTTAATACAAAAACTGGTGAGCAAAAAGAAGTTGTGATGAGTATCACAAAATGGGATCAATGGACACAAGACAATCCCGATTGGTCAAGAGATTATTCTGATCCATCTACTATGCCAGGTGTTGGAGAAGTTGGAGAATGGAAAAATAAACTTATCAGAAGAAAACCAGGTTGGAATGAAGTTTTAGAAAGAGTACAAAAATATCCAGGTGCTCAAAAACAAAAGATTGATTAATGGGAAGAAAACGAAGTAACGGAGATCAACCTATCGGAGTTGGGTTGACAGGAAAGCAAATGCGTAGAAAAAAACCAGTAAGTTCTGACTATTTGGTTAATATCGAACCAATTACAGAAAATCAAAAAATCTTATTTAATTCTTATAATGAAGGTAAGAATATAATTTCTTATGGTGCAGCAGGTACAGGAAAAACTTTTGTCACCTTATATAATGCTTTGAAGAATGTTCTTGATGAGAGTACACCCTATGAAAAAATATATATTGTTCGTTCATTAGTCGCAACTCGTGAGATTGGATTTTTGCCAGGTGATTATGAAGATAAATCTGACATATATCAGGTTCCTTACAAACATATGGTAAAATATATGTTTCAGATGTCATCTGATGCAGACTTTGAGATGCTTTATGGTAATCTGAAAGCACAAGACACAATTAAGTTTTGGAGTACCTCATTTTTGAGAGGAACAACACTTGATCGTTCAATTGTTATCGTTGATGAATTTCAAAACTTGAATTTTCATGAATTAGATAGTATAATGACAAGAGTTGGAGAAGACAGTAAAATTTTCTTCTGTGGTGATGCATCTCAAACTGATTTGCAGAAAACTAATGAAAAAAATGGTATTGTTGACTTTATGAAGATAATTCGTTCCATGCCATCATTCGATGTAATCGAATTTGGTATTGATGATATAGTTCGTTCGGGAATTGTTAAAGAGTATCTTATTGCAAAATTAGAAATGGGTATGTAATGTTTGATCATGTTGATTTGGATCTACCTTCACTTAAACGTGAAACGGTAGACGGAGTTCGTTATTATTCAGTTCCCGATGAAGATGAACTAATTAAATTAGTTTCAATCACATCAATTACGAGTCATTACAATAAACAGATTTTTCTTGATTGGAGAAAAAGAGTTGGTAATGCAAAAGCAGACAAAATTACAAAGGCTGCTACGACTCGTGGAACGGATATGCATACTCTTACAGAGTATTATTTAAAGAACGAGGAACTGCCTAAAGTCCCTCCTATATCTGACTTTTTGTTTAAAATATCGAAGGGTAAATTACAAAAAATCAGCAAAATACACACTTTAGAAGGTGCGCTATATAGTAGGCAATTAGGAATTGCAGGAACTGTTGATTGTATTGCAGAGTACAACGACGAGTTAGCAATAATCGATTTTAAAACATCTAAGAAACCTAAACCACGAGAGTGGATTGAACACTATTTTGTTCAAGCAATGGCATACGGTTGTATGTTGTATGAGATGAAGGGTATATCAATTAAAAAATTAGTCATTATTATGGCATGTGAAAACGGAGAATGTGTTGTTTATGAAGAATACGACAAATCAAAATACATCAAACTCCTTGGCGAATACATTAGAAAGTTTGTTGGGGATAAATTGGAACTCTATGGAACCTAATAAAGAATTAGAAAAAGCTATTGCGAATAAGTTTGTAACTCCACAGAAGTTTGCACTCGATATCGAAAAGATTGTGGTCGATGAACAACTCAATCATATTGATGCGATCATACACTATTGCGAAATTAACAGTATTGAGGTAGAATCAGTAACGAAACTCATATCAAAACCTTTGAAAGAAAGATTAAAGTGGGATGCAATTCGTCTTAACTTTATGAAAAAGACTTCAAGGGCAAAATTACCTTTATAATGAAGAAATCAGAGTTAATTCACTGGAGACTACAAGCAATACTAAGGGAACATAATATGCCAGATTTACAATATCTTGGTGTAAGACCTGATAGTATTGGTATCAATCAACATTGGTACATGATAGGTGATAATGAGGTTCCTTGTGACTCAATTACAGAATTAGATAGTGAAGAAGTTGAAGAGGAAAGTGACACCGTTTGAAACATATCAAACTTATCTTTCTATGAAAAGTCATTTTACCAATGGTAAGTATGACTTCTTTAAATATGGTGGCAAATCCCGTGCCACAGTAACTGCTTTCAATCGAAGAAAAGACAAATACTGGTTTGAGAAAACTTCCCGTAAGTTTTCTGATGGTCAGATTGTAGATTTTCTTCTTGCCAACTTTGTAACATCGACAAACCCAGAAAACTTATGGATTGGAGAAATTATAAATTCTGGAGAAAGAAATTACTCAGAGTGGATGAAAACTCAGCAGAGTTTAACTTACTTGTTCAAAGAACAATCAGAGAGATTGCTATCCGAGAACGAATTAGACGAAGTGTTCAACTGCTCCAAGGGACACCCAAAAATACTCAAGAAACACTTGGGTGGAGAACTAAACTTAGAAATCTTGGTAATCTACGAAAAGATCTTTTCTTTCGTAAAAAACCTTGACAAACAACTTGACGACCCAGTGTGGGAATCCGTAAAGATGAAGATTAATAAGTATAGTCCTTTCATAAATATTAATGTGTTTCATTACAAAAAATTATTAAAGGAGATTATCCGTAATGGCTCTTGACAATGCGACAGTGCTTGAAAATCTTAAATCTCAACTCAAAGAAGTGACGGGTCAATTAAACACATTGAACGAAACCCGTGTTAAACTTCTAGGAGCAATTGATGTCCTCGAACAAATCGAGGATAGTAAAGTTGAACCAGTGCAACCAGAAGTTGTGGAGACTAAGAAAAAATGAGATTTTTTGAATCGGAAATAGTCCGTGAAGAATTATCTGAAATTAATAGACTACAGACTAGCATCTATGGAAAGATGTTTGGTTTTGGTTTTCTAAGTCCTACTGATCAAAAGGAACACGTAGAAAAATTAGAATCTCTTTTAGAGAAACAAAAATGTATGTGGACTCGGTTATCTTTATCAGATGATCCAGAAGCAAAAGATATGAAAAATCAATTGCGTAAGTCCCTAGAAGGTATGGGTTTCCCAGAAGGAACTGATATGCCATCTATTTTTAATGCAATGGATGAAACCATTGGCAAACTCAAGAAGGGTGTTGACTAATTAATCTTTCTTTGTTATAATAAAAACAATCCCCCAATCAAATTATCCGAGGTAATCTTATGTCTTTTAAAGACTTAAAAAAACAATCTAAGCTTGGCTCTTTGACTGCAAAGTTAGTTAAAGAAGTTGAGAAAATGAATAATAACGGTGCGTCTGGTGACGAACGCACATGGAAGTTAGATGTAGATAAAAGTGGCAATGGATACGCTGTTATCCGTTTCCTACCTGCACCCGAAAATGAGGATCTACCCTTTGTAAAACTATACTCCCATGCCTTTCAAGGTCCTGGTGGTTGGTATATTGAAAACTCTCTGACATCACTTGGTCAGAAAGATCCTGTTTCTGAGTATAACACTCAACTCTGGAACAACGGAACCGATGCAGGAAAAGAAACAGCACGGAAACAAAAACGTAAACTTACTTATGTAAGTAATATCTACGTTGTGAAAGATCCAACAAATCCTGAGAACGAAGGTAAAGTATTCTTATACAAGTATGGGAAGAAAATCTTTGACAAACTTACTGCAGCAATGCAACCTGAGTTTGAAGATGAGGAAGCAATTGATCCGTTTGATTTCTGGCAGGGTGCAAACTTCAAGTTAAAGGCAAAAAACGTAGCAGGATACAGAAACTATGATAGTTCTGAGTTTGCTGCTGTAACTCCATTACTTGATGATGACGATGCACTTGAAGGTCTATGGAAGAAACAATACTCTCTCGCAGAGATTGTAGCTGCCGATCAGTTCAAGTCATATGAAGATCTCAAGAAGAGATTAGAATATGTTCTTGGAAGCAAGAGACCTGCTCAAGATCCAGATGTCTATGAGGAAGATAATGATCGTGGTGAAGCAGAAGAGTTAGTAACTGCTGCTGTATCCGCACCTCAAACTACTTCAACAGTAGATAAAGATGAAGATGATGCATTATCGTACTTTGCGAAACTCGCAGAAGAGTAATGAGATATAATCAAATCTTTAAATAAATCTAGGGAGGTCAAACGACCTCCTTTTTTTATGGCAATGTAACGTTAGTATTTTGTGTTTGTATTGTATTTTCGTCTAAGTATTCTGATGATCTGGAATAAGTCATTATGTCTTTCATATCATCTAAAAATTGTGTTAAATATTCTTCTTTTAAAATATTGATATTTCTTTTTTCATCATTCAAACGAGTTTCATATTCATAATTACTAATCCCAACAACAGGATTTAAAGTTGCTGTTGGTGTTCCTGGTTTTGGTATTGTAAAATTACTATCAACAACCTTACCTTTTGGTAGTATTAATCTACCACTTGAATCTTTAACTTCCGTTGTTTCAAAAAAACGATTAGAATTTAATGATTCACCATACTTATCATTTGCATAATTATATAAATCACGATTACTTAATGGCCATTCATTTCTTACGTTTATTATACCTGCGACTGTTAAAACAATCCAGTCAAAATTAGCACTACCTAAAATTTCCTCTGCTACTGTATCTGGTCTTGCACCTTCTGGTATTTCATACTTATTGAAAACTGTAAAATTATTGAATAAATCATCTCTTACTTTAATTCTACGAAAAATATTTTTTACTTCAATAAAGTCAAGAGAAGATGTCTTTTCTGGTAAAAAAGATGGGTAAAGTAAATTTGGTAGTTCTCTGAAAAATCCCATTAGTAACCTACTGCCTCAGAACCTGGTCTTGCATCATAATCAATATCATAAATTGGTTGTATTTCTTTAAATGATAAATCTAATACTGTTGATACTGGTGTACCATCATCATATGTAGAATATATTCCTTCTCCAGTATAAGTTGTATTTACAGAAGTTAAAAAACATTGCTTAAAACGATTTAAAAATGGGTGATTTTTACGACCTGTGCGATATCTCAAATTAAAAACGTTTGGTGTTTTAAGAAAGAAGTTTCCACTATCAAGTGTTCCACCCTGTGCCTGTGGTGCCATATTTCTTTTAAAAGCACGAATAATTAATTTAACTTGTTGTGATTCTTTTTCATTACGAGGTGTAAATTTGAAGTTGAATCTAAAATTACGGAGACTAGGACCACCAAATAATAACTCCATATTTGGGTTAAGTATTTCACCACTACCTCTTGCAAGTAGTTGATTTGTTGTAACTTGACCACCAAATATACCGACTGCTTTTGATGCTAGAAATTTACTAATAGCATTAGTGGCAGCTGCTTTATTACCAATTCCCCCCTCTAAACTTGTTTTTGCTTCCGTTGCAATTTGTGGGAGTTGAGTAAATACATTTTGACCTAGATCAATATTCATAATATTTTCAGCTGCTTGTACTCCAACAGCAGTTAGACCATTTATTGTCGAGTCATCATACTGAACATTATTACTATCTTGAATTTGAGATGGTATTGGTAGTAATATTGTTCCATTATTAACTAGAGGTTTTTTTGATAATCTATTACTACTTCTACGACCTGCACGATCAGATCCAAAATAATTACCTTTTACATATCTACTATCTGATCCTGGTTCTGATATGTAACCACCAAGAGCAACATACTCTTCAATATCAATTTGTAAATAATCAGTATGTTCTGTTAAAGCTTCAAGTGGATATCTTAAAACACCACCTCTTCTCTTTTTAGAATATTTTCTTAATCTACTTTGAGTTTCTGCTCCCTCTGCTTCACGTTGTGCTGCTGCCGATACTAAAAGTTCTTCTCTTGCCTTATCAGCATCTTCCTTATTAGTGGTTGTTGTTTCAGACATATAGCTCTCTTTTTAGTTATTTATACGGAATTTTGCAAATGGTATTGTATTTAGGTCTTGTAACTCCTCATTTGTGACTTGATAGAGTTGACTTGCCACTTCTTGGAAGGTATATGAACGAGATTGACCCCAATGAAAGTTGATTCCTTTAAACCCCCATTCATATACATTGGTTACAGCAACCAAAGGATTTTGATCATATCTAATGTTAGGTGTTGATGGTTGATATGCAAATACATATATCTTACCAACTTCTGGAATTGATTCTATACTATCACCAAGCGCTCCCATAATATCAACCAATAATTCATCAGCAGTTTCACTGCCAATAAGATTACCTACTAGTGGTGCAATACGACTCATTTGATTCCTAGTTCCACTTCAGTCATGACTTTAAATTCCCATAAACGATCTTCACAATACTCTGTTGCTGCTCTCCACTTTGCCTGATTCTTAGTGTATTCATATACTTCTCTTAAATAACTTTTTGTTTGTCTCTTCGGTTTCTTTGGTTTTGTTGTCTGTTTAAGTGGTTTAACCTCAATTAAGTATCTTTTTATTTTACCTGTATTCTCTTGAACCTTGATATAGAAGTCAGGAAAGTATCTATGAACCTTATTATCAACAGGAGAACGGTATGGTAATGCGATTTCTTCACTTCCCCACTCAAGTATTCTCTCATTTTTATCACAATACACCATAAATTTTCTCTCCCAAAGAGACCTATAAATGATGTTTGTAGGATCACCTTTATACTTTTTAGGGTAGGAAGGATAATATTTTCCTTTATATGACATAAATAGAAATAACAATCATACTTATTTAGAGTGGCAGAGACAACAATAAAACCATTTAATCTTTCGGTGGCAAAGAATCTAATAGGTCCGTTAGCACAGACTAATCATTTTCTTGTAACTTTTTCTTCTTTAACACCAGCAGTTGAATCATATCTTGCTGATTATACAGGTATTAGAAATATAAAAAGTTTCTTAGCCAGAAATGTTGGAATACTTTGTAATGAGGCAATCATACCAACGTCAACTCTAGCAACTGCAGAAGTCAAAGATAACTTTATGGGTGTTCCTCAACAGTTTGCTCACACAAGATTCTATACAGATTTTAGTTATTCATTTTATTGTGATGAGGATTATACACTACTTAGAATATTTGAGGGTTGGATGGAGTACATATCGAGTGGTGCAAATAATGATGTAGAGCAGAATCATCGTGCTTATTATAGAAGAATGAGATATCCTGATTCATATAAATGTAATACCATGTATATCAATAAGTTTGAAAAAAATTACAAGAGAACATTAAGATATAGATTTGTAAATGCATTTCCAAGAGCAATAGATCCAGTACCTGTGTCTTATGGTGCTGCTGATATAATGAAAGTTACTGTAAACTTTAATTATGACCGCTATATAGTAAACGGTTAGAAAACCCATATAAATAATTTTACTGAATTGAATATTCATTATGCCTTTACCAAAAATTAATACACCAACTTATGAGTTGGTATTGCCCTCATCAGGAAAGAAAATTAAGTACAGACCTTTTCTTGTCAGAGAAGAAAAAATTCTTATAATGGCATTAGAGACAGAGGATGTCAAACAAATTACAGATTCTGTGATTCAAATTCTTAATTCTTGTATCCTTACAAAGGGTATTGATATTACAAAACTTGCAACTTTTGATATAGAATATTTATTTTTAAATGTGAGATCAAAATCAGTTGGTGAAACAGTTGAAATTGTATTAACTTGTCCTGACGATAATAAAACAACAGTCCCTACGTCTATTGATATAGATTCTATTAAAATTAAAAAAGATAGGAAACATAAAGATACGATCAAATTAGATGATAATCTATCACTTAAATTAAAGTATCCATCAATGCAACAATTCATTGAGAATAACTTTGAAGCAAGTGATAAAAATGAAGTATCAAATACATTAGACATGATCGTATCTTGTATAGATGCCATCTTCAATGAAGAAGAAAGTTGGCCAGCATCTGAATCAACTAAAAAAGAACTTGAAGATTTTGTTGATCAACTTAATACTAAACAATTTAAGATGATTGAAGATTTTTTTGCGACTATGCCAAAATTGACACATACAGTTAAGGTTAAAAATCCAAAAACTAATGTAGAATCAACTATAATATTGGAGGGACTGGCAGCTTTTTTCAACTAGGTATGGCTCATACGAATCTAGAGTCATACTATAAAGTCAACTTTGCATTGATTCAGCATCATAAATACTCTTTAACTGAGATTGAAAATATGATTCCTTGGGAACGAGAAATTTACTTATCTCTACTGCAACAATATATTGAGGAGCAGAACTTAAAGATGCAACAAAGAAAAAATGGATAAATCATCTCCCGTTTACGAAAATTTTGCCAAAAAAATGGAGGCTATGAAGGGTGGACCTAAAATTAGTAGGTCAACCATGAAAATTGGTAGTGGAATGGGATTGGCAGGTAGAGTTGCAAATAATGAGAAAAAAATTACAATACTAAAAAATATATTTAAAACACAAAGAGAGGAGATTGGTGAAAAAATTACACCAAGAGTTAGTAATTTAGAATTAACATTAAATGAAACATCCGACATATTAAATACGATAACAGAAAAGTTATCTATGGATATGTCTCAGAGATTGAGAGATCAAAAGGCATTATTTGATGAGCAAAGAAAACAAAACTTAGAAGATAAGAAAGAAAACGCAGAAAAAAAATTAGAAGAGAAGAAGAAATCAAAGATAGGATCAAAAATAGGTAAAGCTGTCATCAAACCGTTTGGCAATTTATTTGATAAATTGATGAATTTGGCAGGTATATTAGGAGCTGGATTACTCGGAAATAATATTCTTAAAAGATTAGATGATGAGGATTTCCAACAAAAAATTAAAGATATTTACAACTGGACTACAAAAAATTGGAAAGCAATTGCAATAGGTGCAGGTATAATTGGAACAATATTTGCTGCTGGTGCAATTAAAAGTTTTATTCTTGGTGCCAAACTTGCATTTGGACTTTTAATGAATCCACTTGTTTTGACAGCACTTGGTTTATTATTATTAGCATATTTCGGTAATAAGATTGGAAAACCAATATTTGATGCAAATATGAAAACTTATGAATCGACTAAAAATCAACTGATTGAGGAAGGATATGAACCAGGTGATGCTGATTTTATGGCACGAAAAATGTTAGGAATTACACCAAACCTTGTCGATGGACAGTATGATGGTGTAGCTTTGAATGATGGATTTAGCAGTGATCAATTATTCACCTCAAATCTTCCTGGTGATATAGGTGGTCAATCATTTGATGGAATAGTACTAAATTCGATTACTCCAAATCCAATAATTGATTATGCAAACACGATTGGAGAAGTTCCATTTGCAACAAAAGGAATTGAGTTAAGAAATTTAATCAAAGATTCAGATAATGATACAACTTTTGTTGAACTTGAAGATATAGATCTTACCTCTGATATACGTAACCAAATAGGTGGAGTTGAGGTAAATCCAGCAACAGGTATACCAGATATAAGTTCGATGAATATGAGTAACCCTTATATGGAAGAAGTTCCAGAACTTCTTGGTTTTAAAGATATTATTTACAGTTAAATGGAAGCAGCAGAAAAATTAAAAATATCAGCTCAAAATCTTAATAGTGTATTAACTACATCTATGGAGAAAATATCTGCCACTAAAAAAAGAACAAGAAAATTGAAAGCAGTTTCTATCTTAAAAAAGAAAAGAAAGAAAAAGGAGATGAAAATTGAAATTCCTTCAATGTTTAAAAAATCAGTATCAAAAATTAAAAATAAAGTAGTGGGTGGTACTGGTAATTTATTTGCTAATATTTTAGGGTTTGTTTCTCTTATGTTGTTGGGTGTAGCAATTACAAATAT
>JACLAC010008356.1_pt1 | contig 11147 bp, 8 predicted proteins | sample 8027881 | NCBI WGS metagenome assembly JACLAC01 (sample SAMN15725517, study PRJNA655200) | protist metagenome | isolation source: fluorescence activated cell sorting (FACS) single amplified genomes of... | place: Spain: Blaines Bay Microbial Observatory, Mediterranean Sea | collected 2016-01-19 | reverse complement strand
ATCAACTTTCTTACTTTTTTCTCATAATTTTAACATGATCTGCCAAAATGTAATTTTTAAGAAATGTGCCTTCTTGCTTTTAACGATGGCTTTTTTAGTTAAAACCCTTTTTTCTGCAGATTCTAACTTTAACAATTTTATAAAACCACTATTTCAAGAGAGCTGCCAACGTTGTCATGGTGAAAAAGATAAAGTAAAAGGAAAAGTCAACTTACTCAATATCACTGAAGAAAGTCACTTACTCAATAACCCTGAATTAATTGAAAATATCATCTACTCTATTGAAGATGAAGAAATGCCTCCAGAAGATGAGCCTCAACTGACTGAACCTCAACGACAACAACTTCTTAGCAGTCTAAATAAACTATTACAAACTTCCATCAATTCTCGAATCACCCAACCTACAACAGAACTGCATAGAATGAATCGTTTTCAGTACAATAATGCTGTTCAAGATTTATTGGGTTTAAAAGTAGACCTTTTTTCTTTACCAGAAAAAATGATGCGTGACTACGGGTATTTTAAACCCGCTACAGGAAAAATGCCCTCGAGTGTCAAAGTTGGGAGTCGACCTTTAGGTAAGTCTCAAATGATCGATCGTCAACGTTTAGGAGGAGTTTTCGCTTTCCCCCAAGACCTACGAGCTGAACATGGCTTTGATAATAGAGGCGATCATTTATCACTATCACCTCTATTACTTGAATCTTTCTTAAAATTAAGTCAATCTATTGTGAATAGTAAAGATTTTAAAGAAGAAAAAATAGGCATTTGGAAAAGCTTCTTCGCTGCACCTGATAAAGATGCTTATAAGGAAGAAATTGAGAAGCGATTAAAAAAGTTTCTCACTCGTGCATTTAGGCAACCCATCGATACTAAAACTCTTCATAATTATGTCAGTTATGCTCAAAGCCATCTTGCAACTGGAAAGTCCTTTGAAGAAAGCATGAAAGAAACCCTTTCTGCTGTTTTAGCCTCTCCTAGATTTTTCTATTACTATTATCAAGGCATCGAAAACAATCAATCCACGCCTCTCAATGACTATGAGCTCGCATCTAGGCTAGCTTTATTTTTATGGGGCAGTATTCCAGACGACACCTTACTCGACCTCGCTTCTAAAGGGGTCCTTCATGACAAGGCCATTTTAAAACAACAAGTTCAACGTATGTTGAGCGATTACAAACTTAAAAGATTCTGTGATAGTTTTGCATCACAATGGATGCAACTAGAAAGAATCATTTCTTCTACTCCTGATAAAAAAGAATTTCCTGATTTTTATTTTTCTAAGTATCGGAAAAGTCTCTACATGATGTTAGAACCTCTTCTTGTTTTCGAAACCATTCTCATTGAAAATCGCTCTATTCTCGACTTTATCGATTCTGACTTCACTTATCAAATGGATGCCATGAAAGATTGGTACTTAAAAAATCCCAAAGGGAAATTAACCCCCACCACTCCAACCTTTAATAGAATTGAATTGAACGATCGTCGCCAAGGTGGAATTATTACGACCTCAGCTGCTATGACGATGACTTCTGGAATAAGTCGTTCTCATCCTATCACTCGTGGAGCTTGGTTACTGACGGTTATTTTCAATGACCCTCCTCCGCCGCCACCGGCCGATGTACCTCCACTACCCGAAAAGTTTAACATTGATGAAAATCAAACTCTTCGAGAACGTTTTAGTGAACACCGTAGTCGTTCCGATTGCAAAAGCTGTCACGTTAAAATTGACCCTCTCGGTTTTGCTTTAGAAAATTTCGATGCTGTTGGTAAATGGAGAGATACATATCCTAATGGTCGTAAAGTAGATAGTTATGGTGTGCTCAATAAAAAACACAAATTCACCGATATTTATGAATTTAAAGATGCTATCTTAAAAGAAAAAGAAGCCTTTCTAAAAGGCTTTTCTAAACATTTACTCTCCTTTGCTTTAGGACGAGAGTGTCGTGCTATAGACACACCTGTTATTGAATCCATTGTTCAAAATACCATTAAGCGAGACTATAAAATGAAAGCTCTCATCGAAGAAGTTATTTTAAGCGATGCCTTTTTAAATAAATATAACCCTATAAATAAAATTTCTCATGTCGATTAAATCAAATAAGCAAAGTCGTGGTTTGTTTCTACGTGGTGCTATGGGTTCAACTTTAGCTCTTCCATTTTTAGAAAGTATCGCTCAAGCCAAGCCGAACTCACCTAGTAAAAAGTGTGCTTTCTTTTATGTGCCCATAGGTGTTGTCAGAAACACTTTTTTCCCAGGTGAATCAGATGTCGCTGTAAAAGACTTTAGCTCCCCCAATAATAAAACTTATCAAGGTGCCGACATGAAAGTAGGTTGGCATTCATTTCCACAAACGCCTACTTTAAAACCTTTAAATAAACTCAAAAACAAGGTGACTCTTGTCACCAATTTAGACCGTACTTTCCAAGATGGCACAGATGTTCACGCTCAATGTGCCTCTTGCTTCCTTAGCAGTGCTGCTCCATACTCCATCAAACAGTCGGCTTGGCCCTTAGATAGAACTTTAGATCAAATCATCGCCGATGAAATTGGAAACGAAACACCCTTTAAATCCTTAGAGTTCAGCTGTAATAGCCATAAAGATAATAAAGAGTCGATGCATTTTGATAACATCTCATGGTATGGCACAGGTCACGTTAGTCCTTCTATGAGAGACCCTAGAAAGGCCTATCAAAGAATCTTTCAAAATTCCAATCAGAAAAATTTTAAAAATGTCACTGATTTAGTTTTACAAGATGCCAACTTTATGAAGCGTCAATTAGGCTATGAAGACTCACACAAATTTAACGAATACTACGAATCTATCAGAGCCATAGAAACGCAGATGGACCGTATGGAAAAAATGAGAGATCAACTTAAAAACATCCCACTTGCAGAACCCACCGATTCTTATTTACCGAGAGGCCAATACATTGAACTCATGAGCGAGATCATGATCGTGGCCTTACAAACAGGTATTACCAATGTGGCGAGCCTTATGGTAGGACCAGAACGTTGGGATACCCCTTACACGTTCGAAAGCCTTTTTGATAGACCCATGAGCCACCACCAAATGTCTCATAACCCTAGTAAGCATGAGAAAAACTTACAAAAGGTCGATTTATTTTACATGCAAGCTTTCGCAAACATGGTTGCTAAAATGGATAAAATTAAAGAAAGTGACGGTAGCAGTCTTCTTCACAATACCCTCTTTACCTATGGTTCAGGCTTAGGGGATGGTTCAACGCACCAATACAATGATCTACCTATTGTCGTAGTAGGATCAGGAGGTGGCAAGTTTAAGTCTGGAGGTCATTTACACATGCCCAACAAAACCCCTTTGGCAAACCTTTGGCTAACACAAGCCCAAAGTTTTGGTGTAAAACGAGATACTTTTGCAGATAGCAATAATCATTTAAGCGAAATATTAGCTTAGTTTTCATTGACTTAAAGGAAAAAACACATAAATTTGATTTAGACCTTCTGTTCTAGCTATCACAAATAGGACAATTCAATCACTTTTATCTCTCTAGCACCTCCTTAAGACTATGAAAATTTCTACCCTGCTCCATTCACTCGCAATTGGAGTAACCTTCTTATTTTATCCTACTCCTCTTTCTGCCAAAGAACCTTTACCGGATCATTTAAAAGAACTAGCGTGGGCCTACGCCATCACCATCAACCCTCCCCCTCCATTAGCTAAGGGTGGTAATAAAAAGTTTAGTTTACCAGATACACCTTTAACTTTTACCCGTGATGAGATTCTCGGCAAAAAGAATGGAAAGAACTTTCAAACGGCTCCGGCCGATTGGTACCCTGGTGACCATCCCAAAATGCCTGACATCTATGCCAATGGCGACCCTTCACGAAAAATTATTGCTTGTGCCTTATGCCATTACCCCAACGGAAAAGGTAAAGCTGAAAATGCTCCTCCAGCTGGCCAAAATAAAGATTACTTATTTCAACAATTGAAAGACTTCAAGAATGGTTTAAGAAAATGTGCCGATCCACGAAAATCTAATTACAAACTTATGATCGACACAGCGAAAGGCATGACCGATGAAGAAATGATGGAGGTCGCCGTTTACATGGAGTCGATGAAATGGACTCAGTGGATCAATGTGATAGAAACAGACACCGTACCCACCACTTACTTACGTGGCGGCTTACACATCCCTCACGAAGGAAAAAAAGCTGGCATGGAGCTCATTGGCAAGCGTATCATCGAAACACCTGTCGATGCACATAGAACCGAGTTTTACAGAGACCCTCGCTCTGGCTTCATCGCTTACGCTCCTAAAGATTCTATCAAAAAAGGTGAAGAGTTGGTTAAAACAGGAAAAGCTGGCAAAACATTACAATGTGCTATTTGCCATGGACCTGACCTAAATGGTGTTGGCCCTATTCCAGGTATTGCATCCCGCTCTCCTAGCTATATGGCTCGACAAATGAATGATATGAAACACGGTACAAGAAAAGGGGCTATGTCTTCTTTGATGCAACCCGTCTTACAAAACTTGAGTTCGGAAGATATTTTAAATATTGTGGCTTACCTAGCTTCCATCAAAGCACCTTTACCCAAACACCTGAAGTAAATTACTTTCCTTCAGACATCCATTTTTCATATAGTTTCGAGTTGTTAAGGTAGTTTTTATAACCAGTGGACTCTTTATTTCTAGTAGATTTTAATTGGTCTTGAGTTTCTAATCGGTATACCTCTAGACTTTCAGGGCCAGAATCACCCGTACGTTTAATCCAATCGTTTAGTTCACTCCTGTGTTTTTTCAGCTCTTCTAAATACTCTGGTTGATCAGCTAAGTTCTTTAATTGCCATCCATCTTTTGTGTATTGATAAAGCTCTTCTGCTGGACGTGTAGGAGAAAAAAGAAGTTCTTCTGTCATGGCACTTAATTCTTTATTAGAATGCAGTTCTCTCATTCTTTTAATAATTAATTTACTATCTTTATAGTTACTTGGCATTAAGAAAGGACGTTCTGGGTAAAAGTTTTTAATGTACAAAAAGTCTTCTGATCTAACAGAACGTATTCGATCGGCTGCTTCACCACAACGGTCTCTTGCAGCGAACACATAACCTTTATTAGTGTAGTTGTTAGATAAAATATCTTGCCCTTCCATCTTTTTAGGAAGCTCAATTCCCGCAGCAGCCAACGATAAAGCGGCAATATCAATATGTTGAACTAGGTCTTTTCTCACGCTATTTTTAGGAATACCTGGACCTCTTATTATTAATGGGATATGCGTGCCTTCGTCGTATAAAAATTGTTTGCCACGTGCGTGGCTAATGCCGTGATCGGTAAAAAAGATCACGATGGTATTTTCTAATAAACCTTCTGCTTTTAAGCGTGCCATGACTTTGCCAACGTGATAGTCAGTGACCTTTACACTGTCTAAGTAAGTGGACCAATCTTTTAAAAACACGCCATCTCTCGGATAGTAAGGAGGTAGTTTCACGCTATTAGGTTCAGTCACTTTATTGAATAGTCCTTTCACTTGTGCATCAAACTTTTTGTAATGAGATTGCGATGCTCCTCTTAATTTGCCTCCATGTAACTGTACCTGCATGAAAAAAGGCTGTCCTTTTTTTCTACCAGCCCAGTCACTACTGTTATAGATAGATGTACTCCAATTAAAATTATAATCTGCTTTACCCAACCTTTTTGATTCACCTTCTTTAGTAAAAGCTTGAGTTCTGAAATTTAAATCTGGTAAACCACTTCCCATACAAGTATAGTAACCAGCATCTTGGAAGATGGCTGGAACGGGCCTGACCCCTTCAGGTAAAACGACTTCATGAATACCACGACCACTTCTATGGTGGTGAGCTCCGATAGAGTTTTGAAACATACCTGTGATCATGGCGGAACGAAAAGTTGAACATACGGGAGATGTCGCATATGCCTTCGTAAACTTCAAACCTTCTCTAGCTAGTTTATCTACATGAGGTGTTTGAATGGTTTTTTCACCGTAACATGAAAAGTTAGCTGACATATCATCTACAACAAACCAAAGGATATTTGGTCTGGAATCGGCTTTTACATGAAATGTACACACCAGTAATAGGACAAAGCTCAATATTTTTTTCATGATCTAAAAACCGATTAATTTGTTACCAAGCTAATGTTTTAATCCTTCGAACTGACACATTTTAAATTTCTCGCTGAGGTTTAGAATAGGGCATACCTTTAATAAACACAGCTGTTATGAACTTTTTTTATAAAATTATTCTTTTAAGTTTAGCTATCACCTGTAGTTCATGTCAGCAAAAAAATGACAAACCTGCAATCTCCTTATTTAATGGTCAAAACCTCACTAATTGGAAATCTACCAACTTTGGGGGCGAAGGAGAGGTCAGTATTGAAGACGGTCAAATACATCTTGGGTATGGCTATCCTTGTACCGGTATCACTTGGACAGGTCAAAAACTTCCAACCGATTTTTATGCCATTGAATTTGATGCTAAAAAGCTAGAGGGCAATGACTTTTTTGTTGGCCTTACTTTTCCCGTACGGGATGACTTTTGCTCCTTAATTTTGGGAGGATGGGGCGGCACCACCTGTGGACTCTCTAGTTTTGATTACTCAGATGCCGCAAATAACGAAACATCCATGCTGATGGATTTTGAGCCTCATAAATGGTACGGAATTCGAATGGAAGTAGCTGGCGATACCTTGCGCGCCTTTGTGAACCAGCAAAAAATTATTGAAACAACCATTCAAGGCCGAAAAGTTCATGTCCGATCAGAGGTAGAACCTTCAAAACCCCTTGGTTTATGTGCCTTTGAGACCATTACCCGCTACAAAAACATTAGAATCACAGAGCTTTAAATAACTTTTTTTATGTAAATTAAGTTACTATAATTTAACAACTTGTATTTATTTGAGGAAATAATTACAAAATAATTGAACCGATTTATCATTTAGGCCGACTACAGATATGTCACCTAAAAGGATAAACCATGAAAAAAGCCATTTCACACATCTTTTTACTTATCGGATGGGTCTTATTTAGTCTCGCCTGTGGTGGAGGCGGCGGAGGTGGTGGTTCTTCTGATTCAACCGAAAGTGTCGTTCAAGAGAAAGCCACCCTTGAAAATGTTATCTTGAGTGAACCAGAAGCGGAAACCCTGCCCTTAGATGTTCCTGATTATGTCAGCTATGCCATCAGCAACCTTCCCCTACACTACAAAGTAGAGGTCGAGTCTTTTGGGAATGCCAGCGACACAGACAACACCCCCTTAAACAACCCTATTACCAACGAGGGAGCTTTACTGGGGCGAACACTTTTCTACGACCAAAACCTATCTTTAAATAACTCCATTTCCTGCGCCTCCTGTCACCGACAAGATTTGGGGTTTTCAGATAATGATCGCTTCAGTCGAGGTTTTGATGGAGAGCGAACCGACCGCCATTCTCCAGGTATAAGTAATGCAGCTTTCTATGAACGCGGTAGATTTTTTTGGGATGAACGCTCTGAAACTTTAGAAGAACAAGTATTAGAACCCATACAAAGCCCTATAGAGATGGGAATGGACTTAGACACCTTGGTGACAAGAATGGGAAATTTACAGTACTACCCTGTTTTGTTTGAAACAGCTTTTGGTGATAACGTCATCACCACCGATAGAATATCCTTAGCCTTAGCTCAATTTATCAGAGCTATGGTATCTTATAACTCTCCTTTTGATCAAGCCTTTGATGCAGAAGGCAATCCCAACTTCGAAGCAAACCTCACAGAAGAAGAACAATTAGGCTTGGCATTATTTGCTGGAGCTCCTTCAGAAAATGGTGTCGGGATAGACTGTAGTTCTTGCCATAATACCGTGGCTATGTCCAGTATCGATGTTAAAAACATTGGCTTGAGAAATAACGACGATGATGGAGCAGGAGCTGAACACTTTAAATCACCTTCTCTCAGGAACATTGCTGAACGTACACACTTTATGCACGATGGACGCTTTGATTCGTTAGGAGAAGTCATCGACCATTATTCCGATGAAATTCAAGATGATCCAAATTTAAGTTCTGAATTAAGAGATAGCTCCGGCAATGTCCTACAGCCTCGATACAATAGAGAAGAACGCCAAGCCCTGAGAGCTTTCTTAGAATCGCTAAGTGACTCTACGCTGTTAACCTCTGAACTGTTTTCTGACCCATTTGGTAATATTGCTCCAAGGCCACGTGGTGACCGCCCAAGAAATAACAACAACCGACCAAGGCGTATCAACGACAATAGAAACAGAGATAGGGATAGAAATAACTAAAAAGAACTCAGAAACGTATCACAATCTAGTTTAGGTTGTGATACGTTTCTTAAGCGCTTTACTCATTCGGTGTTCGTACTTTTCGAATGTTCATTTTTTCTTTTATATTTTCAGATTGGTTCTCACATATTTCAAGATACTGACCTTGAATCCATCTTTGTTCCACTTCCCAATAATCATTTCGACGCTTTTTTTCAACAATGGAATTCGCTGCCAAAGTTATTAAAACAGCTTGTCCTTTTTGATCTTTGATAGATTCCCTTGGGATACCAGCCCAATCGACCACTGTATCTAACTTTTTTTGCTGATCATCAACACGGTAAGCATCGTAAAACATTCTATCCGTATGGCTGTAATTTCTTTTTGATCTATGATTATATTTATCAATGACATCTATTTCTTGAGTAGGCCGATAAACAACCGCGAATAAAGTGTACCCTTTTGAGTTAGCCGTGTCTACACTTGTCAAAATATAATGTTCTGACTCTTCAACCCCATACTCTTTCAGTACTTTTTGTAGTTGAAGTGTCGCATGTTTCATACGATAAAATATCTCTCCTGTATTTCCATCTTCCGGTACCTCTGCCAATCTTTTACCATAGGCGGAATCATAGGTGTCGTTTAAAGTTATTTTGTTCTGAGCTTTCACCATCCCTTTATTTATATCGTGTATACTAGAAGAAATCATTAATGGTACCGATGAAATACCTTCTAATAAACCCGCAGCTATTTGAAAAGGAGATAAGACTAAATGACCTACTCCTCGAGCAGCGGTCGTTAATCCATGCCCCACTCTGTTATTCGTTGACTGGCATGCAGATAAACTGAGTAAACAGCACCCTATCGCTAAAGATTTTACTTTGATATGTTTCATGACTTCTATGTTCTATAAATAGGAATAACATAGAAATAAGGGTGCCAAAAATATCTTTAAATAAAACCCCTGCTTTTACCTACCTTCACACAACTCATTGATGCACATTTTGTAGAATCCCTAACAAATAATGTCATAACCTGCTCTAAAACTTCCCTACAGCTGGCTTTTTTTACGAAGTCATACCGTGCTGTAATTAACCATATAACACCGTGATTCGCGAATGCGTCTTATTATTGCCATATACCTACAACTATGCTACACGATAGGTAAATAGTAAACCTAGTAGGTGATCTTCCTGTCAGCTACTAGGTTTAAAAAATATCAATTATCTCGTTAACGTCTCCACCCAAATAGGGCCTTTACCCGTTTCGTATTGAGTCACTTTACTTAAATGACCTGTTGTTTTATTAATTTTATAAACGCCCAACTTGCTAGACATTTGTCCACAAACATAAAGAAAGTCGCCTGTTTTATTTAACCCAAACGAACGAGGCACAGACTCACATGGGAATTTTTTAACGAACGTCAATGCTCCATCCTTCGGGTTAACTTTATAGGCAATGATCTGATTAAATTTATCCTTTTTATCTCGACATGAAACATAAAGGAATTTTTGATCGGGCGATAAATGAAGGTCGGCATTGGTCGTTGCTAAGTCAGCTTCATTGCCATTCACAATACCATTTAAATAAGCTAACTCGCCTTTTTTAGGATTCCATGACCAAACGCCCACACCTGGCAACTGCCTTTCTAGTGTAGAGTAAGCAACATTTAAAGTTGGATGAAAAATAAGGTGGCGAGGTTGTGCAGCCCCTTCATTTGGGCCTAAGGCTTCACTCTTTTTAGTTACTTTACCTGTTTTTTCATCGAATGCTAGTTCAAATACCTTATTAGGGCCAGTCGCTGGTATCAATAATACTTTATTGTCAGGACTAAAACGCGCGGCGTGTGCTTTTTTTTCTAGCATAATTTCTTGAGCTAATTTACCCTTATAGATACCATCTTCGAGCTTCCAAACAGAAACCATACCATTACTATAGTTAGCAGCAGCGAGATAACGATCCGTATGATCTGTTTTTAATTCTGTGGTTCCTCCACTGATAGCAGCATTATAAAGAAATGTCAATTTTCCATCTGTCGCGATAGAGTAAGTTGCTACAGAAGTACTTTTTTTATTACCCTCCTGTATACTCGCTTGTGCATAAAGAAATTTACCATTTCTTGAAAATGTAAATTTTGATAAACTCGGTAGTTCTACTTTTTGAAAGTCAGTCAGTTTACCTGTTTTAGGGTCTATTTTTTTTGACTCTATCGCTCCACCTGAAGCTAAGTATAAAAGTTCTTGAGAGTAAAGTGCTGTGCAAGCTAATAAAAATATCAAGCACACGATTAAGTTGTTCTTCATGAAAAATCAAACTCCTACTTAAAAAGTAGAGTTCAATTTAACATTGCCTATCGCACTACAAACTCATTTCTTTTTTGGGTTGTCTTTCTCATCAAAAAAACCAGTTGTTCCTTTAAATGTTTTAACACCCTTTTCTTTTAAGATAACTTTCTGACCAATGGAGGTGAAGCCTTGTTTCTGACGCTCTTTTGTGATCGTGATGGTATCCCAAGGGCCTTTAGCTTTATCTTGTTGCCAAAGCCTTCCCGTTCCATTGATCAGATCGATTTCTTTTATATCTAATTCTAACTTATCTATGTGAACAGTGACCAATAAATAGTTGGGTTTCGTTGTTCGGCCAAATAGACCCCCATGGGCTATTTGTTGAATGCCATCACGTTCAGTACAAGTCACGGCATGAACTTCTCCACATAGATATAAATCTACCTTATACTTTTTCATAGTTTGCCAGAAATCAGATTCACGACCCTGTTCTGTTAACATACCGGAAGAACTAAACCTTCTTACCGGTCTTAATACTGGGGTATGCCCCATCACAATTATATGATCAACTTTTAAGCGGTACTCCTTGGCTCAATCGGTT
>JACLAC010002069.1_pt1 | contig 11149 bp, 9 predicted proteins | sample 8027881 | NCBI WGS metagenome assembly JACLAC01 (sample SAMN15725517, study PRJNA655200) | protist metagenome | isolation source: fluorescence activated cell sorting (FACS) single amplified genomes of... | place: Spain: Blaines Bay Microbial Observatory, Mediterranean Sea | collected 2016-01-19 | reverse complement strand
GAAGTTAAAAAATCCAAAAAAGACAATGTCCCCGAATATATACAACAGATTTTAGACGTATATGAAAAATTGAAGCATTTTCTTGTTGTCCACACGGTTGTCTCAGACGAGGCCAGAATGAAAATTCTTACCCCTCCAGAAAAGCGTGACCCACCTCAAAAAAAAGATACTGAACGAGATTGGATACAATTCGCAAAATCTGGGCAACATGCCAAAATAGTTCAGCACTGGATCATGAATGAAGTATTTTTTTAATGTCATTGGGTGGCTAGAAGTGAGAGCAACATTTACAGGCAGCTTGCAGAGTTCAATCTTGAGGTAAAACTGATAAATTCAATGGTTCAAGAGGCACATAAATACGTTACTGCTTTTCGGAATTCTGACAAAGTCTTCCGAAACTATCCATCTGATGGCTTTAAATGGTAACCGTGGGTACAGTGGGATCATCAATCTCATTCCTGTCAAAAATGAATTCTAATTCTCTGCAATTCGATAGATTTGAATGATTAGCAAAAAAACAACTTTGATGAATCTAAATTCACTTACAGAAAAACCAACGTGATAGGTGCATGATTTTGCCTACTCTTTTTCAAGCTAGTGGAAATCAAAGGCGAGTTTTCATGGCACAATCACGCAGATAATGATGAGATCTTCATGGTTCTGGCAGGCTCCATGGGAGTTGAATTCAGAGACCGAAAAGTTCAATTGAATTAAGCGAAAATGATCTTGGTTCCCCGTGGATAATGTTACAAGCCCTTATATCATGAAGAGTGTAAGTGTTATTGGGCGAACCAAAGAAAGTAGTCAACATAGGCGATGCTGAAGGTGAGTTGACCGCTGAAAATGACGTCTGGGGAAATTATCAAAGATCAGTCTTTAGACCAATACTTCAACAAAATACAAATAGAGGGATTATGCTGATAAAAAGACTATTACTAAGCTCTGTCATAGCTAGCTTAATAGCAATTTCGGCTCTTGCCCAAGATTCCAAGAAAGCAAGCAAATTTATGGTTGCCACTGCCAATCCAGTAGCCTCAAAGGTAGGCTATGACATTTTAAAGCGTGGTGGTAATGCGATAGATGCAATGGTAGCTGTTCAACTGATGCTCAATCTTGTTGAACCTCAAAGTTCTGGGATTGGAGGTGGTGCTTTCTTGCTGTTTTACGATGCTGAGCGGAATGAAGTCTCCAGTTTTGATGGAAGAGAGACAGCACCCCTTAAAGCGAAGGGTGATCTATTCCTTAAAGAAGATGGCAGTCCTATGAAGTTTTTTGATGGGGTGGTAGGTGGTAGGTCTGTTGGAACACCTGGTACATTGAAACTCCTGGAAGTCACTCACAAAAACCTTGGTTCACTTCCCTGGGAAGAATTGATTGAACCAACAATTCAACTTGCTGAAAAGGGCTTTAGAGTCTCAGAGAGAATGGCCGCCTCTGTTGAAAGAGATGCAGAGCGACTCAAGACTTTCCCAGCTACAAAATCTTATTTCTTCCTCAATGATGGCACTCCAATTCCTGAAGGAACATTGTTACGCAATCCAGATTTTGCCCAAACTTTGCGCCTCATAGCTGCACAAGGGAGTGAACCTTTCTACTACGGTGAAATTGCAAGAGACATTGTTCGTACTGTTCAGGAAGCTAAAGGCAATCCTGGTAAATTATCACTTGCCGATCTCAGAAATTATTGGGTGATTGAGAGGCCGCCGGTTTGCCATGACTATAAGCAATTTCAGGTTTGTGGAATGGGTCCACCTTCTTCTGGTGCACTTACCATTGGGCAAATGCTTGGCATGCTCAGTCACTTCGAACTGGATAAATTATCACCGACTGGACCGACATTCTCACATCTCTTCGCAGAAGCAAATCTTCTGGCTTTTAAAGACAGAGGTCTCTACATGGCAGATAGTGACTATGTGGACATGCCTACCAAAGGCTTGCTGAATCCTCAATATTTGAAGATGAGATCCAAACTCATCAATTCAAGCAGGGTTTCTGATGGAATGTCACCAGGTGTGCCACCAACAGCCTTAAACTATCAGCTCAGCCCGGACGCTTCCATGGAACTCCCATCCACTAGCCACTTCGCAATTGTCGATGCCCAAGGTAACGCTGTAAGTATGACGACCACCATTGAGAATGGATTTGGATCACGTTTGATGACCAGAGGATTTTTACTCAATAACGAATTGACTGATTTTTCCTTCCGGCCTAAGCAGGACGGCCAGCTGATTGCCAACCGGCTGGAACCAGGAAAGCGCCCTCGATCTTCCATGTCCCCAACACTCGTGTTTAATTCAAGTGGGCAGTTGCATATGGCGGTTGGTTCTCCTGGTGGCAGCAGAATTATCCCATACGTTGCAAAAACTCTTTTGGGAGTACTCGAATGGGATATGGATATTCAGGAGGCGATAAATTTGCCAAACATTGCTAAAAACTTCGGTACGATGGATTTGGAAGCTGGCACTTCAGCGGAGCAATTAAAAGCAGACATGGAGCAAATAGGACACAAGGTCAGGGTTCGCCCACTGACTAGTGGACTACAAGGAATTGTTGTTACCCCTTTTGGGTTGGTCGGTGGAGCAGATCCACGTAGGGAGGGACTAGTCCTCGGCGAATGAGGCTGCGAAATTTTGATTTTGTTTGTTAGAGTGTGATTCTTTCTCGTCTATTGACCGAACTTACAATCATTAAACTTCTAATAATTTGAATATTTAACACATTAATTTGAGTCAAACATGAGATTTTTAGGCAGCTTTAAAAAAACATGTACCTTTGAACGTTGGCAACAGTTAGTTAGCGATTTAAAACCTCACACCGACAAGCATGGTTTGAGAGTTATCTTTGCCACAGAAAGCGAGGATGGTTCTATGATCTACGATGTCAGTGAGGCAAAAACGATGGAGGGAGCCCAAGCCTTTTTATCTGATCCGGAGGTTATGAGAATGAGGAAAGAAGCAGGAGTAGATTGAGACAAGAGCACTCAGCGTAATTTATAAAAATTATCCGACCTAACAAAATTCTAACATTTAGAATTTACCTTTTGTACTTTGCCTAATATCTAGGCTATCACTCTATTCAATTATTCTTTTCTAAATTGAATAGATTTTCCCAAATTTTACTATCGAAGGTGTTTTATGAAGAATTTGTCTTTGAAATTGATTTTAATGAGTTTATCTATTTTTTTAATTTCCATACCCCTTCAGGCAAGGGAAAGAATCCAGATCGTCGGTTCCTCGACCGTTTACCCTTTTGCAACGGTGGTCGCAGAGAAGCACGGCCAAAGAGGTTCCATGAAAACTCCAGTGATTGAGTCCACGGGTACTGGTGGTGGAATGAAGCTTTTTTGTTCTGGTTTGGGGCCCAAGCACCCTGACTTCACAAATGCTTCACGTGCAATCAAAGACAGTGAGAAAGAACTCTGCGCCAAGAATGGGGTCTCAGAAATCATAGAGATCATCGTTGGTAATGATGGCATCGCCTTCGCGAATAGTTCTAAATCTCAAAAACTCAACTTTACACAGGAGCAACTCTGGAAAGCAATGGCTGAACACGGGCCAAAACCCAAAAACTGGAATGAAATTGATGCATCATTACCAAGTCAGCCGATCAAGATCTTGGCACCCCCCCCAACGTCCGGAACCCGAGATGCATGGAACAGCCTGATCATGGGTAAAGGATGCAGTGCCGCAGGGATGAAGAAAGAGCTAGGCAAAAAGAAGTGCAACGCTTTCCGTGAGGACGGGGCTGTAGAGGAAGCTGGGGAAAACGATACATTAATTGTTAACCGATTAGATGCCGACCCAGAAGCTTTCGGAATTTTTGGATTCAGTTTCCTAGACCAAAACAGAGACAAGATTCAAGGATCTACGATAAACGGGGTAGAAATTTCTCTAGAAAGCATTCAAAGCTACGATTATCCAGTTGCACGACCACTTTTCTTCTACGCTAAGAAGGCACACATAGGAGTCATTCCGGGCATGCAGGAGTACATGGAAGAATTTGTAAGTGATGCTGCGATTGGGGATTACGGTTATCTGTTGGATCGCGGCCTGGTACCTCTTGAGAGCAGTACTCAAGAAAAAGTACGCAATGATATCCGCGATCTGATCTCAATTAGCATGTAAGTACTTGCTCCGGCAACTTTCGGGTTGCCGGTATTGCCAAAAATCTATGTTTGCCTACCTCCTTGCAGCTATTCTGCTAATTAGCCTCTCCGGGTTCTATCTCGGCCGCACTCAGGCAAAGACACTTCGTTCACAAAGAAAAATTAATTCTCTTCCACAATATCACGGATACTATATTGCCCTATGGTGTGGTATCCCGACAATTTCCCTCATACTAATCTGGACGGCTCTAGAGCCAGTTTTGCTGGGAACCCTTGTCCGTGAATACCTGGAATCAAAGTCTGCAGACTTGAGCCCTAGTGATTATGTGATCATGACGGAAGAAGTCCGCAACCTTGCTTCCGGAGTAGCGTTAGGAACTCAGGATCCTCTGATTCTTGAGACCGCCGAATGGATGCGTTCACTCCAGCAATCCAGTCAATGGAGCATGGTAGTTATCACACTAGTGTTGGCTTTCATAATCATAATGTACACACGCTCCAAGGTTGCACCAGGATTCAAGGCAAGGCATGGAGTAGAATTGATATTCAATGGATTTCTATTTGTCAGTTCCACAATCGCCGTCCTGACAACAATTGGAATAGTATTATCACTTATTTTTGAGACCTTCCGTTTCTTTGAAATTGTTCCAATTACTGAATTCCTATTTGGGATGAAATGGTATCCTCAGATCGCGATTCGAGCAGACCAAGCTGCTGGAGCGGGAGCATGGGGTGCAATACCTGTTTTCAGTGGAACCCTTCTAATCTCCTTTGTCGCCATGATGGTCGCGGGTCCCATCGGTTTGCTGTCCGCCATTTACTTCTCAGAATATGCCTCACCAAGAATGCGAGGCTGGGCCAAACCTATTTTGGAAATATTGGCCGGAATCCCGACCGTCGTTTATGGATTTTTCGCAGCCCTCACGTTGGCTCCTCTTGTGAGAGACGGCGGTATTGCAATCGGACTAGATGTAGAAGCACGAAGTGCCCTTGCAGCTGGCTTAGTGATGGGGGTCATGATCATCCCCTTCATCTCCTCACTTTCCGATGATGTGATCAATGCCGTACCACAAACGCTTCGCGACGGTTCCTACGCAATGGGTGCAACAAAGTCAGAAACCATTCGCCAAGTGATCATCCCTGCTGCGTTACCGGGTATTGTGGGAGCATTCTTATTGGCAATTTCCAGAGCAATTGGTGAAACAATGATCGTCGCTATGGCTGCTGGATTGAACGCTAATCTGACAGCTAATCCATTGGAAAACGTTACCACCGTTACTGTGCAGATTGTTGTGGCTCTAATTGGAGATCAAGAGTTCGATGACCCTAAAACCCTCTCTGCCTTTGCATTGGGACTGGTTCTATTCATCATAACCCTGATTCTAAATGTAGTCGCCTTAGCAATTGTTAAGAAGTATCGAGAGAAATATGACTGATCGAAATATGGCCAAGACTGCTCGTCTTAAGCAACGTTATGCAGCTGAAGCAAGATTTCAACTTTATGGAAAATTAGCGATTGCAGCTGCATTGTCTGCAGTGTTTTTTCTACTCTACACAATCTTCACAGCAGGATACTCTGCATTTTGGAGAACACAAATTCAGTCCGAGGTTACCCTTGATGCCAACTTCCTAAAAGTAACCCCCCAAAGTTCTAATGAAGAGCTAGCTCGCGCAAATTATCTGGGACTCTTCAGGAAAAACGTTGTTGAGAATAATCCAGACATCAAAAGTCGCTCAGAGCGCAGGGATCTTATACAGATGTTCAGTGAGAGTGCAGAAACAGACTTAAGAGACTTAGTTCTCTCGGATCCCTCTCTTCTTGGTACAACGCAAAAGTTATGGTTTCTTGCATCATCCCCAGTGGACACAATTGTTAAAGGAGCAGCACCCCGGGATATTGAGGAAGAGAGACGTGTCGTTAGTAGTCTTCAACTAAGATTATTAGATCAATGGACAGCAGAAGGTCGAGTTGGGTCAACCTTCAACATCAATTTTTTCACACGTGGTGATTCCAGGAATCCAGAATTAGCGGGTTTAGCAGGAGCACTAGCAGGTTCTTTTTGGGCGTTACTTGTCTGCTTTGTGATCAGCTTTCCGATGGGAATTGCTACTGCAATTTATTTAGAAGAATTCGCCCCAAAAAACCGCATCACTGAAATTATCGAAGTCAATATCAATAACCTCGCAGCAGTTCCGTCAATCATCTTTGGTCTACTTGGCCTGGCAGTGATTCTTAATTTTTTTGGGGTTCCGAGAAGTACTCCTCTTGCTGGTGGTATTGTTCTATCTTTGATGACCTTGCCGACAATTATCATTGCCTGCCGTGCCGCCCTAAAAGCAGTCCCACCATCGATCCGTCAGGGGGCGCTTGCCATGGGTGCATCCCCGATGCAGGTAGTACTTGACCATGTTTTACCCCTTGCGCTTCCTGGCACCTTAACAGGAGCAATCATTGGATTGGCGCAAGCTTTAGGAGAAACCGCTCCACTACTGATGATTGGAATGTTCGCCTTTGTGGTTGATATTCCTACGAGCCCTCTAGAAAGTGCAGCTGCACTGCCTGTGCAGGTTTATCTTTGGGCGGAGAGTTCCGAAAGAGGGTTTGTTGAACTGACAGCCGCCGCAATCATGGTCATTTTAGTTTTCCTAGTATTGATGAATTTGTTGGCTGTAATTTTACGCAAGAAGTTTGAACGTCGTTGGTAGACCACTCCAAAATTGAAACCTAAGTTATGAACCTGAATCAAAATAATGGAGCTCCAGTCATCAAGATCAAATCCTCTGAGACCAGAGTCTTCTATGGTGAATCAGAGGCTCTACACGGAGTAAACCTAGAAATCTATGAAAATAGCGTAACTGCCCTGATTGGTCCATCCGGCTGTGGCAAGTCAACTTTCCTGAGATGCATTAACCGGATGAACGATGTCATTGAAGGCTGCCGGATCACCGGAAAAATCACCTTGGATAACGAAAACATCTATGACAGCAGTCTCGATGTAGTGCAGCTTCGTGAGAAAGTCGGCATGGTCTTCCAAAAGCCCAATCCCTTCCCGAAATCCATTTATGACAACATCGCGTACGGACCTCAAATTCATGGTCTAGCTCGGAATCGCCAGGAGCTAGACGAAATTGTCGAGAGCAGTCTGAAAAAAGCAGGACTCTTCGAGGAAGTCAAAGATCGTTTAAATTCACCTGGAACAGGACTCTCTGGCGGACAACAACAGCGACTGTGTATTGCCAGAGCGATTGCGGTCAACCCAGAAGTTATCCTAATGGATGAGCCCTGCTCCGCCCTTGACCCGATTGCCACAGCAAAAATTGAAGAATTAATTGAAGAGTTAAAGCAAAAATACACCATAATAATCGTAACCCATTCTATGCAACAAGCAGCTCGGGTCTCTCAAAGAACAGCGTTTTTCCACATGGGGGATTTGGTGGAAGTAGGTAAAACAGATGACATCTTTATTAAGCCTATAGAGAAACAGACCCAGGATTACATCACAGGCCGTTTCGGATAAGGGAATTCATGACATCACATCTTGATTATCAAACAACTAAACTAAAACGTTCTATACTCGAATTATCGACTCTTGTAGAAGGAAATGCACAAAAAGCACTCTTAGCATTTCAGAGAAGAGATTTGGAGGTTGCCAAGGAGGTAATCAAAAAAGACAAACTAATCGATTCCATCGAAATTGATTTAGAAGAAGATTGTCTGAAACTAATTGCCCTCTATCAACCAGTGGCAATTGACCTCAGAATGGTTGTATCAATGCTAAAAATTAACGACGCGTTAGAGCGCATTGGAGATTTATCCAAAAACATCTCTAAAAAAGTAATCTTGCTTAACGATCTCCCAGAATACTCCTCTTTCTTTGATTTTGAACCTCTTTTCAAAAGCGTTAGCTGGATGTTAACAAACGGAATAGATTCTATGCTTGATTTAAATGCCGAGCAAGCACGTGTTGTATGTAAAGGGGAAAATGAAGTTGATAATGAATTTTTAAAAATTGAGAAAGAAATTATCAGTGCAATTGAGAAAGAACCAACGAGCTTAAAAGCATACATACACCAGTTAACTGTAGCATTTATGATGGAGCAAATGGGCGATGAGCTAAAAAAGATTGCTGAAGATGTAATTTATACGGTCGAAGCTAAAATCGTACGTCATAATTAATGAAATCTTTATTTTGTAAAGATTTAACAAACCGAAAGAAATAAAAATTTAGCAAAAACTTAATTCAAAAAGGTTTGATGCACGGAAAGAAAATATTTCTAGTCGAAGATGAAGAAGATCTTGTTGAGATATTAAAATTTAATCTCGCAAGGGAAGGTTTCGAGGTAAATTATACTTCGAATGGTGAAAAAGCTCTAACTTATTTGAAAAACAATACTCCTGATGTGATACTTCTAGATTGGATGCTTCCTGGGTTAAGTGGGCTAGATATCTGCCGGATAATAAAAGAAAATGAGGCAACTAAAAGAATTCCAGTCATCATGCTGACGGCAAAGTCTCAAGATTCAAACATTGTAGCAGGCTTTGAAAATGGAGCAGATGATTATATCACGAAACCATTTAGCCCCAAAGTACTACTCGCAAGGATTAAGAAGATCTTGATCCGACATTCCGAAGAAATAGGTTTAGATAATTTTGTAGTATATTTTGATGAAATAAAGATCCATCCAGAACGCCATCAAGTATTATTAGGAGGAGTTGAAGTTCATTTGACCCCAAGTGAGTTTAAATTACTTTATCACCTTGCCCGAAAGCCAGGTTGGGTCTACAGCCGGGATCAAATCATCGATACCATCAGAGGCCAAAATTACGCAATCACTGACAGAGCTATTGATGTACTTATCGTTGGACTTCGCAAAAAAATGGGCAATTACGGGAAATTAATAGAGACCGTTAGGGGCGTTGGCTATCGTTTCAGCGAAAAAAATAATGCAAGTTAGATCTTCATTCTTTCAAATATCTTGGCTCGCCCTATTAACAGGTATCTTAACGACAATCGTTTTGGTATCTGGGGTATACAATATATTCCATTTGCTGCAGCAAAGTGACGGTGAAGAGTTTGGCTTAAATATTATTTTTTATTGTTTACTTATTGGATTTTTAGTTGCAGTAATCACTGCGTATTTTTTTTACTTTAAGTACAAAAGACTGAGTCATTTCACAAGCAATTTAAACCGAATATTATATGATCTGAAAAACCGCACCAAACAAGATTTACCTCAGATAATTCCGTATTGTTTCCCAGAAGGAGAAACACTGTTGCGAAATCTAGATATTCTTAGTCAAGACTATGAAAAAGAATTACAGATTCTAGAAGATACCTTAGCTGAGAAAAAGACCATTTTTTCCTTACTCACCGAAGGGTTTATTGCCGTTGATCTAAACCGAAACGTTATCGATATTAATCAAGCGGCTTGTGACCTACTTCAGGTTACTCAATTAGGGGCTAAGAATAAAGATTTAGATTCTCTAATTCGCCACACCGGATTGCTCAATCTAGTCAAAGAGGTTTTAGTAAGTGGGCGAGCAGCAGGAAGTGATATTGAACTCTTGAAGAAAACAACTTTAACTCACGTTAGGGTGCATTGTAAGCCATTGATGCGAAGAATTAATATTAATTCTGCAGCTGATCGTTTGGATTCAAAGAACTTTTGTAAGTTAGCCAAAGAAGAGAAAACTGGGGTACTTATCAATTTGTGTGATATTGGCCAATTACAAAGATTAGAAACTATCAGGAGAGACTTTGTTGCAAACGTTTCACATGAATTGAAAACTCCAATTTCATCGATCAAGGGAGCTGCCGAGACTCTACTTGATGGAAACGTTGTAGATCAAGAAATTTACTTGCAGTTTATTAACATCATTGCCCGTCAGGCTGATCGATTAAATACACTTGTAGAAAATCTCCTTGCACTTTCTATAGTTGAACATGATCAATATACAAATGTAGACCATTTAGAGCTAACTTCTATTAATAATTTAATTCAAAGAGTTATTCTAACTATGGAGCAAAGTACCTCCAGCAAAAACATTAAAATTAAATTTGAAAAATGTGGTCATGTTGATGCTGTTATAAATCCATTTTTGTTAGAACTTGCTCTTATTAATTTAGTTGAAAATGCAGTTAAGTATAGCGATCCTGAATCAGTTATAGTTCTTAGCTTGGAAAGAAAATCAGAAAAATTCATAATAAATGTTCAAGACACTGGTCTTGGTATCGAAAAAAAACACCTTGAACGAATTTTCGAACGATTTTATCGAGTTGATCCCTCACGTAGTAGAGAAGTTGGGGGGACTGGATTAGGATTATCGATAGTCAAACATATTGTTGAAGGTCACAAGGGCGTGATCTCTGTATTTAGTAGGCGTGGCGAAGGGAGCACTTTTTCAATTCAAATACCTTTTGCTACACAATCTGAATCTCAAACTCATGGGAATAAAATAAGAATTTTGACAAGTTGCAGATAAATTGTACCCAACGTTGGTTTAGCTAGCAATCCAACCAAAATCTTAATAAAAAAGAGCTAGACCTTTTTCTGCTTGGAGGGTGTTTGATAGAGATTAGAAATTAGTGTGCGATTGCTCAAAGTAGAATCCCTGTAGAGTTTAAGTAATTTTTCTATTCGAATCAGTAGACCTAGCCAATAGCGGCTGAGTGCTCTCGCAAAAAACTCAGCTCTAACAACTTTCAAATACAGCTGCTTTTGGAAAGGAGTCACTCATCGCCAGCCCACACCTGTTCAAGCAGGTCTCATTATCAACATGGTTGGTAGGCCTGAAATACCCGAATTCGATTGGCAATTTAAACGACTCGTTTGAGCATACGATGCCCTTCCTCAGATCTTCTCACGAATCAATTCCCCTTTTTTGATGATTCACTTCCCAACATAGCTTTGCGCGGCTACCAGAGCCAACGACCCTACGCCTAAAACTAGCAGCCGGAGTCCCAATACAAAAAGGGTGGGGGTTGCTTTTGCTCCCCCCGGGGGTATTTGTTAGAAGTGAGAAATTAGAGGTTGGCTTCTGCG
>JACLAC010016339.1_pt1 | contig 11150 bp, 7 predicted proteins | sample 8027881 | NCBI WGS metagenome assembly JACLAC01 (sample SAMN15725517, study PRJNA655200) | protist metagenome | isolation source: fluorescence activated cell sorting (FACS) single amplified genomes of... | place: Spain: Blaines Bay Microbial Observatory, Mediterranean Sea | collected 2016-01-19 | reverse complement strand
AGAAGAAGAAGAAGAAAGAAGAAAGAAGAAAAAAGAAGAAGAAATAAAGAAGAAGAAGAAGAAGAAGAAGAAGAAGCCCTTTTTATTTTTTTATTGTTGTGTCTATATCGATGAAAGAAAGATTGACTATCTGAAAAAGAATATCTTTTTTCTTTTAAAATTAAGGATATATTTATATTAGACTATAATTATCTATTTTGGTACAATGATGATTTATTAATAGTATATATATATCAACATTAATAAATATCACAAAGTGATCTACGTAATATGTCAATGTATATATAGACTAATTAACCTTAATTTTGAATGATTCACCAATGTTTTGTTGGTCTTGTTGCGTTGTTGTTGTGCGTGAATGGATAAGACCACCACCGACCGCCGCCACAAAGATACAAACGATCGATCTTTCCATTACATTATAATAACTATATGTTGTTCTTCAAATCCTTATAAAATATAACAAGAAAAGCAGTAAGTGAACGAATTCAAATTGATTCCAACCATTATCATACAATCAAAACAGTTTAAAAACTGAAACTATTCATTTGTAAAAGATTCAACGCACAGAAAAATTAATCAAAAAGAACACAAAGTGCACGGGGGCCATGTCGGCAGTGGCGACCGCAGAAGAGAGGAAATATCCCAGAACGGTCCATTTGGCATTTTCGCCCTGCGTCTTTAGCGATGATTTGCAACAGACCAACTCGTCTGTTTTTGAAGGAGAAGAAGTGGTTATAACCGAAAAATTGGATGGTGGGAATTGCTGCATTGACGTTATGGACAAGAAAGTATTCGCCCGGACACACTCTCACCCTACGGCCCACCCTAGTTTTGGGCCCGTTAAAGCCCTCGCACAGACACTGTTTTGGGATCCTAATTTTCCAACCGGTATCAAGTTGTTTGGCGAATGCATGTTTGGTATACATTCCATCGAATACGACAATTTGCAGAGTTTTTTTTACCTTTTCGGTGTGCTAGAAAACGATAGCATTTGGTGGAGTTGGGAAAAAACGGAGGCCTTGGCACAGAAGTATAACCTAGCTCTCCCCCCTGTCGTGTTTCGAGGTTCCACCACCATTTCAGAGATAAAAATGTTAATGGACGACCGTATCAATCAGCCAAGCGGACTTGGTTTAGGGCAAGTGAAGCCTGAGGGATTTGTCATTCGGAAAACAAAGGCGTTTGCTAGAAGTGAATTTTTGGGTTCTATCGCAAAGTATGTGAGAAAAAACCATTTGCAAACGGACACAAATTGGAAAACGACGTGGCGAAAAGCATCTTTAAACAGTTAGAAGCCATCTGAGAAAGACGCCACCAAGGACGCTACAAAGAAGAAGAAAGGGTGGTAATAGTCCTCAGTAGAGGTGTTGATCATAAGTGTTTGAGAGGTGTTCAATATATCTTTTTGTTAATTCTTAAATAAAATATGGGAAAAGTTCGCGTTAGAGCTGATACCCCGACACTGTTGTTTTTCGTTGTTTGCGGGTGGAAGATTCTACCTTGGTACCAAGAAAGTAAAAAATAAATGCGTATCTTTCACAAAGACACCCGCCTTTTCCCATACTGTGTTCCTGCTGCTGTTGCGCTGCTGTTGCACAGCGGCACAGAACAGAGAAATAACTAATAGTAGAATCACTAATAGTAGAATGACTACAGATTTTTTCGGACGAGTATAGTTGTTCGAACATGAAGAATAGTTCAAAGAATAGTACGACGATACATTTCTTCTTTCAGTTGTTACGAAGTAATACATCCTGGACGTACCTGAATTGACACTATATATTTAAATCAAGTGCAAAATTGTTTTGGAACAATAATTAGAACGATACTGTAGTGTCAAACCGTCAAAAGCACCGAAACTACGCGATTGCCCAAAGAAACGATGAGCGTTGAGCGTTGAACGAGAAGAAAACGAGGGAACGTGTGCATACAAAATCTGTCAACCCAAACATGCAAGTGGCAGGCCATGGGATGGGGAAGTTGTCTGAGCGCGTCGGCGTTTTTGAAATTGGGGCCCTCTTGGAATATTCGGTCCGTGCAAATACTTCTGAACAAGTACAACATCGGATTGGTGTTGTGCGCGGCTTTGAACGCTTACTTGACGGTAGCCGCTGGTGTTTGGTAGAACGCTACTTGCGTGCAGAAAGAACAGAGCCCGGACTGCTACGGGAAAGCCGGAAAGGGGAAATTTTTCGAACCTGGTCGACCCCTCTAGATGTACTTGGGACCCTTAGTTCATCCAAAGTAAAAGTGAAATCTATCATGCGCAAACACGATTTTGTTAGGGTAGAGTGGATTTCAAAGATTTTAGACAGCGCCTCACTTTGCTGCAGCCACTCGTTTTGCCCAAAAACAAGCGTATTTTTGCCGGAACCTTTGAAAGAGGCCCTGGATTTTGTATACACAATTTGTCACAAATGTAGATTTCCGGTCAAAACGATCCAAGGCGGCCAAATGTCGGAATGTTGTCATGTTTTTTGCGAACTGTGCGATCCTGGGGGTGGTGGAACGGGCTGTCCTGTTTGCAGCGGTGACTGCGACTGCATGTTGTGCACCCTTGAAGGGATCGAGAGACTGGAGAAAGAAGGAGAAGCCGACACCGTTGGGTCGTCTTGCTGTTACCAATGTGGGAAAAACGTGCCCTCCCTGGCTAAGAAGTACAAATGCAACCACTGCGGTGTACTTTGCCACGATAGATGCGCCTGGTATGAGCTCGAGAAAGAGCATTACTTCCCAGATATTGTTGGACCGGGAATGGTTGGCTCACGGTGCAAACTGTTCCTGAAACGGAACGAAAAACGTCCAAAAAAAAAAAGCACGAAAGGACAAACGGCCAGAAGTGGCATTGTGGAAGCGTACGCCCCTAGAAGGCAGCAGGTGCTCATTATGCTGGATAATAAGAAAGACAAATTCCCTTGCAACATTGTAGATCGTGAGCGAGTGTGGTATCCATCGTTGGATAAACACGGTAATTCAAATGGGCGCCTCCTTATGTACCGTGATGAACCAAGGTACTGTATTTGCCGGGCGAACGATGACGCGGGGGCGAATTATATCTGCTGCGACGCCTGCGGGGAGTGGTATCATTATGAATGCGTGGGATTGCCCCTTCCAGGAAGTGACAGTACCTGCAACGGCGAAGAACAATACTTTTGTTTATTTTGTACAGATAGTAAATTGCGTCCACCATTGTTGGACAAGAATGGAGGGGAAATAGATAAGCCCCGGGCGTCTGGCACTGACCCACAATCCGGTGGAGACACTGTCCGCGTCGTCTCCCGAGAAGAGCGCCTGATACAGCTTCAAGTGCAATCTATGAAGAAAGCAGAGGAGGCTTCCAAGAAACGATCCAAAAAGCGGAAACAAAGACAAGTTATTTTAGATGAAGAAAAGGGAGGCACATTCCGCTTTGACTGTATTCATTGCGCGAAAAGAATTCGCAGGGAACAAACGGAGAAAGTGTTTGTCCATGATCGTGAAATGCCACTACCTCGCTCGCTAAATGGTCCTCCATGCGGGTGGACTGTTGAGCCAAACGAAGAGCTGGTGTACCGATTGAAGCGATACAAGCTAAAGTCTAGTGGAGAATATGGCGTAGAGCCAATGCCATTGTTCCCTCCGCCCCTTGCACAAGAAGAAGAAAACCGAGAATGTTCTTCTAGTGATGTTTTAGAGACCCTTTCTCTTGCAATGACATCAATCCCTCGCGAAGAATTTCGTCTACCGCCTGAGATTTTACGGCTGTCTAGGCTGGAAACCCACGTTGATCCCTACGGTTCCTCGTTCTTGCGCATGTGCAACGGTGAAACAGGCGGCAAATGTGTGCTTCCGTCGAGAGCAAGGCCTGGTTCAGTCCAACAGGAGCAGACGGACGGTGCGGGCGTCCCAAGAGAAAGAACGGGCAAGCGGGTGACGGGGGCAATAAAGAACAGTAAACGGCAGAAACGCAACGAGTCAAGAAACTTTGGAAGGAGCCTGTCGTGTTTAGACACAGCTGCTGGTAGATCCAATTTTCTTGAAGTAAACCAACTGTCGTTTGTAGAAAAGCATTTAAAGTTTGGACGTAGTAAAATCCATGCGTGGGGATGTTTTGCCGCAGAGTTCATACGAGCGGAAGAGTTTATTATCGAGTACAAAGGTGAAATCATCCGGCCCGTCATCGCTGAGTTTCGGCAAGAAAGAGTTTACACGGACTGCCCGGACTACATGTTTCGGGTGGACGACAAGCAGGTGATAGACGCTACAATAAAGGGGTCATTAGCACGGTTCATCAATCATTCGTGCTCTCCAAATGCGTACACCAAAATTATAACCGTTGGAAATCAAAAGAGAATAACGATTTATTCAAAACGGGATATTGCAGTCGGCGAAGAACTGCACTATGATTACAAATTTCCATACGAAGAGGACGAGTCAAAGAAGATAGCCTGCAACTGTAGTATGAAAGGTTGCAAAGGGTTCATGAACTGAACCAAAAAAATAATTTTTGCGAGTACTGCGTAACATATTTTTCTTTTAAGAATTTCGTGTGAACACGTTCTGAAGAAAAAGCAATTTTTAAACTCAAAAAATCTATTTCGATTAAGAGTTAAAATTAAGAACTCAATTTCTTTGATCTGCACCCTTTCTCCGCCTTTTGAGCGGTGTAGCAAGATGTACTTTCGGTGTGAAATTTACAGAGACCCTTTCAACTCCTTGCTTTGTTTCAAAGAACAGGCGGCTGGGGTTTCCAGGATCATGGAGTAGTGACAAACGTTTTCGATCGCGTCTACTATCTTTTCTTCGACACCACATCGGACTTGGATGTCAGCCAGTCGCTTGTGTCCCTTAGTGCCTATACCATCAGCGCATTTTTCGCCGTCGCGAAAAAGCATCGTTGAAAATATATTTCTTCTTCCCGCAGGTTTGGCTTCCCAACCCTGCCAAACACCCAACAGAGTCTTCCCGGTTTCCTCGTCTCCGAATTTATTCCGCTGTATTCCTGCGCTTGGTTCACTACTTTCCTTGGTCGACTCTGTAGACCCATCTGCCGCTACCTCTACCAGCGGTTCCGCGGCTTCGGGTTCGGCAGTCGCAAGGACAAAATTTGCCAACCTTCCGCCATGTTTGACATGGTCCTCCTTCTGTTCCCAAACGGTATGGTTGATTTCCATCAATGACACGGTACGAAACGGGCACAGCTCTATTTGGTACGTCTGGGGAACGACGTTCGGAGTGCCACCTTTGAAGCGTTTTTCGTTGATATATTCAGATCGAATACACTTAGAAACTAACATGGGGAAAAATTCCATACGGGACCCTAGCTGTTTGCTTTGCAATTGCTCTAGCATATTTTTATGAAAAGCAATTCCTCGCAAAGTCTGTTGCAAATGAGAGGCGTATTGGTACGCACGTGGGTCGATCCCAGACCCGGCCTTGGAAGCTGTTTGAAAGTACCCCTTCATTTTCTTCATTTCCGCAATGGCGGACGTTTCATCGGCTTCCATCCCTGTCAGCTGCTTTTCTTTATAAGCCAAAAACTGTTTCTTTAGACTCTTGAGCGAACCCCGGTTTTTACGGCCCTTGTAGCCTTTGGCATGCCTTTTCGCCATTTTCTTAATCTTTAGCCGGTTCTGAAGCGACCGTTTTTTGCAAACGTTGGGGCACGTTGGGAGTCTATTAGGCTCGTCGCTTCCATCACAACAATCGCACACGCCATCACTGACTTGGCTGGAGGGGAACGTTTCTGTGGTCCAATCCGATCCGCCCTCGTTTCGACAAAAAAATGTACTGTCCGGGCAAGCCGAAGTTCCTGGTTCGTCACTACCGTCCGCGCAGTCACAATAATTATCATTTACAGCGTCCCAAGGAACCGTCTCAGAACTATCCATACAGGAAAATTTTCCCCCTGATTTTGCAGTGTAAAAGTACTCAGTTTGGGCAGGATCTATCCCAAGAACATAAAAGTTGGAAGGAACCCCAGCAACCGCCGGGGCCGACTCCTCCGCCTCACTACCGCTATTTGGGCTGCTCCCCCACCCATGCGCAACGTACGCTAGCGCCGCAAACGTTATCGGCCGTACAAACCACCACATGAACCCCTTCAAACGAATTGTGGGTACCAAGTACAACGCAAACGCAACGATCTAATTGTACAATTATAATATTATGAATTCTTGCGTGGCATTATGAAATAGTACGCCACGTCTCATCCCATCCGTGTTTATAGACTCGGTCTTCTTCTTTTGTACATACCTGGTGGTACAATTAATTTACTATGTGGGAGTCGTCCGGTCGTCGTCGTTACCTTTCTTCTCCTATCATCTTTTTCCTCGTATAGTAGAGATGCCGAAGAAAAAACCAAAAATTGGTGGTGCTGTGCTGAATGCAGATTTTTCTTATTTTTTTTACGTTGCTCAGTCAGACCCTTCGTTCGATTTATTTATTATTATTACACTATATATAAGTATACTAATATATTGAAATCTTTTCCTATCATAAATTTCTGACTTTTTTTGTTGTTGTTCGAAATAATTATTACCAAACCCATGGGCAGATTCGGTAAGGCACCATCTTTTTGTATTTGCCCCATAATACAGCGCCATACTTGCCTTCGCACACGACATCATCGTCCATTTGGCGGGGAACAAACAGCATTACATAATAAAGTGGGTATAGTAACGGCACAAAGTTAGTGCCATTTGATTGAATCAGCCCAGGAAGCGCGAGCGCAATGCCTTGGATGATTTCGCCCAAATAGTTGGAATGGCGTGAAAGGCCCCACCACCCGGACACCAAAATTTTCCTTCCCGCCCCAGAGTCACTTAGCGTCCTCTGCTCAACGTTTATGAACAAGAACTGGAACGAATCCGCCCCGGGATTGGTTCGAAACGCGTGCTTTTGCAGATTGGCACCCCTTGTCAAAATCCAACCGGACAAGAATAGTGCAATGCACCCAAAGCTGGCAGTTATACTGAGATCGTTTTCTCCGTGTGAATCCACGAGGGACCATACGCCAACTTCATAGAAAAATGGGTAAAACAAGAAACACCCCCAAATTAGCTTCCCCCCCAACCGCTCACGGAACAAATCGTAGGTGAACAGGTGAACATGCTCGTGGTACATATACTCAAATATGAACCACGTTAGGCAAAAAACGTAAACCGCCATGGCTTGTGAGGGTTGTTGGCCGGACGCGCTGTAAGATATGTGCTTGATGAGGCACGAGCACACGATCAGCTGCAGCATTACTGCGCCGACGGTGTACATGAACATTTTCAGATCGCACCCGAGCATGCGAGGGTTAAATTCGATGCCACAATAGAAGTGCTCTATGGCTGACCGGGAGTTAAACTCGGAGTGGTCTGTCTTTGGTGACGTTGAGGTAATTGTCGGCGTAAATGGGTTTCTGTCTACTTCCCCGCGCTTTAGCTTGTTCTTTCCATCGAAATACAAATACACGGAAAAAACAACGCCGTAGGAGAAGGCGGCCCGGAAACAGCGCCAATATTGATCGTACAACACTGTCCCCTCAACGTAACCACTGCCAACACTTGCATAAAACGTGAGTAGCATGGCCAACAAAACGTGGAACGCATTGTTTCGATACTGAAGCGGTTTCCCCGCAGTCTTATCCCACACATACCCATCCGTTTTTGGTTGCGGGATCAATACATGGTAAAGGAAACACGTCGAATAGATCACAAACACAAGCCCCCAACACTTCAACTCAGCATTAAGTTCAGCGCCCATTTTGGTTAAAAGGCAAACGGGTTAAATGTGTGCAGAGAGAGCAATCCTTTTTTATTCATAAAAATTTGAATGGTGATTTTTCGCTCATACGTACAATTCAATTCAAATTATTACTAAAATCAGATACGTAGATGACTAGATTTGATATTTTGAATTATTAACGACGACTTATTATTACTATTAGATAAAGAAAGACACACTCCCCTCCACGGATTATTATATTATCAATTTTTATTAGTAGTTATTAATAATTATTATATTTTATTTAGATCTGCGCTGCTGCTATTCGTAATAATTTAATAATAATATTGAAATACCAAGAAAAGGTAGGTTGGTCGTCTAATCAGAAATAATCTCTGCTGTGCTGCAGTGCGTGTCGCCTATTATTTTATTTTATATTTATTAAATTAATTTATAATTCCTCATTTTCGAATATAGAATTCAATGCTGTGATTATATTAGAATAATAAAAAAGGGTTTCTTTTCTTTTTTATTATATGTTCTTAGAATAATTTAGAATGTTCCTTTTTCTATTTTTTTTCGTTCTTCTTCCATTTTTCTCAGTCTACCATCAAACAAAAATACAATGCTGTGGCCTGTAATATTTATTCTTTGCCCGAAAAAAAAACGACAAAAGAAGAAGAAGACGCGTCATCTTTTTTTTCGTTTCTCACTATTACGACACGTACGACATACATCTATTTGGCGTTTGTTTCATATCGCCATTCCACGGTGAGGTAATCTGTCATCGCGGCGATGCGGAACCAACTTTCGATTCCAGCTTTAGTGTGAGGACGGCAATTGAATTCAAATATACATTCCGATAACAGAATTTAACATTTTTGAGGCACAACACTATCGAACCAGACAAAAGACAGCAGAATGGCGTCGCTAGCAGCTTCCAAGAAAGAAGAGGACATGACACAAGTCGCAGAACCTGACTATGAAAGCCAGGATGTAGACATGCTTTTGGAAAGACACAAGGGAGATATAACAAAGCTAAAAGATTTGCTTGGCGATGAACTACCAGCTGTGGAGGATAAATATCCCTTTTTTGATGACATATGGTACCTCCGTTACATACTCAGTATGAAGACGGCGGAAGGCTCAGTCGAGCCGATTCGCAAAACGCTCCAGTGGCGAAAAGAACCAAAGATAATCGACATGTGCGAAAAAATTGGAAACGAAACGTGGGAGGAGACCTCCATATGTCAAACAAGCTTCAAATACCAAGTAGCGGGAGAGATTCCCGCGAAAGTGGACAATGGGCCTTTTGTTATCATCCGGCCTGGAAAAAGCAACTCGAGCGCCCTGTACGACAATCTATCGTTCGACGAACTGCACATGTTGCACTACGCCTACCGTGAACATGCGTTTCGCCAATGCGACAGGGAAACCCGATCGTCTCGAAAAATTGTAAAACAATTGCTCATTTTTGACATGAATGGGGTATCCTTCAGTGACATGACGGATCGAAGGGGGCAAAAAGTTTTTGAGCCAGTGAGTAAGAATTGTGCAAACTACTACCCGCAGCTCCAGTCCAAGTTTGTGATGATAAATGCGCCCTCTTGGATTGCAGTAATATTCTCCCTGATGAAGAGGATTATGCCTGCCCGCAACTTTGCCAAAGTAGGGTTTTGCCCTGCCAAGGGAACCGATAAACCTGGGGCTGACGCCTCAAAATGCCCTTTTGCAAGCAAATTTCTGGACTTGTCAAAGCTACCCAAGTTTCTCGGAGGGGAGATGGACGAAAAAGAACTACCAGGTTTGCTCACCGGAGCGCTACTTGATGACCCAGAAAATAGCCCGGACAAGAACAGGGATGGGTGGAAAGACATGTCCATCTCACGGCGGTCCAAAAAAACGGTTGATCTCATGATTCCAGCGGGAGACATCACTGTGCAGTGGAGAGTCAACGTTGCCAGCTATGGGATAAAGCTCCATGCCGAACTTTTGAAATTAGACCAACCCGAAGTTGTCCTTCAAAACTTTCGGCAGGCAGCATCCGACGAAGAGAAGATCAAAGCCGAAAATGGGGTTGGTAGTGGATCGTGGGTATGCAAATCCCCTGGACTCCTGCGGGTAACATTTGACAACTCGTACTCCATGATTCGTGGGAAATCTCTGAGGTATAAACTAGACTTATGCGCAGACGATGCTGAGGTAAAAGAAGCTCGATGAGGGCGATAGCGGCTCGATCCGTGATACGCAAAAACGAAAAGGTGAATACCTCGGAAAAGGACAGCATTGCTGCACGCACAGAGAGAGAGAGAGAGTAAAGTAAGATCGTAACGGAAATGTTAAAATGCTGAAATCCTTATATCTGCTGAAATTTAGGTACAAATAAGATTAATGCATATAAATCGTGTCCATTAGTTGTGAGTCTCCCACCCTCTTTTGTTCGTACGGCAAGGTCTCCTCTAGAGTCCAGCGCTGACTTTCTTCATTTTTGGGTTCGGGATGCCATCCTCGTACTTCTCCCCATACTTTTGGTCCCCTCTTCCCTGCCCATACGCACTCTCTACATTGGACATGTAGTGGTACAATTGATGGTGCAGCGACACCGTGTTGCTCTGTTTAATGTTTGTCCCGTCTAAATTAATATCGAACTCCACGTAGTAACTGCTGTAATCATTTGCTGTCATCGTCACCGTGCCGCTAATGGTCTGGGTCTTGTTGACTGCGATGGGTTCCGGCAAAAGAAGACGGCACTGGTACCAGTGCGTGTCCGACGAAAACGGGGACGTGCTCAGCACAACGGTCTCTTCGGAGCCAAGAAAGTCCACGTCGAACCAGCACGCAATCCCGTGGACAAGTGCAGTTTTGGTAACGGTGAACTTGAAGGGTATTACCACGTTGGCCAGGCCGTCCTTTGCTGCCAGCTTCGAAAAATCTAGGATATGGGAGACGTGGTCGGAAGATACCAACATATTTGGTTGGAAGTAACCAACTACTGGCTGCGCAAACGCCTCTTCACGGGCCCGCTCCTTCGCTACGCTCACGTCAACCCCGTAAAAGTTATTCTGGTCCCAAAACGATGCGGACGCCAACCGCTCTTCGTAAAGCAAAGGGTCCGAAAACGGGCACAAAAAAATTGTTCCTGTCGTAGGAAACATTTTCCCACCCGGCTTCAGCCACTTCTCACGGGCAAGCAAGAACACCTCCAACATACGCTCATGGACCAGCAAGAACCCCATAGGCTCACTAATGATAAGATCTGCTTTCTCCGGAATCTCCACATCCTCTACTTTCCCTTTGATTACCGTCACTATATCTTCGTACCCATTCGCTTTGACCAGTGCCCTTGCGTTCTCGGCGATATCGCTGGCTTCGACGGCGTACACTTTTCTAGCGCCCGCTTGCGCGGCAAAGAGGGCGAGTATCCCAGTTCCAGTTCCTACGTCAACGACTACTTT
>JACLAC010021453.1_pt1 | contig 11151 bp, 10 predicted proteins | sample 8027881 | NCBI WGS metagenome assembly JACLAC01 (sample SAMN15725517, study PRJNA655200) | protist metagenome | isolation source: fluorescence activated cell sorting (FACS) single amplified genomes of... | place: Spain: Blaines Bay Microbial Observatory, Mediterranean Sea | collected 2016-01-19 | reverse complement strand
TGCTGGCTGCAGGAACTTGCTGCTGGAGTACCTCTGAGAGGCTCCAGAATCGCTGTTGTCGGTTGTTTTGATGGGCTTGCTTGATGAGGAATCAAGCTGCGTAGTGGCTGGAGAAGGAGGATTTTTGATATTGTATATACTATCTCATTAGCCTCTGTGCCTTGACTTCAAATGCTTATGGTGGGAGTTATCTCGGTAAATCTCGTATCCAACAGGATGCTATTCTGTTCACGGCAAAACAAACAGCACATCAATGCGGAGATTCTATGATCAAGCATCAAGGTGGTTGCCATTGCGGGAAAGTTCGTTTTCAAGCAGAAGCAGATCCTTGGATGGTCTTTCAATGCAATTGCATGCGCTGCCGAAGACTCTATGGAACAGTAGCTGTTTTCGTAGCGTTTGATGATAGTGCCAACGTTCAGATTAGTGGCGAAACCCGAGAATACGTGACCAAAGGCGAGAGTGGTCTACCTGTGCATCATTACTTTTGCCCAGTATGTAGCACGATGGTACATGTAAAAGCTGATGCCTACGATATGGGAGGTGCCGGAATTGTTCTGGGCGCATTTGATGATCCACATCAGTTCGCACCAGAATGGGAAAATTATATTGAGTTAAAACTCAATTGGTTGCGAGACAATGGATGCATCAAGAAATCTTTTGAAGGCCAAGCAGGTGATGAACAGTTGGAGTGGATGATGGAAAATTATTTTGCCGAAGATAAAAACCATTCCTAAAAAGATGGTTTAGTCCCCCCAATCCAATCACTCGTAGTCTTCCCAATTCCAGTCCTGACCTTCGCTGGGGTCGTGGTCTAGTTCTTCAACAAGATATTGTTGGTTAATTATTTTCCCATCTTTGTAAGTGATAGATACTGTCACCAAAGAAAAAACATCAGCTTCCTTGAGTTTGTTGTATCTTCGCACCTTTAGAAATTTATCCTCTTCTGCAAGTATCTTGGAGGGTGTAAATATGATGAAATCCTTCAGAGTGTGAACTCCTTCTTTGAATGCATCAAAGTTAAGTTCAACATCGCCTACAATAGGATTTATACCCTTAAAATCGGGATGGTAAATTTCATCAAACAAAGAGAAGTCTCCTTTAAAAACAAGTCTCCACGCTTCATCAAATGCTTCAGTTCTAGTCATCTCTACTCCTTATGCTGGAATTCGTGTTTGACCTCACCCACAACAAACCCAACCAGTGCTGGGCCAAACAGTTTCTGGTCCTCAGCGTCCCACAGCACACTCTCTAGAACATCGGGTATTCGCTCAATTCGGCTGTGAATAGTATCCAGCAGGTAGCCCATCGATTTCGATTTTGCTCCCCACCTACAAAAAAGATTCCTGCAGTTATTTTGAGACAGTGGTTATACTTTTTTGGTTAGCTTCATGTCTTTGACTGTCAAAAACTTTCTCTATTTTCTCTGCAGCTTCTATGTTCTCTGAGTCAAGAATCGTAATATATCTCATGGTCATACTGGTTGACCCATGCCTCAGCAGTCTTTGAAGTGTTGGAAGAGGAGTTCCTTTAGCAGCATGTGTTGAACCGAAATGATGTCGAAGACCGTGCATCATCCTGAAATTAGTTATACCCGTCTTATCTCTAAGTCTTTGATATACAATTTGAATTGATCTAGATTTTTCTTTCCAGCATAGCCCATTAGGTGTGTAGAAAACATAGCCCAGCTCTTTGTCAGGGAATTGGGAATTCTCCACTAAGTCCATCTAATTTTTAAGTATTGTTTTCATACCTGAAGTCATAGTAAGCCTTTCATTAGCTCTTCTACTCTTTGGTTGGGGAATATGGATATGGCCATTTTCCTATTTGATATGTCCCCACTGAAGCTTGAACAATTCAGACTTTCTCATGCCAGTATAGATAGCGAATAGAAACAGATTTTTTACCTGAGGGGTCTCCTTATCTAGAGCAAGCATCAAGGAATTCATTTCATCATCAGTCAGCCTCTCAGTGGTTTGAGGAAGTTCACTTGGCTTTGGAATGAGTTCAGACCAGTTAATTTGCTGTGATAAAACACGATTTCTTTTATTATTGGAGAAGATAATAGTTCGGATCAGACTAAGGTAATTGTAGACAGTCTTTATTGATCTGCCCTTTGAAAGCAGTTCATAACGAATTTTCCTAAGGTCTTTTTCATCGATCTGATGAATTTGTTTTGTCTTAATACTTTTGAAATTAGCTTTAAAAATGGATAGAGTCCTTTCCTCAGAGTTCATTGGTCTGCCGTTATGAAGCCTTTTGGCTTCAAGATATTCTTCGAAAACATCTGATAAGGTTGGCGCCCCTATAACAGAATTTTCCTCCATTGAAATTTGTTGACGTGCTTTCTCCATCATCTGAAGACGAAGAACGCAGGCAGACTCCAGAGTCATGCCTTCGCCTCTTCGCCCTAGAGAGACTCGCTTATTCTTTCCATGTATCTTGAACCTGCCGATGTAGGATAAATCTCCATCCTTCAAAACTTCTGTATAGAGACCAGAATATTTTGTGGATTTTTCCCGTAGCTTTTGATTAGCTCTCTTCGAGCAAGTTTTTGATAAGGAATTTTTCGAGGTGGGAATAGAAGATGTGGCAGAATTTTCCGCTGATCCTTGAGTAAACTTTTTAAATTTGTTTACTCTTCCTAGGTTGCTTCGAGACATTGGTAATTCCTTGAAATAATGAAGGAAATGACCAAATGATCTCTTTGCTTACTTGTTTCTTGCGTAAACTCGGAAAATTACTATCTAGCAGGCGTTAAATCATTGAAATCAAAAGGGGGAAAAGGCTGGTCGGGGTGACTGGATTTGAACCAGCGACCACACGCCCCCCAGACGTGTGCGCTACCAGGCTGCGCTACACCCCGACTTGGATTTCCAAACTATATCGTTTTCGATCAGTGTCAAGAAGAAGGTGAATGCTCCCTAGAATCGTTTTAGTAGAAACTCAAGGAGCCCTCAATGTAGGTTCTATTGCCAGGGTGATGATGAATTTTGGATTCAACAACTTAATTCTTGTCAATCCTCGTTGCGATCCACAAAGTGAGGATGCTTTCAAAATGGCAACACATGCGAAAGAAATCCTTACAAATGCCAAGATTGTTCAAAGCTTGGAAATTGCTCTTCAAAATTGCACCAGAGTTGTTGCTACAACTGCTCAGGAGCGTCATCGAAATCGGCAACTCGAAGGCCCAGAATTAGCTTTCAAATGGCTTGTTCAATCTGGCACTCCCAACGCAATAATTTTTGGAGCTGAAGATCGTGGTCTAAGCAATGAAGAACTTGAGTGGGCCCAGAGATGGGTTCGAATTTCGACAGGGCCATATCAAACACTAAACCTAGCTCAAACTGTAGCAATCTGTTGCTATGAACTGTTCGGAGTCCAAGATCAAATCCCTAAAAATCTCTCAAAAAAAACTGCTGTTCAAGAAGCAGAAATAGATCGAATTAATCAATTCCTAGAACGATGGGCGGATCAACTGCAGCAGGTTGGCTTCCTTCATTCTCAAACCAGAACAGAAAGAACGGCAAAGTTGCGAAGCATTCTCTACCGATCAGCACTTTCTCAAAACGATTTGGCATTGCTTGAAGGTATTGTTTCTCAGACTAATTGGGCCTTGCATACCAAACAACAAAACAACCACAAAAATCTACTAGATCAAGATGGACAAGATACTGATCGTTGATGATCAGGAAAATAATCGATTAGTCATTGAAGATATTTTGCGGAAACAACTCTCAAGTATTCGAAGTGTTTGTAGCGGCAAAGAAGCACTGGAAACTGTAAAAGAATGGGTTCCAGATGTGATGCTCATTGATCACATGATGCCTGAATTGAGTGGAATAGAAACAACAAGACTATTGAAAGAACAGCCCCGCTTTGCTCATCTACCAATTTTGATTGTGACTGCAAAAAATGACCGGCAAACCTTACGGGAAGCTTTTGATGCGGGCGCGGTCGACTACATTATAAAACCAGTAGAGAAAATTACACTACTTGCCAGAATTAACTCAGCTATTCGGACGAAAAAGGCTTTTGATCAAGTTCAAAAACTTTCACAGAATTTACTACAACAAAAACAGGAATTGCAGGATTTCACTCATATGGTGAGTCATGATCTAAAATCTCCTGTTGTTGGTGCAGCCAGTCTTTTCAATCTTTTTTTGCATCGATTACAGGAAGATTATCCAGAAATAAAAAGTGATCCAGGTATGCATGAGTTATTGGAAAGAATTCCAGGTTCTTTTACAAAGATGCTCACCTTTATTGACACTTTGTTAAATTATGCCATGGCTGGAAAAATTATTGGAGAAATGCAAACTGTTTCCTTGGGAAAAATTTTACAAAATGTAATTGAACAATTTGAACAAGAAAGTCAACTGGGAATCGTTAAATTCAAACTCCCAGCAAAATGGCCGATTGTGAGGTGTGATGTTCTTAAGATGAGCCAGGTTTGGCAAAATTTAATTGGCAACTCAATCAAATATCGGGGTAAGCTTGATCAGGTTGAGATCAAAATTGGAACGAGAGTTTCGGGGATTTGGTGTGAGTGCTGGATTGAAGATAATGGTTCGGGTATTCCTAGCTTGGAAGGAAATAGAATCTTCAAACCTTTTATAAGATTGGATGATTCAAAGCAGGGCAGCGGCATTGGCCTAGCAACCGTAGCGAGGATTCTTGAAGCCCATAAGGGTATAATTCGCTTGGATTCAGGTTACCACGATGGGGCACGGTTCTACATGCGATGGCCCCATCACGTGTCTACTCGATAACTTAAAGTCGTTAGATTGTATTATATCTCAATTTACAAGGACGACTTAATCCTCGTCCTCTACCAAACCTGACTCAGTTCCCTCATAAGTTTCTAAGGTTACTTTCTTACCTGATTTTTTGATTTTGACTTTCATCCCAATATCCCAACCCATTATAGCAAAAATTTCATTGGGAAGTGCCAACCTTCTACCCTGACCGCCTTGCCCTGAGCTTCTAATCTCAGAGATGTGATCTTTCATCCGAGTTCGTCTACCTTTGGGAAAATTTGGAGGGGCTTCCTGTAATCGCATTGCTACATCCATCAAATGGTTTTTGTAGGTTTGCAAACTCACTCCAGCTCCCAAGGCTGTTGCTCTTAAGCTTTGGCCTGATTTGGCCGCACTTTTAGCCGCTTTCATGAAATCTCTATCAGGCATGCTTATTCGTTTTCGCATTCTTAACTCCGTCAAATAAAAGTTACTGGAAAATTATTTTAACTTACAATGCATAATGCATATAACTATTGATAAAGGTAATATTTTTGAACGTCAAATTAATTTTTTTTCGATTAGAATTTTTGAACAAAAATTATTCAAATTTAGATCCAAAACCTAATGAAATAATATGCTTGATGAGTTTCTAAATCTTTTGAAAGAAGCTCCACCTGGTGATGTTTTTAATCCTTGGTGGGAAGTGGATTTTGACAATGATAAGTACAATGATTCCTACAAAGTTCGACAGCAGAATCTTCGTTCTTATTTTTCAGAGAGACTAGGTCAGATTCAATATATAATGTTAGCTGAAGCGCTAGGTTATCAAGGTGGTCACTTCACGGGTATCCCGATGACATCTGAACGATTACTTCTTGGAGAGTTAGAAGAAAAGCAGTTGTTTGCAAACTATGTATTTACTGGGAAACATCAACGCACTAGCAAAGAGGATTTGAATCAAAAGGGATTCAACGAACCTACTGCTACAATTATTTGGAGTGAACTTGTTCGTTTTAATTTGACTCACAAAACAATTCTTTGGAATTCTTTCCCTTGGCACCCTTACAAGAAAGAGAATGGGTTTCTTTCTAATCGCACACCTACTTCATCAGAGCGAAGGAGCGGGAGAGAAGTCCTCAAGTATCTAAAAGCTAGAATTAATAATGTAAGGTTCTTGGCGATAGGCAGACAGGCAGAACAACAGCTAGCAGAAATTGGAGAATCGTGTGATGTACTTCGTCACCCGGCTCATGGAGGAGCAAATCTTTTCAAGCAACAAATGCGAGATGTAATATCAGGACAGTATTAGGAATTAAGAAGGAAGGATGTTGTTTTGAGAACTTAACAGCAGTATTGAAGCTAAGAACAAAATGATGATTGAAGAAGTGTAAAAGATTAAAATGTTGATTTAGTGAGTTTTTTGGACAAGCAACTCGGAGATATCCTCCAAGTTCAGCACTTGGTCAACTCCACCCTTGGCCAAGGCAACCTTAGGCATCCCATAAACCACACAACTGCTTTCATCTTGTGCAACATTGAATGCACCAGTTTCCCTCATTTCTAGCATACCCGCGGCTCCGTCATCCCCCATACCAGTAAGTATTACCCCCAAAGCATGATGTCTAGCTTCCTGGGCTACAGAACGAAATAAAACATCAACCGAAGGACGATGTCTACACACTAGAGGACCATCATTGAGTCGAATGCGATAGCCACGATTTAAACTTTCCACAAGCATGTGCTGCTCACCAGGAGCCAAGTAAACTTTACCAGCTTTCACAGCCTCCCCATTAGTTGCTTCAACAACTGTAAGTTTAGAGTTTCGGTCTAATCTTTCAGCAAAACTCTTTGTAAAGGATCCCGGCATATGCTGTACGACAACAATTCCCGGCATTGATACTGGCAACTTTGATAGCACTGCCAGAATGGCTTCCGTCCCACCTGTCGAAGCACCAATCGCAATTAGAGGGTCGATAGCATGCCCTCCAAGATGTCGAGGAGGATTTTTTGGAATGATTGCGTCCGCGGTATATTTTTCTGGAGATTTTAGAAAGAGATCCCCAACCTTTTTCAATTTTGCCTGAGCAGCAGCCTTGACCGCATCTACAATTGAAATTGAGATCTCTTCCATCCCCTCACGAACAGTTGTATGAGGTTTGCCTATAACTTCAATTGCTCCTAATTCCAAAGCCCTCAACGCATCTGGTGCACCTTTCTGTGTTAAGGCACTCACCATTACAACTGGCATGGGATGAGATTTCATTAATCTTTCAAGATATTCTAACCCATCCATCCCAGGCATCATGATGTCAAGTGTCAGGACGTCTGGTTCTAATTTTCTGATTTGTCTTGTTGCAATCTGTGCATCGGGAGCTGTACCGACAACTTCTATCATTGAATCAGCAGATAAAATATCGGCCATAACTCTTCTAACCAAAGCCGAGTCGTCAATGATCAATACTTTGATCTTGTTTCCTGAAGGGCTCATTTCCTAGCAAATAGGAGATTGAAAAGCATTAAATTTGGTCAACTGAAAATCTTTTTTATCAGCCAAATATTCTGAGTGCCCCAAAAGTAGGTATCCACCTGGTTCTAAATAGTTTCTCAAACGATTTAAAATTGTATTCTGCCAAAATGGCGTCATGTAAATCAATAGGTTGCGGCAAAAGATAACACTGAATTTTGTCTTTATAGGATAATGATCTGAAATCAAATTGATTTTACGAAAGTGAATCATTTCTTTCAAAGGTTCAACCACACAATAGTTTTCGCCTGTATTCTTAAAATAATTGAGTCTGTTTTCTCTGGTAACATTGTGTAATGATTCTTCAGTATACTGAGCATTTTTGCCTATTTCCAACGCATTTTGGTGGACGTCAGAAGCCAAAATTCTAACATCCCACTCAGTGGAAGGTAGAAATTTCTGATGTAAGAGAATCGAAAGAGTATAGGCTTCTTCTCCTGTAGAACAACCACAACTCCAAGCTCTTATTTTGAAATCACCATCTCTGTATTTTCGATGCTTAATTTCAGGTAGAATAGTTTCATCGAAAAATTTTATCTGAGAAGATTCACGAAAGAATTCCGTCTTCTGAATTGTTAAAATCTGCTCAATTTCTATCCACTCTGGATGATTCGGATGTGTCTCTAGAAACGAAAGATAGTCAATGATATTTTGTTTGAAGGTGGCTTTAACCCGCTTACTTATCATTAAAAAGAGTCGGTCATGGCGCCTCTTGTGAAAATCCATCCCCAGATGATTTTCAGCAAGCCTTGCGAGCATATCAAATGCCTCTGGGGGAAACCTAGCAGTCTGAGGAGCCACAGGATCCAAATTTAAAGTAGTCGTCAGCATTTTTATCGATCATTCAGATATATCAATTCACTCAAAATCTGGAAGACCGTCATCCATTGAGGTGCTTAGACGACCCACAGATGACTGATTGTTCTTAATGTTTGTCAGTAATTTTTGAGAAGAACCTGACACTTCATCTGGTTTGAACTCTATTTGCTCCAATTTAAAAACTTCAATTATTTTCATAAGTTCATTTGAATGTTCAGACATTAATCGACTAGTAGTCGCTGATTCATCCACCAAAAGAGCATTTTGCTGAGTAATTCGGTCTAGTTCTGAAACAGCGATATTAACTTGCCTGATGCCTTCGGCCTGTTCATTCGAGGCAGCTTTTATATTTTCTATCAGATCAGTCACTTCTGAAACAGCTGTTTGGATTTCCTTCAAATTATCAGAGGTTTGGCTATTTAGTTTTTCAAGATTTTGTCGAGAATTTTCCTTGAGTGCTTCGAGAGCTTGGTCAGCTTTCTGAATCATTTCCTGAACGACAGTATTGACTTCCCCCATTAAGGAGGTCCCCTTGGTAACCTGCTCCAAGCTGTTCTTAATTAAGGTACTAATTTCTTCAGAAGCCTCAGCAGATCTGTGAGCTAAGTTCCTGACTTCCGCAGCCACAACAGCAAATCCTTTCCCATGCTCTCCGGCACGCGCTGCTTCCACAGAAGCATTTAGAGCTAGCAGATTAGTTTGAAAGGCAATGTCGTTGATGACGGAGGTAATTCCGGAAATCTTTTCAGAACTTTCTCCAATCCCCTTCATTGCTAGAACCATCTGATCATTCATCTGCTCTGCCTTCACGAAGTATTCACCGTTTGACTCCCGAACTTTATCAATATCACTTTGGTTCGAAGTGATTGTTTGATCGAGAAGTGATTGCAGGAGTGATTTTCGCTCCTCAACAACTTCACGCATATTTTGTGAGATATGATTAGCATGATTTGCACTTTCAGCATTTTGTTGAACGTTTGAAGTCATCTCTTCCATAGCAGAGGCTGTTTCCTCAAGGGAAGATGATTGCTCCTCTGTTCTAGTAGCAAGGTCTTGACTACCCTCTGCCAAAATTTGTGAAGAACTTCTGATATCTGCGGCTCGTTCCTTAATTTTGGTAACAATTTCAAACAGCCGAGTAGTGAATACATCAATTGCATTTGCAATTTGACCAATCTCATCTCTTCTTCTCAAATCAAGGCTCTTAGTGATCTCAAGTTCCTGTACCTGGGCGACCATTTGCTTCAACGGTTTTGCCAGGCTACTGCGCACATAAAGAAATGTTATCAGCATTGCAATAGTTGAAATCAGAATTGCAATGGCAATGATTAACATTATCAATTTGTTAGTGTATTCATTTACCTCAGCTTCCTCGATCTCAGAAATGATTGCCCAAGTAACATCTGGTATGTTTAACGGGCTATATGCACTCAACACTTTGTTGCCCAGGTAATTAGTAACCAAAGCCGTGCCCTTTTCACCTTGAATGGCTCTGGTAGTTGCCTCCGATTTAGCATTTTGAGTCAAAATACTACTTTGAAGACTTCTGATACGTGCAATTTTTTCAGTAGAAATGTTTTGCTGTTTCAAGTTTCCAAAAAAACTATCTGGATCTTCAATTAGTAGTCTAGAATCGTTCCTCATCGAATAGTCATTAGAAACCATATAAGTTTCACCTGATTTTCCCAAACCAACTGAATTCCAACTCCCACTATTGGTCATTGTCGTATTTATTTGGTCAATTGGGATTTGAAAAATAAGCACTCCAACTTGCTCATCACCGTCGACAATTGGAACAGACAAAAAACTCGCTGGACTTTGGTATGAAGGATAGTATTCATCAAAATCAACCATCTTTACCAGGTCTGAATTTCGACTACCCTGCACAGCGCGGAAGGCAGCTGCAAAATTTGATTGAGAAAATGGCCCATCAACCAAAGAAGTTGCAAAATCTAATTCTTTGAAAACACTGTAGACGACTTTACCATTTTCAGGTTCCACTAAAAATATATCATAATATCCAAATTTTTCTAAGAAGTTGCGAAAGTATGAATGGTATTGAGCGTGAAATCCAGCATATTCAACTCTTTCAGCAATTGTTGGTTTATCCATTAGATGTTTGCTTCCAAGAGGATTCGGGTTATCTGCAATAAAAGCATGTTGAAATGCTATTGCCTCAGGACTTAATCGACTGAAAAACTCATTAATTCTATCAGTCCTCCTTCCATTTTTATTAAAAAATTCTTCTGAAAAATCTCCTGTATAATAAGACCTCAATTCCTTTGCTCTTTGTTGAATCGTTATCTGTGATTCGTAATGAAGTAGTTCACTAGGATAACTTTTGTATGCCATATCAAAACTTTTCATTGCTTTAATAACATAATTCGATTGGGCCATTGTTTGAATTTGCTTTCGATAATTATTAAATTGATTTTCCAAAGCAGATTTCTGGACTTCTCTTATTGAAACCATTTGCTGAAATGCTTTTGATTCTAAAGCATTTTGGATTGTTGAAATACTGATGTAACTTATAACACTGATAGATGTGAGTGTAACTGCTAATACCAAAATCAGGAGTTTAGCTTGAAGGGAATTTTTACTCATTTTTCCTCAATTAATTACTATTTTCAGTCTTGCTAATGATTGCCTGAATTGCCTTATCTTGGGCAAATAATGAATCCAAGTTTAGCAAAATTAACATTTCACCTCTCCATTCACAAAGCCCTTCAAGAAATTGTTTTTCTACAATCATCTCTGTTTCAGGTGGTGGTTGAAGATTTTCAACTGGCAAATTAATGACATCTAAAACTTTATCAACTACCATTCCAATGAGTTTTTCTTCAACAAAAATAGTCATCAAAACTGTTCTTTCATTGTATTCTAATTGGGGATATCCAAAACGTAACCTCAGATCCATTACTGGAATAATCGAACCTCTGAGATTAATCACTCCTTTGTAATGTTCTGGCAAATTTGGAATGATGGAAATTCGATCATAGGTAATGAATTCACGTACTTTTTTAATATCCACCATGTACGTTTCTTCTGCGATTTTAAAACTTACGT
>JACLAC010026009.1_pt1 | contig 11153 bp, 8 predicted proteins | sample 8027881 | NCBI WGS metagenome assembly JACLAC01 (sample SAMN15725517, study PRJNA655200) | protist metagenome | isolation source: fluorescence activated cell sorting (FACS) single amplified genomes of... | place: Spain: Blaines Bay Microbial Observatory, Mediterranean Sea | collected 2016-01-19 | reverse complement strand
TAAAAATGCAAATCCGAACCAAATAAAAAAAGCATATCGATCATTAGCAATTAAATATCATCCAGATAAAGCAAAAGGTGATAAAGAGAAAGCAAAAGAGGCATTTCAAAAGATTGCAAATGCATATGAAATTTTAATCAATGAAGAGAAACGGTTAGAATATGAGTAACGTATTGATTGATCTTTACTAGAAATAATATTCCTCCAGTGCTATTTGCCTGCTAACAGATTATTTTGGTTTTTTATTTTTATCATAAGCGCGTTACATATTATTAATTCTATTTAAGTGATGTGAAAATTAAGGTTTTTGATGAGACTTTGATGAGACTTTAAGGTACAATATAGCAGGTGAATATCATTCAGTTTTAGGAGGAAGGTGTCCAAATCGTCTCGACTCCGTCCCGTGACAAAAAAAAAAAATATTTTTAAAAAATAAATATATTCGAATATGTCATAGATTATCCCTACAGGCGAACATTGCTACATTCGTTGTCCGTAGTTATGGATCTAATTTCATTGGTTGATTTTGATGTTACCCCTACATATTGTATCTTACATCCATCCACCATGGCAAAACGACAACATTTATTACGATACAATGTAATCGATGTATCATCCGTTGGTGGGCCGACCAATGCAGCTGGGTTATTAGGATTGACCATACCAGATGAAAAGAAAAAAAGAGTTCGAAAAAATTTAGCAAAAATGAAGACAGCATCAAATGTAGTTGTAAAAGCAAAAAAGAATAAGGGTTGTGTCATTAGTTAAAAAGGGGGTGGGGGAGACTAGAAAGAGTCTGTGTGTGTGTGTGTTTATAAAAGTCATTGATCTTTGATTTCTTGTATAGCTTTCGTGCTGTATGTATGATGTGTCTCTATAACGTGTCTCTATAACAATACATGTATAATGATATTTGCCTGCATTATATGAGGTTTTCCACACCTATTTTATCAAAAATAGATATAATATTATTTTTTTAGCTTTGTAATTTTCATTTTGGAAGAAAAGAGTCAAAATTAACAGTTTCCTTAACAAATTTAGCAGCCAATTAATATAAACATATTAATATAAGCCAGACATTATGACTGGTTTAGCTTTTGTAAGGTATGATGACTACCACCATTTAGCTGACTCTTGAGCCGGATAATATGTACACAAGAAATTTTTTCAAAATAGACTATAATTTTATTAATTAAAATACTATAATACTTTTCACATATTACCCAAGTATATATATATAGACGTCTAGTATATATATATTCACCATCACACACACCACACACCACTGGCATTTTTTGAAAGCATGGCATCGTTGGCCCTAGATAAGAAAAAAGAAAAGACAGAAAAAAATAGCAATAATAGTTTGTCAGTAAAAATATGTGAAGCATTTAAAAAGTGTGATAGCACAGGGGGGAAAGAACTTAATTTAGATAATTGTAATTTAACAGAGCTACCGCAAGAAGTCATTAAAAAATATAAATCAACGCTTGAATTTCTAAACGTATCAAATAACCATTTGACAACATTGCCGGATAATTTTAATGAACTTACAGAATTAGAAATTTTATTTTTTTACAACAATGATTTTATAGTGTTTCCTAAAATACTTGGCACAATGCCTATATATATGTTGTCGTTCAAAAAATGCAAGTTAAAAGAAATTCCAGAAGAGGCAATTAATGAATCTATAAATTGGCTCATTTTAACAGACAATGAAATTGAAACTTTGCCCAAATCAATTGGTACATGTAAATTTTTGCGAAAATGTTTACTGGCTGGAAATCAATTGACTTCATTACCGACTGAAATGAAAAATTGCCAGAGTTTGGAATTATTGCGTATTTCAGCAAATAATTTAAAAGAAATTCCTAGCTTTATATTTGAACTGCCACGGTTGGCATGGTTTGCATTTGCTAGTAATCCATGTTTAAAAGAGATTGTAGGCAACAGTTCGTTAAAATTTATTGACAGCAATGATATTGAACTTGTAGAAAAACTCGGTGAAGGTGCAAGTGGTGTTGTGTGGTCGGCAAACATTTCCTCGGAATCTTCAACATCAGCAGCAAAAGAAAGGACTGATTCAGCGAATAAAATGAATAAGAAACGAAAATGTAGTAGCAATAGTAGTGTAAAGAAAGATAGCGTGAAAGCTGCTATTAAAATATTTAAAGATTCCATGACATCAGATGGGTTGCCGGGAGATGAAATGAAAATAATGTCAATTGTTGGCAGAGAAATTGACAATCTATTCAAGCCAGAGTTAAGATATAACCCATTACCCTCTGTTATAGGAAATGCAGAAGTCGATGGTAAAAGTGCTTTGATCATGCATTTGATTCCGAAAAATGAATTTACAATATTAGGAAATCCTCCAGACTTTGATTCTTGTACACGCGATACTTTTTCTTCAAATCTTCGCCTTGATGCACGGGATATATTATCAATTACATATGCAGTTTTAAATGCAATAAATTATATGCATGAAAACAAAATTAGTCATGGGGATGTATATGCCCATAATATAATGATTGAAAATCGTTCAAAAGATAATAATTATATAGCAACTTGTTTGTGTGATTTCGGTGCATCTACGTTTTACCGTGGGGGGGTTGATAAAAAATTCGAAGCGAATTTAGAAAAAATAGAAGTTCGTGCGTTTGGTAATTTAATAGAAGATTTATTAAACTCGGAAAAAACTGAAAATGGTTTGAGACCTCATTGTCTTGCAGATGATGATGATGGATCGGATTATTATTTAGAACAGTACAGCTCTTTTTTACGTCAATTAGAAGATATTCAATATGACTGTCAAGAGGAAGATATTAATGCGCGTCCTGGTATGAAAGCATTGTTGTGTAGAATGAAGGATATTAGAGTTAGTAATGCTTCTTGGCTACGTCAATATGGATATTTTTGCCAAAGGTTTTATTAAAAAAGACACGTTTTTTTATAAAGTACGTTTTGTACATGTGTCGTATAGTTTTAGAAGATGTATATAATATATTTTTAGAAGAGATATTTAAAATTTTTCCCAAAAAAGGGTTTTATTTTTTTTTTTAAATATCTCTCAACGCGCACACGATTTAAACTCTCATAATCAATACACTTTCTCCTCCTCCTCGCTCTCAAAATACTCTCTAAATACATCATTTATTTAGCTTCTTGTTGGTTTGATTCAGATGCAAGTTTTTCAGCTGCTTTTGTTGCTTCCTCTTCTGCTGCTTTTGTAGCATCTTCAGTTGCTTTTGCTTCTAATGCAGCTTTTTTTTCACCTTCTTCTGTTGCTGCTTCAGCTGCTGCATGTGCTTCTGCTAATGCTTCAGCCTCTTTTTTTAACTCTTCTTGTCGTCTTTGTTCTACTGCTTTCGCTGATTCTTCAGCTGCGGCTTTTTCTGCTGCTAAACGACGGCTTTCTTCCGCTTGTGCAGCTGCGGCTTGTGCTTGTGCTGCATCAGCTTGTGCTTGCGCAGCAATTTCTTCAGCGGTTGGTTGTACAACTTCTGCTGTTACCTCAGGAGTTTTTGGAGGTGTTGGTGCTTTTTTGGGTGTTTCAGCTGGACATGAACGAAACATATCTCTCATAGCAAAACAACCTGATTGACATGCATTGGTCGTAGTTGGTCTAGGAGTTGGTTGACTTGCACATGCACCATGACAATTTGCATTCTGTTTGCCCCTAATTGCTACTCTACACCCTGTCATACATGCGTTGTAAATAGTTGGCATAGGCCTTGCACGTCGAAAGGATCCGCATATTTGTGATTTGCATTCGTTTCGTGTACCAACTGCACACTTTGCCATAACATTGATATAACTACAGGTTAATGTTAAGCATAATAGGAAGAATGTTTTAGATATCATTTTTCTTTATATTATTATTTCTATTGATAATTTACTTTTGTATATATATGTGTGTGTGTATAAATTGATCGGTATGGTATGCTATGTTTTGTTTTTTTTGTTGTGCTTTGATATAACATATATGTATATATATACATGAGAGAGAGTTATTATTAATAATACGTGTTGTTTAATTATTTAAAATATAATAAGTCTGTATTTTTTTAAAAAAAGATATAGCATGGGAATACAACTAAAATGTTAATCCAATTCAAAAAAAAAACACTTTGGTGGTAAAATATAAATATCTTATACAATAAACAACCAATCAGAGATGATAATGATGTTGCCATAAGGAATGGTATTGACTTGTTATTGAAGGTAATGGTATGTTTTTTCGTATAGTTATCTGTCTTTTTCCTATATTATAGTTTTTCAGAGGGTAATGGCATAATAGTATAAGTACAGTATATTTTGAAATGGTGTATAAAAATGCTGTAACCATCACAACATCTAAAAACAAGCGCGATCTCGAGTTTCTTTTCAATAGTACATAATTTCATATACTTATATCTCCCTATCAACTTCAAAAATCGTTAACTTTCTTTTAACACTGCACATAATTGAAATTATAATAAATGTTTCGAAATTTCAGCTCAGATTACTATGGAAATACAATGGAAACTCAAAATTTTCTTTATTTCAAAACATAGAATTTTCAATCAAAAAAGTGATTAGATAAAAGTAATATCGATATGAACAAAGGTAAAATGTAAATTGCTATATATACACATTCTATATTTAACGTTCTAGTTTATATATATTTGATATATTGAAAATAGTTTATATTTACGAATAATAATACATTTGAAGCAAAAAAAGAAGTATATACTTATTTAAAAAAAAAAAAAATCATTCATAAAAAATAATTACAAAGGAAAAACAAGAAAAAAAATGGCAACTGGTGAAAATATTGGTATGATGGAAGGTGCTTTTTTCGTTGGAAGAAAAGCAATACTTGATTGGTTAAATGAACTTTTGAAAACAAATTTAACAAAGATTGAGGAAACGTGTAGTGGTGCGATTGCATGTCAACTTTGCGATGCATTGTATGGTCCAGAATCTCGTAAAGTACCAATGCATAAAGTGAAATGGGATTGTAAAGCTGATTTTGAATACACCCAAAATTATAAAATTTTACAAGATGTTTTTCAAAAAGTCGGTGTAAACAAAGTCATTCCAGTTGCTCAATTGATACGCGGTAAATACCAAGATAATTTGGAATTCATGCAATGGTTCAAACGTTTTTTCGAATTGAATTATAGTGGCATGCCAGAAGACTACGATGCAATCAAACGACGTGCAAAAGGCAAAGGTGTTGCTACGTTTGATAAACGTATGGCATCGAAACCAAAATCGAAACCAAGGCGTGGACATGGTAGTTCAGCAACTTCACGACGTCCAACACGTACTGCTGGAAGTCGTGTTAATAGTAACAACAGTAAGCGTTCATCAACTGGTAATAGTGACAAGAGCAACAACAACAACAACAACAATGGAACATCTAGTAGATCTGGTAATAGTCGTTCTAGTACTGGTCGCAGTAGCAATAACGGCAGTGATCGTACAACAACAAAAGGAAGACCACAACAAAAAGAAAATAGGAGAACAAATACACATTCTAATAATAAAAGAAGTAGTGCAATGAATGCGCAACTTGTGGCAAAAAATGAAGAATTAACGTCTGAAAATACAACATTATTAACCACGGTAACTGGTTTGGAAAAAGAGCGTGATTTTTATTTTGGCAAATTAAGAGATGTTGAAATATTAATACAAAATTTAACTGAAAATGATACAGAACCAACCAAAGAAGTTAAAGGATTATGCGATTCTATTTTAAAAATATTATATGCAACAGAAGAAGATTTTACAACTGGTGGTGGTGGCGATGATGATGAGGATGCAGAAGAAGAAGAAGAAGTAGCAGCTGTAGTAGAAGAAAATAATGGTGCTAGTCAAAAAGTACAAATGAAAGATGACGATGATATTGCTACGACTAATGTAAATGTTGAATCAAAAATGGAAGTCACTGCGCCTGTGGTTAAATCACCTACACCATTGCCTGGTCCAACACAAAATGTGAATGAAACAAAAGTAGTTGAACAAGAAGATGATGAAGGTTTAGGTTTGGATGAAGGTGTTGAGACGTTTTAGAACTGCCTGCCTAAGGTTTGTGGAACGAAGTGTATTTCCAATATCAATAATTGTTTTGGTGTTGATTGAGATGTTATTGTATGACATGCAACAAAATATCATCGTGTAAAACAATGATATATATATTAAAGATGATGAAGGTTTAGGTTTGGATGAAGGTGTTGAGACGTTTTAATATGTACATTATGGGAACGAAGTGTCGTATATATTGCATGCCCGGCATGTGCCGAGAATGCATGTGTGTTGTTTCTACTCTAGAGTGTTTGTGTAAAAAGTTACGTAAAAAATACACTCTACATGTGTGATGTAATAGTTTATATAGTATATATTATATATATATGCGGAGAGGAGGAGATTAATGCGTATCCGACGTTCACACAATATTACTAAACCGGGTGTGAAGTGTGTTCTTTTTTTATTTTTTTTAAAAAAAAGTCTTTTTACTTCTTTCTTTACTTTACATCTCTCTCTCGTATATATATATATCATACATTCAATCATTATCATTTTCATCGTTTTTGTTTATATTTATTATTCCACTTTTATTAGTATTCACGTTCCTTCCTTCGTTTTCATATTTTACACTCATATTATTTGATTTATCAATTATACGCCTAAGTTTCCAAGATAGAAAACCACGTTTTTCTTTATAACATTTCCAAAAATTTTGATTATCTTCATAGCAAAATCCACTACGTAATAAATTAATGCCACCATTTTCAATACATTTTAAATATTTATTATGTTCTGCAGCACATGCTTCTAATGCCAATTGTTTTTGTTGTTCTAATTCTTCATCGGATAGATGTTTAACAGCATTGTATCCTTCTTTCGTTGGAACACCATCCTCCATGGTTTGATTGTATATATATATATATAAGACGTTGTGTTTTGATATTTTTGTTCGTATGTTTTGTTTTCTGGTATAGTAGAGTAGTTCAATGTATTTTAATATAAAAATAATAAAAAACTAAGAAATTATTTTTATATATATCATCATATTCGAAGAAAGGAAAAAAAGAAAAATTGTTCTTTGTTAAATATATGTATATATATATATATTCAATCCAATATGCATGCAATTTCTCTTTTTCTCTCTCTTTGCACCCGTAATAATATTTGTATTATTATGATTACATCTCTTCTCGTCATTTTTTTGTTTTTATTATTATTATACTTTTTTTGCTGCTAAATATTCTTGTGCTTCTTTTAATTTTTCATTATCTTTTAAATCTTCATCTTCTGCAAAATCTTCAATAAATAATTCAAGATCTTCCAATGCTGTATCGTAACGACTTTGGCAATCAGGGATCATCGATTCGGTTTCTTGTAATACTTGTTTTTGTTTGTTAATGTACGCTTGCTCTCCATTTTCCGCTTCTAATTTTGCAATCTTTTCTTTTTGTTTTTCCGCTTCTTTGACATAACTTGCTGTTTCTTTTTCAATTCTTTTAACAGACGATAATTTAATACGTAATTGTTTTTGATTTTCTGTTTCTGGCATGTTTAATTTGTTTCTTTAAAAATCGATCGTTATTATTAGAAAAGTGTATATGTATGTTTGGTTTTTTTTTTCTGTTTTCTTTGTAATTTTTTGTTATTTTGATTATGGTTGTTTATGTGGTTATCTGTTTGTATTGTTGTTCTATATATGTTTTTGTTTTGATAAATTTATTTATTTTGATATTTTTTATGTCAATTAACACTATGTACAATGGGAAAAACTTGTGTGTTGTTTTTCAAAAAAAAAAAAACAAAAAATGTTTTTTGAAATAATTTTGTAAAGTGGTGCAATGTGATGGACGTAGTCGGTGCTGTGTATATGCTAATATGGAAATTGAGAAGAGTAAGTATGGATTAACGTAGTGTTAATCCGATTACTGATCAGAAGCACATATCACCTCTAAATATGCTCTATGCTAGCTACTAGAGAGAGGATCTACTAGCTACTGTGTTCATGCTAGATGCTAGATAACAGAAGTACGTATTTGGTAGCTAATCAATTAAGTACATAATTGGTAATGTCGGGTGTGTTGGATTACCTATATTAATATAACAATTAGAAGTGAAATAGATGAAAGGTTGACGGAGACGAGTGTGAAACAATTGCTGTAAATACTTCTTCTTCATCAAGTTATTATGCTCTGCCATTACGTGTATGATTATTTTTCTGTTAATGAAGTAAAAGAACAGGCTGGAGAACATCAAGATCCATGGTATTCCTCCAGGAAGCATGGAAAGAAGAAGAAAATAATTCAGAATCGTTCTCTTTGGAACATTTCTCCAGTTCTAGACACTCAATTGACATAAAAATTAGCACATCTTACAGATCATGAAGCGTAGAACTTAACCAATGCATAAAGAAAGGCAAAAAAGAACGTTTGGAGGACAGGGGCGAGGTCCCCTTGCCTCACGCATGTAAAGCGTGTGCTCTACCATTTGAGCTAGACCCCCAGGTATTTGTTTTGATCTGTAACTTAAATAAAAAATAGTGCCACAATCAAACTATTTTAATTTTATCAACACGGTTTGTAATTTGTAGCTTGTAATACCTATATACTAATCAATCAAGTACATAATTGGTAGTGTCTAGCATGTTAAATTGCCAATATAAATATAACAATTAAGGTATTTTACCTCGACATCAGCATTTACATGTTCAATTTTAAAAGAAGTAATAGAGGAAAGGTTGACGGAGACGAGTGTGAAACAATTGCTGTAAATACTTCTTCTTCATCAAGTTATTATGCTCTGCCATTACGTGTATGATTATTTTTCTGTTAATGAAGTAAAAGAACAGGCTGGAGAACATCAAGATCCATGGTATTCCTCCAGGAAGCATGGAAAGAAGAAGAAAATAATTCAGAATCGTTCTCTTTGGAACATTTCTCCAGTTCTAGACACTCAATTGACATAAAAATTAGCACATCTTACAGATCATGAAGCGTAGAACTTAACCAATGCATAAAGAAAGGCAAAAAAGAACGTTTGGAGGACAGGGGCATCGATCCCCTTGCCTCACGCATGCAAAGCGTGCGCTCTACCATTTGAGCTAGACCCCCAGGTATTTGTTTTGATCTGTTACCAATCTTTCTTATAGAATAAACCAAATTTTTTGTATATATATCAAATTATCTCGAATTTCCTAAGCCTAGTGGTATTTTCCTGGCATGGGTGTGAATACATACGAATAGCATTGGATGTGTAATTAAGGTGAAAAATGAGGACGCGAAAGGCGAAAGAGCGAAAAGATTTTTTTTTATGTACTTTTATTGATGAAAAACTTATGCAAACACATAGAAAGATTGCTGTGTCCATCCCGTTCACTCATTAAGATTGAACAATTATCGATACGGTGTACATATATATCATAGGAAGAGTTAATTTGTAAAAGTTAATATTAGTAGTGGTAACTAAAACAAAATATGCTACTTCATAATATAATAAAATGGAATACAAAATTTTATCCATCAGTAATGAGACAACGAATGTTTAGTACTAATAGCACTAGTACAGATGATAATAAACCAATGACACAAAATTTAAATGCATTATTTAATACTTTTTCCGATCATTGGAGTCCAAAAATAGCTGGTGAAATTAATAATATGCATTTAAAATTAGTCAAAGTACAAGGTGATTTTGTATGGCATCATCATGATGTGGAAGATGAATTGTTTTTAGTAACGAAAGGACAATTAAAAATGAAAATAAAAGATCCAGTAGAACGTGTGGAGATTGTGAATCAAGGTGAATATATTATCATACCAAAAAAAGTTGAACATTGCCCATGTGCAGATGAAGAATGTGAAATAATATTATTGGAACCAAAAACAACATTAAATACTGGAAATGTGAAAGATGATGAGAAAACTGTAAAAGATCTAGATAGTGTAATATAAATAACAGCAAATTGTGTACACACACCACATTTAATACCACAGACATATACACACACATACACTCTTCTACGTAAATTTAAAATATTAATAAATCTCTCTTGCTCTTCTTATGATAATATATATATTACAATTGATCCAACCAATTACTACCTACAGTTGATTTTGTACCCGTAGTAGATGTATTTCCTGCTCTTGAATCATTGTTACCACTCGTATCATCATCATTACTCATCATATTATTATTATTATTATTATTATTGCTACTACTGTTACTATTATAATTACTATTACCACCAAATGTATTATTATTAAATGATGACGAAGATTCACCATCATCTATTGATATTTGTTGTAATGCTTTATCTATTCCAAGAAAAGATGGTATTGCTGCTTGCATAATTTGTCTCATAACTACAAATTCACCCATTGATACAGGTACTAACCATTTATCTTTATTTTTATCAGTCAATGAAAAGAACCAAACGTTACCATCTGGAGATAAATCTGCACGGAATGCTTTCCCATTTCCACCACCACCACCATAGTCACCACCTCCACCACCGATTTTTCCGGAATCATGAAAGAAATTCACACCTTCCCCACGTGATAAATTAGCAACCATATCTCCCATTTCTGTCACACTAATTGCAAAGAATTGTTTATTATTCCAGTCATATTGTCGTTCACCACGTGCTTTTGCAAATTCAAGCAATAATACACCAGGCTTTTCCACGGTATACGAATCTCCTGATATTTGCTTCCATGTTGGGTTAATTGGTGCAATACCTAACGCACCACTATTTTTGTAAATAGTATATTTTGCAAATATACGTGAATCTGAACTAATATTACGTTTGAACAAAGAAGATGTTGATATTAATTTTTTACTATGAATTTTAATTAATTGATGAAACATATTATTTTTTAATTCAATATATCCCGTATATTGTATATATATATATATTCTTATGTAAATTGACCGTATTAATCTTTCCCCCTACTAATAATTTTAATTGCACACTCTATTTTTACTGCTATTTTTTGTTTGTTTTTTTCTTCTATCGTTGATTCATTCCTCTTATTCATTATTTATTATTGTTGTTATTTATATAGGAGATAAAGAAGAGGAGCCATTTTAATTTGGACCATAACTTTTCCATCAAAATAAACGTTTACATTAGAAAAATAATAGTA
>JACLAC010026179.1_pt1 | contig 11155 bp, 7 predicted proteins | sample 8027881 | NCBI WGS metagenome assembly JACLAC01 (sample SAMN15725517, study PRJNA655200) | protist metagenome | isolation source: fluorescence activated cell sorting (FACS) single amplified genomes of... | place: Spain: Blaines Bay Microbial Observatory, Mediterranean Sea | collected 2016-01-19 | reverse complement strand
GTGCGTCGTGGATCGTGGATCCCGGATGAGGTCGCCGTAGCGCCGTAGGGATATAATCACGCCGCTACATCGCTCACGCGTGGGCCTCGAGGTGGGCCTGCAGCTCGTCGCCCAGCAGGTACATCTCCGGGCGCTCGTCGACCTGGGTCTCGAAGTTGCCCTGCGCCACGTTGCGCTCGAGCTGCGCGTGGAGGTCGCCGAACTCCGCCGTGCCGTCGTGCGACTTGTGGTGGTCGAGGGCGTCGCGGCCGTTCGCCGCGCCGTAGAGGCGCGCGTGCTGGGCGTCGGCCGAGTTGTACTCCGCCTCGGCCGCCGCCGCCGCCGCCGCCTGGCTGGCGCGCCGCTCCACCGCCGCCGCCGCCTCCGCCGCCTCGCGCGACCCCGCCTCGGGCGGCGGCGTCAGCACGCCGCCGACGCCCTCGTAGAAGCCCGGCGGCCCCGCCGGTTTCCCCGCCTCGTGCACCTCGATCTCGTGGCGGACGACCTTGCCGTCGGCGTCGACGAACAGCTTGAAGGTCTCGGGGCCGATGACGACGTACTTGCCCGTGCGCGCGATCGGCGGCAGGTGGGGCATCGGCGAGTACGGCTGCCCCAGGTGGGTGCCCGTCACCACGATCGTCGCCGCCCAGCAGTTCTCGCCGACGGCGACCGGCGCGATGCGCGTGCGGTTGAAGGTGAAGTCGGGGAAGCTAGCCTGCAGCGACGCGACGGCGCCGACGATCCCCGCCTTGTCGAGGGCGATCGGCGGGCCGTGCCCCGTGAAGGCGAGCGTCGCGTCGTCGGCGTACATCTCGAAGACTTTGCTCTGCTTCGCCGCGCTCATCGGCGTGCCGTCGAAGAAGAGGCGCACCACCTCGGGCATCGGCTGCGACAGGTTCGGCGCCGCCGCCCAGAGGCCGTAGACGTTCGACGACGTCGTCGCGTCGCTCTTCCGCAGCTTCTCCGGCGAGTCGCTCCGGCCGCCAAACTTGCCGAACGCCTTCCGCCGCGGCTCCGGCGACGGCGGCCCCGACGGCGTGTACCACGAGCCGTACGAAGCATTCTCCGAGCCGACGCGGTGGACGCCCTCGAGCTTGGCGTCGGCCGCCTGCTCGTCCGGCCGCAGCATGCCGAGCCCGCGCTGGCGCGCGCGCTCGAGCCGGAGGGCCGTGATCGAGGACGCCGGCGAGCCGTAGCCCGCGTGCTCGTACTTTTGCTTCGTGAGGTCAATCTCGGCTTCGCGCGAGGAGGAGTTGGCGCCGTAGAAGCTCTGGGCGGCGTTGAGGCGTGGCATTGGCGAGGTTAAGGCGAGGAGAGGCGGCGAAAGCGGCGTATGCGAAAAAGGTTGTTGGCGATTTGCTAGTTTCAAACTTACAGTACACGGGAGCCGCGATCTGCGCGTGCGCCGCAATTTCGATAGGTTCGTCGGCGTGAAGCGTTCACGCGGAGGCCGCAATTTCGATGGACTCGCCAGAACCATTCCACAATCGCTCACCCGTGCCACCGCAAAGACCTCCTGCCGCGGCCGCGGACGGCCGCTATCGCCGACGTCCTGCGACGACTGGCATTGGCGCTGTAGCGCGCCAGCAGTCCGAGACAGAGCAGACGCTGGCGTCATGGTTTGATGCAGCGCAGAGCGGCGATCTCCAGCGAATGCGAAACCTCTTTGAGCTCTACAACGGCGAGACGCTCTCGGTCGACCAGCGGCAGACCAACACGGGCCGCACCGCGCTGATAATCGCCGTACAGTGGGACCGATTCGATGTCGTGCGCTGGCTCCTCGATCAGGGCGCCGACCCGCATTATCCTTCGCCGCGAGGAACGGCGCTCTATATCGGCGCGATCAGAGTTCAGGACCGGCACGCCTTGCCTGTGCATCGACGTCTTTCCGAGAACGTGCTCGAACTGCTGCAAGCGCACGCGGACACTGCCGCGGCCGGCGCGGCGCCAGCTGCCGCCGCCGACGACGGCGACGACAGCGACGACGGCGACGACGGCGCCGCGCCAGCCGCCGCTCCCGCTCTGGCCGCCGCCGCGCCAGCCGACGTGGTCATCGACGTCGAGTCGCTGAAGCTGCACCGCTCCGAGTCGGCGCGACCCTCCATCGTCTCCGAGCGCGACGGCATCCCTGTCGGCGCGCCGCTGCCGCGCCGCATCATCTCCGAGCCGCCGGCGGCGGTCGCCGCGAAGGTGAAGCAGCCGGAGCGGCAGCCGTCGGGCAACCCGTGGCCGCGGCCGCTGCCGAGGCTCCTCGCGCGGCCGAGCGGGCTGCTGGCAAAGGCGCTTCGCGGCAAGGCGCCGATCGAGACGTTCTACTGCCAGATCTGCCTCACCAACAAGGACGCCGGAATCTTGGCGCAGAATGCCGACGAGGTGCGCACGATCCAGCCCTGCGGCCACACGTTCTGCAAGGACTGCATCGTGGCGTACCTCGTGCACCGGATTGGCGAGGCCGTGACCGAGCCGGCGTGCCCGCACGTCACGACGGGGCACGCGCCGACGCACCTGTGGGCGTGCACGGCCTGCACGTTCCTCAACCCTCGCGGCGACGCCGCGGTCGGCGACGCTGTGACGTGCGAGATGTGTGCGACGGCGCAGCCGCTGCCGCCGCCGGAGGACGGCTCGTGCGCCAACCGGCTGGGTGCCGACGCGCTGCGCGAGATTGGCGTCGGCGAGGAGCACCTCGAGAAGCTGACGCGGTTTGCTGAGATGCGGAAGGAGCCGCACTTTCGCGAGTGCCCGCGCTGCAGCGCCGCGTCGACCGCCGCGCCCGCCGCCAACAACGCGATCACGTGCGTCTCGTGCGCCCACGTCTACTGCTACCTGCATGCCGACGCGCACGTCGGCCAGACGTGCGCCGAGTACGAGGCACGCCAACGGCAGGTCGACGCGGCGACGAACGCGCTGATCGCGTCGATCTCGAAGCGGTGCCCCAACCCGCGGTGTCAACGGCCGACCGAGAAGAGTGGAGGCTGCAACCATATGACCTGTCCTGCGTGCCAGCAGCACTGGTGCTGGCTCTGCGGCAGGGGCTTCACCTCAGTCAGCCAGCACTACGCCGCCGACAACTATTTGGGTTGCCCCGGGATGCACATGGACACCAACGCCGCCAACCTCACGCGTGAGGACGCCGACCGCGCGCACAGGGCGATGGAGGAGCGGCTCGCCGTCCAGCGCGCTGCAGCGCTGCGGCGCCACCGCAAGATGCTGGTGGTGAAGGGCGTCTTCGGCGTGCTCCTCTCGCCGCTGCTCCTCGCGATCGCCGCCACGTACTATGCGCTCGCACCGCTCGCGTGCCCCCTGGCTGTCCTGTGGTGGGCGAATCGTCAGTGGTGGACGAGTGGATCGCTCTTCGAAGAGACTCAGATTTCCCTGCCTGCGTGCGACGTGATCGGCGACATCTTCCAGGTGCACGTGCTGCGGTGCCGGCCGAACGCCATTCTCTTCCGACGCGGCCTCAAGTTCTGGTTCCTCGGGCTACTATGGCTGCTGCTGTCACCGCTGACACCGATCATCCTTCCGGTCGCGTACTGCGTCCAGAAGTACGACCTTGCCGATAAGTGCAAGGGCTGCGGTTGGTGCCTCGTCTCGGCCTTCATCCTCGTCCCGCTCGGTCTCGCCGCCTTCCTGACGATATTGAGTATTTATGTCGCGGTCGTCCTCGCTGCTTGTCCCTTGATGCCGTTCGTCGCGTGTTGCGCGCCGGATCCGGAGGAAGACGACGATTCCTGCGGCGAGCCCGACAATGCCAAGCAGTACCTCCAACGGCTAGAGAACCACGTGAAGAAGCTGTGCTACTTTCTGTGGGCTCCGTGCTTCGAGGAAGACTTCTGGGACGGCTGCTGTGGCGACGATGACTGACGTAGTCTCGTAGAATCTACGATAGTAGAAAACACATAGAGTACCAGCACACCACACACACGGGCTCACGCCGCCTCCGCCGCCGCGCGCCGCAGCCGCTCACGCGCGTGCTCGAGCGCCGTCGCGAACAGCCCGTTGTGGCCGGCACGCGACTGCTTCTCGGCGGTGGGCATGCAGAGCCGCAGCGCCTCGCCGCCCTCGCACACGTGCTCGTCGGGGCAGCAGAGGGATCCACCAAAGCCGTGGCCGCCGCACTGCGCGTACGCGGGCGTCGCGCACCGGCCCGATACCGCCACCGCCCCGAGCGCCGGCGACGGCGGCGGCGACGGCCCCATGTGCGCGTTCTTCGCGAGCTGCTTGATCTGGTAGTCAAACCACAGGCCCGCCTCCGGGCAGCGCGGCTCGCCGCCCTGCGTCCCAATCGAGTCGGGCGAGGCGCACATCGAGTCGTACCGCGCGCACTGGGAGCCGTCGGGCAGCTGCTGCGTGCAGCCATCGGACTCACCCGGAGTCTTCAGCCAGTAGTAGGCGTCGACGACGGATGGCACGGGGACGTTGGACGTCGGCAGCGCGCCGACGCCGGCCCCGCGGATGTTGCACCAGTCGGAACACGACTGGCGCCCCTCGGGCGCGCCGTCGCGGCCCGTGTCGATCACCCACTTCGGCTTGAACCCGGGGATCGCCGAGCTCAGGTGGTTTGACATCGCCTGTACGTAGTTGAGCTCGTTGTTGCCGCTCGACCACTGCGAGAGCATCTTGCAGGGATCGGCGCAGCACGGGTCGGTCTTATTCTGCTGGCAGTAGAGCGGCAGCTTGTTGGCGAAGGCGCTCGCCGGGCACGCGACGCCGAGCGTCTGGTAGTTGGCGACGTTCGAGGACATGCCGCGGAGGTGGGTCGCGACGTTGAGCGATTTGACGAGGGCGGCGAACGACTGCGCGTTGTTGTCCCATCCGAGCCACCCTCCGTGGGCCGCATCGAGGTAGAGCGCCGCCGACGGCGCGGCGGCGGCGAGCTTGGTGACCGCGTACGCGATTCCCTGGGTGTACGCTGCGCGCGTCGCCGAGTTGCCGCAGTGCGGGTTGCCCGCGTTCGTCGCGAGGTTGGGGAGCGAGTCGGGCTCGATGATCACGGCGATCGGCACCGTCGTGTGGTACTGCTGCAGCACCGCCGCGAACGGATCGACGTACTGCGACTTGTAGCGCGCGAGGCCGTCGGCGCAGTCGCCCGACTTGCCGTAGTCGCACGAGCCGTCGGCGTTCGTGTAGCAGCAGATCTCGCCGTTCGACGCCTTCGCGTCGCAGTCGCGGTTGGGAAGGTCGTAGAATATCACGACGACGAGCGGCGCCGGGCGGACCGACGCCGCGTCGCGCAGGCTGCCCTCGAGCGTGTCGGTCGTGTTGCCGGTGATCTTGTCGGCCTTGTCGATCCAGTACGCCGACGGCACGCTGCGCATCGACTGCAAGGTTTTCTTGATATTCGCGTCGGTCTCGGTGGCGATCGAGGAGTCGAGCTCCTTCTGGTAGGACGGGTTGACGTAGTACGCGTCGGTGGCGAACGGGTTCTTGCTGCTTAGCGGTGATGCGGCGAGCGCAATTGTGGAGAGGCTTTGCAACATGCTGGCAATTCTCGAGAGCTTTGCCGAGGCTATGGAAAGGTGCACTCGCTCTGCGAGTGTTGCGTGCGGCGCGCTCGGTCTCACCGAGGACGCAGCGCTCGCTCTTGCGGACGGTTCTGCGGCGGCGCCCTGGGGTGTGAACGTGAATCAGGAGCCCGCGAGCTCTTCGCGAGCTCACGCTGCTAATAATCGCGTCGCGGCGGCCGTCGGCGCCGCCTTGTGAGCTCACCACCAGCCTTCTGCGCGCTCACCGACGCCTGCACATCACGTCTGATCAATGCTCGCGACCGCTGTATACTTGGTAAGTGGTCTGGCGCTGCACCATCGCTTGCCCGCTTTGCGACCCGCGCTGCAGGAGAACATCTGCCTACACAGGCGCGCCGCCGCGCCGCGCTGCGCCGCGGATGTGCAGACGCAGATTCAGGCCGCGCTCGACGCCGACAAAGTAATGGCCGCGCTCGACCTGCCTCCGCCTCCGCCTCCGCCGATTCTCGCGCCGCCGCGCTCGTCGCGCCTCGAGTGCGGCGCGTTCGCGCTGCTGTCGGGCTGGGCGGACATGGTCTCGTACTCGATCTTCAACTGCTTCGGGATCATGATGACGGGCAACGTCATCTCGTTCGCGATCTCGATCGCCGAGGCGCGCCTCGCCGATGCGCTCTTCTTCATCTCGCTCATCGCCGCCTTCGTCGGCGGCGTCAGTGCGTATCGGCTGATGGACGTGAAGCTCGAGTCGTCGTCGACGGCGGCGGCGCTGACCATCGCCATCTTGCTCGCGCTGACCGACCTCCTCGTCCTCCGCTGGCCGAGCTCGCGCTGGGCCTTCCTGAGCGCGACCACCGGCTTCGGCCTCGTCAACGCTGCGTCGGCGCAGACGACGGGCGTCGTGACGAACATGGTGACCGGCCACCTCCAGAAACTGGGCAACCACTTCGTCGACCACCTCTCGGGAGGGCTCTCGGCGGTGCAGCGCGAGAGCGCGTCGATCTCGATCCTCGGCGTCCTCCTCCCCTTCGGCCTCGGCGTCGGCCTCGGCACCGCCGCGTTGGCGCGCGGCTGGCCCGCCCGCTTCTCGATGCTGGGCGTGTTGTACGCCGCCCTGCTCCTCGCGGGCGAGGGAGGCGCCGGCACGCGGGCGTGGGCACGCTGGCGCTCGAAGCACAGCGACGCCGTCGCGGCGCCGGCCGTCGAGTGCGCCGACGGCGAGGGCGTGAAGTGTGAATGATGTAATGACGCGTGCTTTTTCCACTTCTCGCTCTGCTACAGATCCCGGATGCCCCTCATCCCATTCTCTCACGCGCGCGCTCAGTGCCGCGCGCTCTGGCTCGTGTTCGGTCGGCCGGCCGGCGGCAGCCGCGGCGAGCGCGCCGACTGGCTCGTGCCGCTCCGGTTAGGGTCAGTCGTCGACCACATCGACCGCGACGACGCGTTGAGTCGCTGGAGGGCCTCTAGCTGCCGCTGGAGCCGCTGCGCCTCGGTCTCATTCTTGACGATCATCGCACTCGCCATCTCCGCCACCTCCGACGCCGTCGCCGCCTTCACCGAGGCGAAGGCGTCGGCGGCGGCGCCGCCCGACATCTCGTTCCGAAGGTACTCCTCCACCGCCTCCTTCTGCGCGCGGCGCTCGCGGTGGAGCAGCTGCTTCCAGCTCTGCTCCGGGTGCAGCTGCTGCAAGTGCGCCTCGCCGCGCTTCATGAAGTGGCCGAACTCGCCGGCGGTGAGGTAACCCGAGCCGTCGGCATCGAGCGCCCGCCACACCGCCTTCAGCCGGCGGTCGGGCAGCTCGGTCGTCGACACCTCGAGGTCGCGGCGGACGAGAGCCTCGAGCTCGCCGTACGTGATCTTGCCCGAGCCGTCGTCGTCCATCCGCTTGAAGAGGCGGAACCAGCCGCTGCCCGTCTCGGGCGGCGCCTGCCGCGGCTTGCGGCGCGGCGACTTCGACTCGGCGAACTTGGCGGTCGCGCCGGAGAGCGGCTCGCCGAGGCGCACGCCCTTCTTCGTCCCCCAGCCCGACTTCGGGAAGATGAGCGACGTGCGCTTGATCATCCGGCACGCGAGGTCGATCACCTCCTCTTCCGACGCCGCCTCCTCGTTCCTGAGCGCCTCGGCGATCCGCGTCTTCTCGGCGTCCATCATCGCGCGGTACGACCGCGCGCCGTCGAGCTTCCGCTCCTTCGCGACGAACACCGAGCGCGCCGTCTTCTCGCGCGCGACCGCCGCACGCAGCGCCGCCACGTGCGTCGCCGTGTCGTGCTCCTGCTTCCGCACGCGCTCGAGCTTGCGCAGCGGCTCGAGCGAGACGCCGCGCGGCGAGTTCTCCTCGAGGTGGTCGCCGTACGGCATGTGCGCAGTTCTGGTGGACGACTGCGAGTGTGCACCGCGCAGACGCAACGGCACGCAATTCTCCTGGACGACCCGGTCCTCTGCGACGCAACAGTGAACGGCGATTTGAGCAACAACCCGCGGTTGAGCTCGAACTGGAGATCGCGACGGCTTCATGGTACACGAGGTGGCCGCGAGCGGGAGCCAAACGGTGTGTGGTGAGGGTAAGAATTGCGAGCGGGAGCCCCGCGACCGCGCGACGCGATGGCGCCAAGCGGCGCGACCGCAATTTCTACGCTCCGCAAAGGCGACCGTGTGCGCGTCACGTGGGACTCGGGGAAGCACCATGGCATCGTTGTTGACAAGAGAGAGCTGCTGAACCGCCGCAACCGGACCGTGCACTATGCCCAAGTGAAGTACGAAAACGGCCAGCGCTTGTGGGTCGACGACGAGTTCAGCGGCGCGTGGGAGGTGCAGCGACTGGCGTCTGCAGATGCGGAGGCGCTGGCGCAGAGTGGCAAGCGTACCCGGAGCGGCAAGACGCGCGCGGAGCCCGAGACGAAGCCCGAGGCGGAGCCCGAGACGGAGCAGGCGAAGAAGCTGCGCTCCGTCTGCAAGGCCATGGACGAGAGCGCTGACGAGCTCCTTTGTCCGATTACGCAGGAGCTCCCGATCGACCCTGTGACCGCCGAAGATGGTCGCGTCTACGAGCGCAGCGCCATCGAGGAGTGGCTTAAAACGAACGAGAAGTCGCCGCACACGAACGAGCCGATGGGCACGAAGCTACTGCCGGCGCTGCAGGTCAAGAACATGATCGCCAAGATGGTCGAGAGCGGTGCGCTCAGCGGCGACAAGTGCGAGGCGTGGACCAAGAAGATCGAGCAGGAGAAGATGGCCGCCGACATGCGCAAGAAGGCCGAAGCGGGCGACGTCGAGGCGATGATGACGATGAGCGCTTGGTACGACGGCGGCGAGAATGGCCTCGCAGAGGACGAATCGATGGCGTTCTACTGGATGAAGCGCGCGGCGGACCTTGATGATCCGATTGCGTTGGTCGGGCTCTCCTATTGTTACCTGGTGGGCTCCGGGACGGAGAAGGATCTGAACCAATACGCGGTCAAGCTGACGCAAGCGGCGATGCTGGGCTGCATCAACGCAATGTGCATGCTGGTCAGGAACTACCACCGCGGCAGGCCCGAGTTCAACTTCAAGAAGTCGGCCTCGGACGCGCTCTACTGGGCGAAGAAGGTGAACTCCCTGCCGGAGTCTCCCACAAAAACAAGGTGGATGGCGTCGTGGGGAGGCGCATGTGTCAAGGCCGTGCTCGGGACCTCTCGGGTCCGATGAAGAGTGAAGCTGGAGTGAAGCGTAGAGGGAAAATTATGTGCAACCCTCACCGCCCCGCTCCGGGCGAGCCCACCTCCGACGGCGCTCCGCCCACTCCGCCGGGCGAGAGCCGCGCGACCGTCTCCTGCAGCTGCTGCGCCGCCTGGTGCTGGGTGGCACGGAGGTGCTGCGCCTGGAGGCCGACGAGCTGCTGGTACTGCTGTACGTACTGCCGCAGCATCTGGTTCTCCTGCAGCACGCGCAGGTACTCGAGCTGCTGCGGCGTCAGCGTGCCGCTCGCCGCCGCCGCCGCCGCCTCCGCCGCCATCGCCGACGCGCCGTGCGAGCCGGCGGCGGCGGCCGACGCGGGCGTCGGCGGCGCGGAGGGCGCGGCGGATCCGGGCGTCGACGGCGCGGCGGTGGCTCGCTGCTTCCCGGCGGCGGTTCTCGAGACGCACGAGGCGCCGCCGCTGCTGCCGGGCGCTCCTCCGCTCGGGCTGGGTGACGCCGCGCCGCCCGCCGCCGGGTCGGAGGGCACGAGGACGGGGTAGAGCGTCGGGACGGGGACGGGGACCGGCTGCTTCACCTGGAGGAGCGGGAGCACCTGCACCTCGACCCACATGTTCGTGCCGGCGCCGTTGCCGACGATCGACTGCTTGAGCTGGAAGTTGAGGCCGCGCGCGCCGTGGCGCTGCGACGCCTCGTCGAGCTGCGCGCGCACGCGCTCCTGGACCGACGAGACGCGGCGGTTGACGACGTGGAGCATGAGCGGGAAGCCGCAGAAGACGAGGCAGAACTCGAGCGTGATCGGCAGCAGCAGGTCGGCCAGCGGGTAGTCCCACGGCGAGACGAGCAGCCACGGGTCGATCGCGCACAGCAGCACCATCGTGATGACGTCGACGACGAGGAAGGGCAGCAGCAGGCTGAGGAAGCCGAAGTGCGCGAGCGAGTGGAGCGCCTTGTTGATCCCGTCGACGAGCGACGAGAACTCGGGGTCGGAGAGCCGGCCCGCGAGCGACGCCGGCATCCCGTTGTTTGCGAGGCTGAAGCGCGTCGAGCCGTTCGTGCGCAAAGGTAAAACGCAGAGCGTCGCCGTCGACGACGGGAAGGCGGCGTGCGCGGACTGGGCGGCGCCCATAATGCGCAGGGCCTCGGAGAGTGGCTCGGAGAGCGGAACGGAGGCGCCGCAGTGCGACGGCGCGCGTGAGCGAGGAGTTCGCCACGATTTTGCACGTCGCGGCGCCCAGATCGACTTTCGGCAAGCCGACCGCTCGCCGCGCTGCCGCCGCCGCCCTCCTCGGCCGCCGCAGTCGCTTTTTTCGCGTCCCTTCGCCATGGTGCTCGAGGCCTGCGTCCTCTGCATCGACAACTCCGACTTCATGCGCAACGGCGACTTTGCGCCGTCGCGGATGGAGGCGCAGCAGGACGCGGTCAACCTGCTGTCGGGCACCAAGTGCCAGTCGAACCCCGAGAACTCGGTGGGCGTGCTCTCGATGGCGGGGGCGGGCGTTACGCTCCACGTCGCGCTGACGGGCGACGTCGGCAAGATCCTCTCGCTCTCGCACGGCATCGCGATCGGCGGCGAGGTCAACATCACCGCCGGCATCCAGGTGGCGCAGCTCGCGCTCAAGCACCGCCAGAACAAGAACCAGCGGCAGCGGATCATCGTCTTCGTCGGCTCCCCGATCGCCGACGCCGAGGCGGCGCTCGTCAAGCTCGGCAAGAAGCTCAAGAAGAACTCGGTCGCGATGGACATTGTCAACTTTGGCGAGGTGCGTGCCGCGCCGCTCCCCCGCGCGCGCTCGATGTTTCGTTCAATCCAAGCGCTGTCGTCTTACGCTCAGCTACTCGCATCGCCGCGCGGGCGGGCTTTCTCTCTCTGCCTCTACCCGGCCGGGCCGGGTGTGACGCGCTCACTTCTTGTCGTCCTTCTTCTCGCCGCCCTCGTCCTTCTTCTCCAAATTCTTCAACACGGACTGGATCGCCGGGTCGTTGGGGTCGACGCCGGGGAGCGAGCTCAGAATCCCCTGCACGAACGCCTGGTCCTGGAAGAC
>JACLAC010023065.1_pt1 | contig 11155 bp, 15 predicted proteins | sample 8027881 | NCBI WGS metagenome assembly JACLAC01 (sample SAMN15725517, study PRJNA655200) | protist metagenome | isolation source: fluorescence activated cell sorting (FACS) single amplified genomes of... | place: Spain: Blaines Bay Microbial Observatory, Mediterranean Sea | collected 2016-01-19 | reverse complement strand
TTTAGCTTCTCTGTCTCTCTCTCTGTGTCTCTTTCGCGCTCTCTCTCACACAGACTCTCTCTCCGTCTCTCTCTCTCTCTCTCTCTTTGCCTTCCCCTCCCTGCTATTTCCTCTTTCGTCTCTCTAGCTCATCATGAAAACTATACCAGGGCAAGCCGCTGGTCAAATAATGCAACAAACCACAATCAGATGGAAGAAGTTGCTGATGAAATCACGATTCAAATGCAAAATCTTGATATATTGTCGACGTAGTCCACTAATTCGTCTATACACCCGCGGCACTCCCAGCATCGCCTGGGTCCACCACAAATCCGTCGCCATGCAAACGCATTGCGACACTCGCAGGAAGCGGTGTAGCCCTTCCTCCTCAGAACGTGTGCCAGGATGCAACTGCAAGCGACACTGCGATGACGACCTGACCTGCAATAGAGCCCAATCCTCGTCAACGCCGACCTTTGACGAGAAAACAGCAAATGCAGAACATGGTGCAGCCAGGCAATGAGCTCGACACTCTCCACAACCCCTGTCATGATACGTGGATGCAAACCACAATGCCCTCGCAAATGTCCGTGGTTGGGATCAGGGAACTCCATGCAGCTTGCGAGCACGTCGTACTCTGGAAAGTGATCTGCCACGAATGCTTCGTCGAGGGCCCTATACCGATCGAACTGGCTTCGAACGTAGTGGCCAGAGGTTCGCAGCCCAAAGGATTGGATCACGAAGCTGAAACGACGCAGTGGAGGTGGCCTGAACAAGCATCCACGTGGTGCCATATGCAACTCCACACAGGTGACAATCAGAGTTTGCACATACTCAAGAACCTGTGGATCACATTTGATCGTCAGCCGATTCGCATGCTGTCGCCTGCCTCGAGCGGAGATCGAGCACATCCAATACGAAGCAATACGAGCAATGCCCTCAGGAGGTAACGAAGATGTGCGACAATCCAGGTTGCAGGCTATGATGTGCCGCTCAGCATCGTCGAGAGACCGAATGACCTCACGCAGTACTGTGGGAGGCCGCCCACGTGGCTGGTAAGGCGCATCAACGACAACGCTCTCATCGGAAGAGGACGATCTGCTATGCGATCGAGCGGACGATCTGCTATGCGATCGAGCTGTCATCTTGAGCCAAAATGGCTACGGAGCAACAAGTGCAGAATGATGAACGAGCAACGCGACAGAAAGGATCACAGTGACAGTCATTTTCCCAGTTCGATCTGCATACCTGTGCATGCCGTGCCTGCATTCTGTCTCCTTGCCTGCGTTTGCATGGGCAAGCCGCACACAACAAACATTATGACATTGACCTCACACCTGGAACTTATTCTTGAAGTACATGGACCAAGAGACCTTCTCAATGAATCTGCCTGGCACGTTGTGGCTTGGCGTCCCACTCACAGAGTGCGATACGATCTCCCTAACGAAATCCATGTAGTCTTCGTCAACACAGCAAGATGATCTGGTTGGGTGTATATACTGGCATTTATATCCACCATGCCACATCCAATGCATCTTTGGAATTGTGTTGAACAGAAATGGATGGCGTGGGTCCATCGTGCGTTGTGCGTCAGCCAATACAGCTAGGTCAGAATAATTCTCCAGGAACGTTGCAACAGCTCTGCGATATTTGGCTGCCTCATGTACATCCAAGAATACATCTCTGTACGTTGCATCTGTGATCTCTTGCATCTCACACATTGATTCCAGGCAAGCATCGATACCATCTTTGAAAACGCAGCCAGTTGTACGCAATCCTTTCCAGATGTTCCGAATCGGTAAAGTGATGTGTTTGATTTCGGCTGCACGGCCTTTCAGACATGGGAAATCTGCGCCAGGTGCCCTGGGGTCTGTAAACGAGCTCAATTCCACCTTGTGCAGTTGTACTTTCACTTTACACGAATGGTATTCGTCAATGATTTGTGCGCACAACCAGTTCATGTTCTCGACAGGTGAACGGTCTAACAACTGGTACACGATTACATACAAGATTGAACCCAGCACCAACGGCCAGACTCCTTGATACTTGATATGCAAATCATCACACTCAACGTTCCAAATCGATAAATATTCGAATTTCACAAACAAAAAATGCAGCACCCGTGCGCTGTTGCGCCATTCGCGTGGCGTCCTTAACCTGCTTTTCCATTGTGAGCCACGTGCGAAATTCATTGCTTTCATTCCTGGATCTGGTGCCTGTATGGTTGCTGGACAGAAATCACATAGCTCATCAGCGTTGTAGTGGCGAAGCCACAGCCCTTTTACCAGCCAATCCAGATCCCCTTTAACGAACCAGATGTAGAATGCCTTACCGTCTGCTAACTCTGTACCAGCCTTCATCCCTTCTTCTGACGACGAATCATAGAGCACACCTTTCCAATCTTTGCTGGGCCATTTCCCCTCTTGCAACGATTCGAACGACCACGTGATGAATTCCCAAATCTCTTCTTCTGAACCAAACATACAATGCGGGCCCCTCCCAACCAAATCATCATAGAACCACCCAGAAATGCAGAGTTTTATATCACTAGATAATCCATAAGCCAAAGAGCCAGTGAACGACAATACTTCAAAATATTTTGTTCCTGCCCTCCCCGTTCGAACACACGCCACCCCGTCGCCATGAAAGAAAAGAAATCGGTACAGACTGTTGTTTCCAGTTTGCTTTCCCCAACATGGGATGTTCCTTCAATCTAGGATCACCACGGGATTCAACTTGGTCCCAAAAGCGCTTCAATGCAGATTCATCGTTCGACTCACCATAAAATATATCGTTGAATCTGTTTTTGTAATTGTTGTATAGATATGATACCAATTCATGTGGTGCCAACATTGGTAGAGGCATTCCCCGAACAGTATACCCACTCGCCCTGTCAATGCGCACGTTCATATGAATAAGTGGCAGTTTGGGTCGAGGTACATCGCCGTCGCCCAAGAATGTTTTGATCGCTCTTTGCATGTTTTGTGGATGTTTGCCCTCCTTGCCCATCATCGCAAAACGCTTGAGGACATGGCAACCCTGTTCACCAGACACGTTCAGATCGTGCAAACGCCGTTGCTCATCCAGCCAAGACAAGTGGCACATTTCCTGCACGAAGGGGGCGGAAATGAACCCCATCGCCCACTTCTTTAATAACCCCAACACCAGGCAACACGCGTGTACCAATTGTTCGGGTCCTGTTGGTTCTGGCGCAGTTGACCCAGCAGCAGCAACCCTTTGGCGACGCCCACCCCGTTCACCACGCTCATCGCGAGTATCAGGTGCCCGTTTGCGCCCTCGACCACGTGGCGGCATTCGCGCAGAGAACTATAAACCACCAAACCAACTACAACTTTGAGCGTGAAAATATACGTATGCAACAAATGAGCATAACAATCTACAAGTGATTTACTTGTAAATTACTTGCAAGTTACTTGTAGATTTCGCGCCACTTGTAGATTTACTTGTAGTTTTTACGCGTTTACTTGTAGATTTGTTCCAAAGCCGTAACAACTACAAGTAACTCATGAAATCTACAAGTAAACTACAAGTAAATTACTAGTAATTTACTTGCAACTTTCATCGTCTCAATCTTGACTTGAACACATTTGCAGTCCAGACGGATGATATACGACACTCAGATTTCGACAGTCCCTACTGCGATCACAACAAAAACACGAATTGCCCATACAATTCTTCAGCGCTTCGACACGCAGGCTCACCAGAGATACTGCAAATTGCTGAATCCTGTTATGCATGCATCGACTGCGGCATGCCCAGTCATCACCAACGAAACTCTGATTTGGCACAACAAGCAATGCACTTGTAATACGCTGCATCACGCGTACATGAACACCTTTCCATTCCAGAATGATGATTCGGCTGTGCTTTTGCACAACAAGCAATGCCCTTGGAATACTCTGAATCACGTGTACATGAACACCTTTCCATTCCAACACGATGCTTCGGTTGACGATAATGATAGACGACATTCTGCTTTTGCACAACAAGCAATGCCATTGGAATAATTTGAATCACGTGTTCGCTACCTGGGCAAGCCGCAGGCAGACACATCCCATCGCCAACGCGTGTCCGAATCAGAAACGCGGTTCACCGCGAATCGCGATCCTGATGGCTGTCTAGCATCGAGAGGAGAGGGGTTGAAGGCACAAATAGCTGCCATCTGTGGGTTCTGATCACTCATGAATATATCAATAACTGTGCTATCGTTACAAGGTATCTGAACAACAAACTCATGACATGCACAGACAGACTCGCGTGGCTAAACTAATTATATACACAGAGACTGGCGTCCTTCAGGCCTTGGTGTCTTTCTCTTTCTTGTAGACTTTTTGCGAGTGCCTTCACTTCGTTCTCGAAGATGATGAAACGGCTGTAGGAACCCTCTGCGTTTTGCAAAAGTTTGCAGATCTCGTTGTCGCTCAAACTGGTCTTCAATTGGGCTGCCTTCAACTCGAGGATGTGTGGCCTGAGCTCCTTCTCCAATTCATCTTTCTTAATCACCATCGTCGTCGCTGCTTCGGCTTTGGCACGAACCAACAAACGCAAGTTGTCGCTGGCGTTCTTCGTCGTCGCCTCCATACGCTGAACAGCATCGTCAAGAGCGTCGATGAATTTCTCTTCAGCGGGTGGGCGCGCGTGGATGACTACACCAGTGGCCTTGGCGTCATCCAACGCAGAATGGGTAATGTGCCAACCACTCGGTTTATCATCCTGCTGCGTCAGCATGACTTTGAACGATTCCCATTGTTCAAGGTTCAGAGGTGTGCCACTGGCTGAGGCGTCGAATCGGTGGGATTCATGATCAAACTGTGTGTGAAGTTCTCGCTTCCAATAGTACATGCCCCCTGCCATTTTCACTTCCCCATTCGCCAGAGCAGCGTTGAGAAGTTCTTCAGTGCCTCCAGCCATGGTTCTGGCCTCACTCTTGGTGACGCCGTATGCTGTCTGCTCGTGGCGCTGTCCTGACTCATGTGAGTGTTTCGCCACAAGCATGAAGAAACACTGGTATCTGCAGGCGCATACTTGTGCACGAGAATGTTCTTCGCCTTCGACTTCCCTGGGATCTTCTGCGCGACATCATTGAGACGATCCCATTCCTCTTGCACGCTCTGAGGCAAGCGACGTAGAATTTGGCAAAAAACCCAACGTTGCGTGCGCGATGTCTTCGAGGCATCCTCTGCATCATCGCCGTCGGACTCGTTATCCGTTGTCGTCTCGATTTGTGGAGCCTTCCATTCGGCCTTGGCGACTTTGGCAACGCCTGCTGGACGTTTCAAAACTGCTTTCTTCGCCATTCGATCACCAACGCGACGCTCTGAGAAAGCAGATAACCAAAGCTCCTTGGGCAAAATGCCTACGGATTGTGCTTGCTATAACGATGATTGTGATGGCGTGTGTGATGATTCTAGCAGAAATTGCTCAAAGCTGCGGCTTGCCCAGCTTGCGCTTTTGTGATAGCTCTATCACATTCAACACGGACTGGAATTGGACATCAACGTACAGGGCTCGCAACGGAAGCATCTACACGCGACGAAGGAGGATAATATTGCTAGGGAGGAGAACGACGACCCGTTTTAGAATATTGCGATGGAGCTTTACTTGTAGGTTTGCATACAACCGCAAAAACTACAAGTAGTTTTAAAATCGGCAAGTAAACTACAAGTAATTTACTTGCACTTTACTTGCCGTTTTTTAAATTGGCAAGTAAACTACAAGTAATTTACTTGCACTTTACTTGCCGTTTTCAAAATCGACAAGTAAAATACAAGTAATTTACTTGTAAATTACTTGTAAATTCAATCGTCACGATCTTGGCTTGAACACATTTGTAGTCCAGACGGACTACGATCACAACAAAAGCACAAACATTACTCAGCATTGCAATGACAGTCCCTACTGCCATCACAACACAAAACACGACTTACTCATCACATGTGAGGCGCAACTTGTTCACATACACATACACATACACATACACATACACATACACATACACATACACATACACATACACATACACACAATCCCTACTGCGATAACAACAAAAGCAATACTTACTCATCATAGTTCAGGCTCAACTTGTTCAGGCTCAATGTATGCAGGCTCAAATTGTTCAACGCTTCGACCTGCAGGCTCGACGGAGATATGGCAACTTGTTGAATCATGTTATGCATATGCCCAATCACTTGGCGATGTTGATGACGCCATTTTCGCACAATCCATCATTTTTCGCACACGTTGAGCCCCATCTCGAACGTCGTTCGTACAAGTGCTTGCTCACCGATCGTGAACTGCCCCGAACACCCATGAGCACACCCCAGTGCTCGTTCACAGATATCCACAAGCTTTCAATGCATCATGCTTCGACATTTGTTTTTGATCGATAATGTCTTTGATTTCCTTCAGATGCAGCTCGAAATCCTTATCCACGGAGAGCAGCAATGTCTTGACATGCACACGTTCACCATTCACCGTGATTCCCGTCAGCTCTCCCCGTTGAGAGCCGAGTGACAGCCTGCTTTTGTGAATTGGATCAAAATCTCGTGTCTTCGTCGTTGGTGCCAATGCCGAGGCGGTGGTCTTCTTTTCTGTTGCTGCTTTCTTTGCTGCTGCTTTCTTTGCAGCAGCTGCTGCTTTCTTTGCCAGACGTTTGCGCGCAGCCCCTTTGATATAACGGCTTAACAAAGATGTGGCAGGGCACGCCGCTGCCTTTTTCTTCTCCTTCTCCTCATCATTCTCGCTCTCGTCCAATGGGAACCCGTCGGAGTCATACATGACGGTGGTAGCACACGATTGTTTAGATAAGTCGCTGCATGTGCTCATCGCACTGCTGCGCGCCGATGATGGCGCTGAAGTGCTGCCGAACTTATTCAAGAGATAGGTCATCGACACTGGCTCCCTGAAAACCTTGGGGATCTCCAGCTTCTCTGGTGTCACCACGTCCTCGATCTTCGTTGCACTTTTTGATGGCGTCGTATCTTGGTGATTCTTGGCGAAACATGAGGGAATCTGAAGCGTCGTTGCTGGACTCGCTGTTGAACTCGTTGGTACAGCTGTTGAACTCGTTGGTACGGGTGCAATTGTTGAACTCGTTGGTGCATTAGCTGTTGGGCGACCATCAACCTGGATCAAGTCGATCAATGCTTGGACCTGACTCCAGTCCTTGGCTGTGCATTGCCTTCGGAAAGTGCGCGTTTTGCTGCACTCCGTGTTCTCATCCAACTTCAAGAAACGGGCAAAGGAAAAATGTAGGCTGAGATGTGTACCCATGTCGTACACTCTTTTCGGAAGACCTGCTGATTTTGCTTCATCAGGACATAGATCGCGATGTTTTTGCATCAACGCGTCCTCGAGTTTTCAAGGTAGTAGTGCTCCGTTGTGCAGGCCATTCTTAAGCCACAAAGCCAAGCACGAACTCACTCTAGCCATCGATGTCGCCACCACATCGCGACGATCGCGTGCCAGGCGTGGACCCACATGGGCCCATAGATCTGCACCGAGCGTGTCCAAACCCTGTTTGTAGACATCAATGGGCACGGCCGCATTTGCAGAGTACTTTCGCCTCGACATTGCTGACTCAAAGACACGCACTTGAGGGAAATGCTAAAGATAGATGGTGATTTGATGGCGAACTGATATATGTAATGTCCATGGCAGTGACCAACATGCTCAGCTCAGCTCTGGTCAACTCAGTTCAGCTCTGGCCAACATGCTCTGGGCAGCTCAGATCTGATCAACACGTCAATCGCGTCAATAGCAAGAGAAAACCAAAGGAAACCCTAGGAAAACCAAGAGAAAACCTAAGGAACACATGAGAATAGAAAAATTATCCTTATATTATACCTTATTTTTCATTTCCCTTGATTTTCCTTAGATTTTTGAGGCAAATCGAGAGTTCCGGAAGCCTCGCGAGCCCGGTTTGCTCGCGCCAGCGAGTGAGAGTACGGGTGCAGATGCACTTCTTCAGTCACCGAGCGCGTCAGCTCCTGGTCGCCCGGTTCGGTCCCTGGCCCGGAGGCCCGCTTCACTTTGGAGGCCGGCAGCCCGGCTCGAGGAGTGAAGCCGGCAGCCCGGTTCGCCCGGCCCGGTTTGCGCCCGGTTACTAGCCACTACCCAGAGACCAGACTAGACTAGACTAGAAAAGGCAAGACTAGGCTAGGCGGGATTAGATTAGACTGGGCTAGACGGACGAGACTGGACTAGACTGGACTAAACCGGACTAGAGACTGATGACTGGAGACTGGCGATGTTGCAGACGATATAGACGATATAGACGATATAGGCTATATAGACTATCTAGACTCTATAGAGTATATAGACTATGTAGACGATGTAGACGATACAGACGATATAGACTATATAGATCATGTATTCTATATAGTCAGCACAGAAACGGATCCACGATCTGCATGCAGTAAATGTTGGAGTGAGTTGGCGTTTTGACTGTTACTTTCTATGACGTGTTCAACAATGGCGCGGAGAACATGTCAAGCTCTATATGTTTCCGCCTTTGGGAGGGTGGCATCGTCGAGCGGTGTGTGTGTGTGTGTGTGTGTGTGTGTATGTGTAGGTTTATGTGCATGTGTATGTGTATGTGCATGTGTATGTGCATGTGTATGTGTATGCGTAATCTGATTTGTCGTGTCAATGACCAACAGCTGCACACGCACACCTAGGATTTGCAGCAGCAGCAGCAGCATCACTCGTAGCAGTCGTTGATGGCCATCCTTTTCGAACTTCTACTCGGCATAACCGTATCTCTGAGATGCAAGCTTGGTGCAATTTAGGGTAGGCGCGTTGTTGGAGCATCAAAGAGACTTTAACGCTAACATTCGAGTTGTCTCATTATTTGGTTCGGGCAATTCCTGCCGTCTCCCCGAGGGATGGCGTGTGATGAAGACGGAAGTGGGCCTCGCCAGGGACATCATGTGCGTGTGCAGTATCATCAAGCGCTTCAAGCAAACACTGCCCGCGAACATCACGAGGCAGGAGCTCTTCACGAAGGCCCTGGCCAGGCTGCCGACTCGCAAGGATTTCCTCGAAAAGGAGTTCGTGGCTTATCTTAACTCTCTGGTGTTGTAAGCCGCCGTGTGACACGGCTGCGAGGATGCTCATTCCAATTGCTTATAATTGCGTCGTGATGATGTTCCAGTTGCGTTACAGTTGAGCCGTTCTTTGTATGTATCTGACTTTGTCGGCATACGTTCAAGTCCGCTAGCACCATACGTGAGTGATAAATCACGCTGCAACGCAAAGCTGCGTGGTAATCACGCGCCAATGCTTCTATGGGTGCGAACACCCGAAGTGGGGCTTCTGCGATGCGAGTCGTCTGACATGTGGGTTGAGTGCATTTGGAGATCGAAGGTCGAAAAGGAATCAGTTTCGAATGGTCATTTCAGCAAGAGTTGTACTTGTGAACTAACGAGCATGACAGTAGTTATTGCACCGATACGCGTATCAGTTCAGCAATTGGGAGCGCATGCAAACTTTGATCGACATCTTTGTGAACTAACTCATTTCAGCAGCTATTGCATCGATACGCGCATCATCTCAGCAGTCACGCATGTCGGCAGTTATTGTTTTGTTACGGCCAGTCGCGTATATGTAACTTCGATGCTGTGCTTCACTTGGTTGCAGGCCAAGCTGTTGACGTTCAAATCATAATGCAGTCGGCTAGCTGTCGAAATGGGCCTCAGTTAAAACGCTTCGCGGCGGCAGTTGAATTAATGTCATGAGAATCGCTTAGACGCATCCTGTTGGCGAAAGCAGCTTAGTGACCATCTCTGGGTCTCCTTTGGGCACACGTTTCAGAGACATATTCAGAGACAGAGAGAAAGAGACACACTTATATATATATATATACAGAGAGAGACGGAAAGAGACAGAGAGAGGCAGCGAGAGACAGAGAAAGGCAGGAAGAGACAGGGAGAGCTGGACAGTGAGGGGCAGAGAGAGACAGAGAGGGAGAGAGAGAGAGAGAGAGACAGAGAGACAGAGAGACAGAACGAGACAGAAAGAGACAGAACGAGACAACTCTGAGAGACGTGCGTTGGGTAGCCTGCCCGCCTCCTCTGGGCAGCCTGCCCGCCGACACTCCTGCTGCTGGTGCCCTGCCTGCCGCCTGGGGGCGTGGCTTTTCCCCCGCTTTGGGAGGGGGGGGTAAACGGGTGACTGAATACGACGGCACAAAATATGGGAAACTTCTAAATAGAAATCGAAAAAAGTCTGGCAGATGCCGCCTCGGCTGACATTTCCAGCTTTCTTTAGAAGCAAAGAGCAAGGAACAAACAAAACTAGAAAATAACAACTTCTAAACACAAACAAAATAGAAAGTTGGCAGATGCCGCCGTCATCATAACCTAGCCATACAATGCGTATTGCAAGGGGTGGCGGGCAGTTACACTTTAGGGCCTTATGCTGGGGTCTATTCGACACAGTGGCTTTATGCCTGCCAGTTACACTTTAGGGTCCTATTTTGGTGTCTATTCTACACAGTGGCTTCATACTTGTCAGTTACACTTTCGGGTCCTATGTTGGCCTCTATTCTACACAGTGGCTTTATGCTTGTCTGCTACACTTTCGGGTATTATTGTTGGTCTCTATTCTACACCGTGGCTTTATGCTTGCCAGTTACACCTTAGGGCCTTATGTTTGGATTCTATTCTATCCGTTGGGTTTGCGCTTGTCAGTTACACTTTAGGGTCTTCTTTTTGTTTCTATTCGATACAGTAGCTTTATGCTCTTTAGTTGCACTCTAGGGCCCTCCTTTGGTGTCTATTCTATATCGTGGCTTTATGCTTGCCAGTCACACGGTCGGGTCTTAGTGCGGTCTCTATTCTACACAGTGGCTTTATGCTTGCCAGCGACACTTTCGGGCCCTATTGCGGCGTCGATGCTATACAGTGGCTTTCTGCTTTTCAGTTACGCTTTCGGGTCTTAGCTTGGTGTCTATCCTATACAGTGGCTTTATGCTTTTCAGTTTCACTGCAGGGCCCTACTTCAGTGTATGTCATGAACAAGACATTAATTCGCTCATTCGTTCGTTCGTTAATTCATTCAGTCATTCATTCATTCATTCATTCGTTCGTTCACTCATTCACTCACTCACTCACTCACTCACTCACTCACTCACTCACACACTCACTCACTCACT
>JACLAC010022506.1_pt1 | contig 11155 bp, 8 predicted proteins | sample 8027881 | NCBI WGS metagenome assembly JACLAC01 (sample SAMN15725517, study PRJNA655200) | protist metagenome | isolation source: fluorescence activated cell sorting (FACS) single amplified genomes of... | place: Spain: Blaines Bay Microbial Observatory, Mediterranean Sea | collected 2016-01-19 | reverse complement strand
ATCGGAGATCACTATCAGCTCGATGAGCTGCCCGACATTGCCGAAAAAGTGGCCAACGCCCAATCCCAATATCAAGAGATCTTCTCTGCCCCTGCCGAAAATGGCACCCTTCACCTTTTCTCGAGAAAACCATGACTGCATCCCTTCGCTTGGCATCCACTGTGATTGTCTTTTCCCACAAAAAACACGAGATCCTTATGCTGAAACGGGCCCGCCAACTGGCGTTTTTCCCAAATGCATGGGTGTTTCCAGGGGGACGCGTTGATGACAGTGATCAGCACGTTCCCACCACGGGTGTGGTCGAAGGACTGGAGACACCTGCGTATGCGGTTGCAGCCGTGCGAGAATGTTTTGAAGAAGCCGGTGTGTGGCTGGGCAAGGGAAGCCCAAGTACCGCGCTGCGCAATGCCCTCAATGCAAGGCAGGGCTCATTGCTCGACGAGGAGGGGTTGGTGGCGGACTTGGAGCGCCTGCATCTGTTCTCGAGATGGGTCACGCCGATTGCCGAGCCCAAGCGCTATGATACCTTCTTCTTTCTCACCCAGTTGCGAGAGGATGAACCCTTTCAGCCACAGGCCGACCAGAGTGAGACCGTGGACAGTGGCTGGTTTGCACCACAAGATGCGATTGATGCCCATCGTCGTGGTGAGGTTTTCTTGGCTCCACCGACCCTTCTGACCTTGATGGAATTGGCTTCTTTCGATACCTATGAAGCGGTGGTGGCTTCGAAGCGCGATATCTCTCCGATTATGCCGGTGCATCGCAAAGATCCCGATTTGGAGATTCTGCTGCCCGGTCATGATGGGCATGCGGAAGAGGATAGGGGATTGCCCTGTCATCGATTGCGCCTGCAGAAGGGGGTTTGGGAGCTGGATTGAGATGGGGGTTGAGTAGCGCCGTTGCTTTGTGACGCAAGGAAATCACTGTGTGTCGGATCTCGTCGTGAATCGGGTTATCCGTTGAGTGCTTTGGGGCCGGTTCGAATGATTCGACATGTTCGCTGTACCCTCCCAAGCAACCAATAAAAAGGAGACAACAGACCAAGGTATTTTTGTACGTCGTCACGTTTTTCTACAGGAAGACTGAGTACCGGCATCGCATGTGCGCAGAGATCACCACCGCGGCGTGGTCGCTTTAAAAAGAGTATCGATGGCGCAACCCTAAAACATGGATCCGTCGGTCTGGGTTCGCCTCCCTCGAGGGCATACCGATTGCTCGAGACAAACATCGAATAGCCCCTTTCTCTCCCTTCAGCCATAATTTCGCCAGTGCGATTGTTCGGGTTTACGACTTTCAACATCTCTCCACTGGAGACCGATCCCTTTATGGTTTCAAGAACCGTATAGCGATCAAACCTCTTCTGTAAATTTTGCTCCACCGCATCATTCGGCTCATCGTGTGTCGTTGTGACCTGTGCAATAACGATGATGTGTGATTGCTGAATCAATTCGGGCATACCGATCGTGAAGTGTTCATAGGAGACAATGGACATAAGTATTGAGCCCGTAACGCAAGGTAAACATATTGTAAAATAGGATACTGATATTTGGCTGGGTTTCACAACAGTTTTTGCATATGGCCGAATTCGAAGAGGGGAATGAACGACAATGTATTCAGATGATTGGGAAGACCTGCGGTGCCATAATGCTGTTTTCTTGTTGGGTTGAGATTGGGAAAAGGTAAGAGTAAAGATGGTTGATGATGAGAAGGTGCTGACCTCGGTCTTCAAAACCGATGAAGCCCAATATTGACAACAATTGAAAGATGTCGCTTGGTGGGTTCGACATCACTGCGCCTTCGGCTTGTGGTCTTCGACGCCCATCTTTTGCTGTAGGTTTTTGTGGAAAATACTGTTTCTGTTTGTTGTGAGAATCGGAAACCGGTTAGGGTATAGATGGTAGGCGTTGCTAGGCTGGTGCCGGCCTCGGTCTTCAAAACCGATGAAGCGTATTGAAAGATGTCGCTTGGTGGGTTCGACTCCCATCGTCTGCCGCCATTTTTATTTTGTGATTTGGTAGGATCCTTGGTTTTGTCTGTTGGTCGGATGCTACAGCTTCCACAAGGAACCATCAATCCACTGTTCTTACTGAGAAGAGTTCTGTTCGGGACTCTATTACTGGGATTTGTGGTGGATGGAGTTGGGGCACTATTGCTCGAGCGGAAAACGCCTGGGAAGAAGATCACGATACGGACGTGTCTTGTGGTCGGGGTTTCGGGAGGACTTGCTTCGGTTGCGGCTGTTGTTGCCTGTTCTTTGCTGACCTGTGTTGTTGGACCGCTGTCGAGAGGCTTGCTGTTTGGCGTCGCGTTTGTTGTCCGGCGAGTTTTTCGGAGGTTTGTTCGAGCAAGAATTTTATAGGTAAAAGGCGGTTTGAATATCATTCAATAATGCTTGTATTTCAGTTGGACGTTGAATCTTTTTTGCCAAGTAAAATGGAAGAAGATGTATCACTAGTCTTATGGCAATATCTTATCACAGCCTAACCTTAAGCTTTTAAGAGGAAATTATGATGATTAGTATTAGGTCTTCGATTATCTTACAAATTGACATATAAGGACAATCGTTGTCCTTTCTTTTATGGATGTCATATTACGAGATTGAATGAGTTTATAGATTGAGATAAATGCTTTGATATAAGATATATGGACATTCAATGAAAGAAATTTATTTTGATAATAATGCAACGACGAAACTTACCTCATCCTTTGTGAAAATCATTGATTCCATACCATATGGAAACCCTTCAAGTGCACATTTTTTGGGTTATCAAGCTCGTAAAGAGCTTGATTTATGTTGCGAAACAATTGCAGATTATATCAATGCAGACCCAATTGATTCTTTTGTGATCTTTACAAGTGGAGGAACGGAATCAAACAACTGGATCTGTCAGTATGCGATATCAAGAGGTCTTCGAATCTATACGACAACGATTGAGCATTCTTCCATAGAATCTGCATTGCATGGATACCAAAATGTAGAAGAGATTCCTCTTGATGAATATGGACAGATTAATCTTTCTTTTATTGAGAAAATCAATGAAGGTCTTATTTTTATTCATCATGTGAATAGCGAGACAGGTGTTATCCAAAATGTACAAGAAATAGGAAACAGAAAAGGTGAAAATGTTATTTTCGCTATTGATGCCGCACAATCTTTTGGGCGTGCTCCGATTGATACGGAAGAGATGAAGTTAGATTTTGTCTCTGCCTCGGGACATAAATTTCATGCAATGAAGGGTGTTGGTTTTTTATGGTCTCAACATAAGCTTCCAGCATTCATAAAAGGAGGAGGACAGCAATATGGACTCCGTTCTGGAACTGAAAATCTTCCAGGTGCTGTTTCTGTCCGAGTCGCTGCCCAAGAACGTATGGAGTATTTTCATGTGCAAATAGAGCATATGCAAAAATTGAGAGATTACTTCGAAGAAGAATTAACGAAACAGATATCTGTTACAGAGATTAATTGTGCACACGCGGAACGAGTGTGTAATACGTCAAGTGTTTACTTTAAAGGTGTAAGGAATGAGGTTTTACTTGATTTTCTTGATCGCCAAGGTGTTTTTGTTTCAAAAGGTTCTGCTTGTCTCAGTAATGCAGGCTCATCTTCAAAGGTTATAGGTAATCTGTTTGGAGCAAAAGTTGCAGATTCTACATTACGCTTTTCTTTTTCCAAGTACAACACAAAGCAAGAAGTCGATGAAGTGATAAATATTCTCAAAAAATTTGATTGGTAGAGGTTGTGAATGGAAAAAACATATTTTGGAGGACACGAAACATTTGTTCTCCGTACAACATGGCTGAGTAAAGGGTGTGCATTGCTCAATACAGCAAGAGATATAGGAGTTGATTTTGCGGACCTAAATACCTTTGATGCTTTGGGTATTGGTAAGAATATGTCAAAGTCATTAGCTTTTTGGCTTCGATGTACCGGTTTGTGTGAGCAAATCCAGAATCGCAATCACTTAAGATTATCGGAAATAGGCAAAGTGGTTGTTCAAGAAGACCCTTATTTTCAGTCTGAAACGACCGTTTGGATCATGCATACATATCTGATGGCGGGTCTCTTCAAGCCAGAAGTATTCAAATGGGGATTCAATCATCGTCAACGAGGTAAATTTACAAATACAGATATTTTTGATCGATTCAAGTACTTTATAGAGATTCAATCTCAACGAAAAAAGATACCCGCAGATCGAACATTACGAGATGATGTTTCTTGCTTTTTGCGTACTTATGCTTTTCGTTTATCAAAAGATGTCGATCAAGATCCAGAAGACATTTCTAATAGTCCTTTGCAAAGGCTAAAATTACTTGCTTTTTACCCATCTAGTAAGAGTTATGAGTATTTTTCAGGGGCAAAAAAACCTCCATTATCTATTATAGGTTTGTTTCTTGCATTACAGTATCAAAATGAAGAGAAAGAAGAGGTAGAGCTTCGTATTGAAGAGTTTTTGCATAAAGAAGGTTCTCCTGGTGTTGTTTTGGGTTTTAAACATCCTTTTTTTGAACAGCTACAGGAACAAGCACAATCTAGAATTTGTTCTTTACGAACTACAAAACTATCAGATGGTTTAGGTATTCTTTTGTCCGAACATTCTCCGTTGCAATGGGTGCAACAAAGCTATCAACTATAAGGAAACAGCTGTGAAACAGAATATTTTTAAATCCATCAATTTAAAGTCTGATATCTTACATCCAGAGCGACTATATCACTATTTCCCTACAGCCAAGACGATGTCACTTATAAAGGCGATTGTTTTTGGAGAATCTACAGCTGTTAACTTTGTCATCGCTCCATATGGAAGTGGAAAATCATTGGCATCTGGAGTTGCGGGACTTCTTGTGAACAATGATTCTGAGCACCAGGAGCATCTCAAGCATTTTCAAAAGACTTTTCATGATTTTGATATATCGTTGTCTGATTTTGTTCAAAAGAGACTCCATTCAAAAAAACGTGGTCAAGTCCTTTTGTTATATGGATTTGAACCAGACTTAATCGTCAAGTTTTCCCAAGCTTTTGGAGTGAAATACAATGAAGGAAGGAGTTTTATCGAGCAACTCAATTACATAAAACAGCAGCGTTTTACTTCCTTTGATCGTATTGCAATCGTTTGGGATGAGTTTGGTCGTCATTTGGAAAAGTTAGTGGAATTGGGGCAAAGTCATTATTTGGATCAGCTTCAAATCCTAGCAGAATGGTGTTCTAGACAGCAAAAGGTTCTGTGTACCTTTAATGTTCTTATGCATCAAGCTCTTGCGACATACTCTTCCCGTCTTACACATACAGTGAATAAAGAATGGAAGAAAGTTGGTGGTCGTTTTAATACCATGCGCTTTGTTGATAGAAGTCGAGATGTATATTTATTGATGGCAAATGTTTTGTCTGAGATACCGTTTCCAAGTGAAGGTGTAGATTTTCAACATCAGGCCGAAGTAGCAAAGCAAATAGGATGGTTTTCTGATGTCACGAAAGAAGAACTAACAAATATTTTTCGAGCTGTTTATCCTATTCTCCCCCCTGTTCTATATACTCTACCGACGCTATCTGCGCGTCTAGGTCAAAATGAGCGTTCATTATTTGATTTTCTAAGACAGGTTGGAGAGCGTGAATCTGCAATTTCCATGGAAGATTTATATCAGTATTTTAGTGCAGATATGCAAGAAGATGTAGGAGTAGGAGGTTTCTATAAACGCTGGTTGGAATGTCAAAGTGCTCGAAGTAAATGTGTAGATCCCCTTGAACGTGAGATTCTAGCAACGGTAACCCTTTTGCAGTTGGGAATATCTGGAGAGCGTATAGCCCTATTCAAGGAGTCTTTACAGAAAGTTTGCGGAATGATGTACCCTAAGCAAGAAGCCTATATTCAAAAAACGTTGTCGATTCTACTTGAGAGAAAGTTGTTATTGAGTCGTGCTGAGAACCTTTCTGTGTGGCATGGAATTGATGTTGATATACGAAATCAAGTTTCAGAAAAAATATCTTTTATGGAGAAAGGCTTCGTCTTGTCTCATGAGCTGCAAGAGCATTTTCCTCTTGAGGCTATTTTGTCTCATAGATACAATGTTTTACATAATGTGACTAGATATATGGAAATGATATATGTATCTGCTGGTCAGCTCATCGAAGAAGAAGAAGAAGGTTCATATACCTTATCTTCATCAGACGACGCACTGGGTCGAGTTGTTTTGGTTCAAACCAAAAGTGAGGAAAATAAAATAGAAGCCTTTTTACAAGGTTCTTCTTTTCCGGAGCGCGTCATTCATATCGTCGTTACTGTGCCAAAAGTGATACCATCACTTTTATTAGAGATGAAGGCTCTGAAAGAGCTGTTAAATGATAAGACATTACTTGCTAAAGATCCTTTGATCGGTCAAGAAATAGAAGGAATGTACGATCGAATCCTAAAACTTTTGAGTCACCATTTGGATTCTTTGACAAAAGTAGACAACGAGGATCATATTGTCTATTTTGGAAATCAAAAGAGAGAGGGTGTGCTCGGTGATATGCTGTCGGATTTGTTTGGTAACACATATCCAGGGTATTTTAGTGTAGCCAATGAAGTTTTCGTTCGAAAAAACATAAATCGTTCGAAGAGCAATGTTCGTAGGAAGTTACTTTCGCGGATGTTTGAACCCGCTTGGTGGCATAAGGAATTTCTTGGATATGATGAATCCACATCTGCTGTTGCGACGGCATACCGCACGATTTTACGAAATACAGGATTGATTCAAACAAGAGATAATAAGAATTATTTCTTCAATTTTGAGCCGACTTATAAGGGCCTAGAGAGGGTATGGAAAGAATTAGAGATATTCTTTTCTTCTCCTGGAAAAAAGTCATTACAAGACTTTACTGAATTACTACAAAAACCTCCGTATGGTATTCGTATGGGGATCATCCCGTTCCTTTTTGCTGTTGGATGGAAGCATTTTGGTCGTCATACCATCTTATTTCATAAAGAACAGTTTGTTAGTGATGTTTTTGGATCTACAATAGAAGACCTATTCAAAAATATAGAAGAAGTAGATCTTATTGTGGTACATCAAGATTTACATCTGTACCTCTCCCAATTGACCGATGAGTTTTTTGAAGATGCGATTACATTTGAGCGTTCAAGAAACACCTTAATGGCTTTATATGACTGCTTGATGTGGTGGAAAAATCAACTTCCAGAAACAGCACTGAAGAGCAACCCTAAATTTGACCCTCAAGTACAATCTTTTCAAAGATTGATACATAGATTTTCCGATCCTGTTACGGTTTTCTTAGAAGAGCTTCCACGTCTTTTGTCTCTTCCTCTTGTAGAAGAGGAAGAAGGGTATCTGCAAGAGAATATCAAAATCAATCAAGACTCAGTGAGAGGTATCATACAGCATGTCACACGATTTCATACCGAGATTGATGGAATCATTGAGGGATATACAAAGGAAGCAACGGAGATTATTTATCATACGATATGCATTCCGGATGAAGACGAGAAAAATTGGAAATCGCGAATACAAAATTGGGCGAGCTGCTTTGGTTCACAGAGTGAAAGCTATAGACGTTTGAATTCTACGGTACGTGGTTTCTTAAGTCGAGCCCATAGTGTTCAGCGATATAATGAAGCGAGTTTTGCTCGTGCTTTGAGTTCATTGTTATTGGGTAAACGCTTCGAAGAATGGGATGCTCAGAGTGCCAAAGCTCTTTCAGAGCAGATTCGTATATGCATGAAAGAAATACAAAATGAGTATATGAGAACAGCAAAATCCAATCCGAGTCTAAGACCTTATGTTGTTCATACCTTGGGAAGTACAATCGAAAGCTATCTTTCTATGGGTGATGATGTGGATGAGCTCTGTGTTATATTAGAGAGACATCTAAAAGACGAACAGATTAAAAAAATATTAGAGGGGTTAAGTCGTGGGAAGAGAGTTTAAGAGTAAAGTTTCTACGTCAGAGGCATTGAAAGACACAAAGGCAAGGCATATTATTTCTTTTTCAGGAGGTAAAGATTCAACAGCTTTGGCCATTTATATGCTTGAAAATTATCCTCATATTGATTTTGAGTTTGTCTTTTGTGATACGGGTGTAGAATTACCCGAAACCTACGCGTATATAAAAAGATTTGAAGAAATTTTTGGTATTACAGTACATCATGTCAATGCATTGCAAGTGCATGGTTTTGAAGAAAAAGAAGGTCGTATTCCTTTTGATGTCATATTACGAGAGCGCTATACCGGATACTTACCAAGTCCACAGGTTCGTTGGTGCACCAAAGCGCTCAAGATTGATCCATTTGAGCACTTTGTAGGAGATGACGATTGCTATTCATATATTGCAATACGAGGGGATGAGCAAAGAGCAAGTATGAGTGGTGGCAAAAGTGTAAAGATATCACAAAAAGAAAATATTACCACAGTATATCCTTTTATCGATTTTCAGATTGATTTGGAAACAGTCAAATCTTTACTGGATGATAGTGGGCTTGGTTTGCCTCCATATTATCGTTGGCGTTCGCGTTCTGGCTGCTTTTTTTGTTTTTACCAACAAATAGGGGAATGGCAAGGATTGTTGGAAAACCATCCAGAATTATTTGACAGAGCGAAAGAATACGAAAAAATGGAAAATGGTCGACTCTATACATGGTGTGAAAAACGATCTCTTGACCAAATAGCCAAATTAAAAAAGAGATATGTTGTCCCAAAAGGAGAAGACTTGGATGGTTGTGCCATTTGTCATCTTTGAGCCTGAATACAATTTTTGATAACAATTTTAGAGGAAAAAAATGTCGATAACAAAAAATAATCTGGTCGATTATATCTCTCAATATGGACCTTCTTTTAAAAATGATGCCAAGTATGATGAAACGATAAAAAAGACACTACGAAAACTAAGCGTCAAGCCTTTTGAAATCGAAACCGAGTATTCCAGAAAACTACGGAAAATTTTCTTTGACAGTGACGTGGAAAACATCAAAAGTGTCATCTTGACAGGAACAGCGGGAGATGGAAAAACATATCTTTCGCATAAAATTTTTGATGAGTGTTGTGAACGAGGATTTGTTGTGCAACACAATGCGAAATGGAATGAAGAGATTATCCATTTGGATGGGAAGAGCAAAGATGACAAACCCTACACACTGTGCTTTATCAAGGACTTGAGCGAGCTCAATAAAAAAAATAAAGAAGAAGTGTTCAATGGTTTCATTCGATCTCTCGCTGATTCAACCGAATCTCCAACGCGCGACAATCGTACATTTTATGTCATCTGTGCGAATGATGGGAAATTGGTGAATACCTTGAGTGTTCTTCAAAACGACACAAATGCATCGATTTGTGAAGAAATAGAAAGAATGCTTGTGGAAGAAGAGCAGCATTCTTCGAGAATCAATCTTTCTATGTTTAATCTCAGTCGTCTCGATAGTGCAGAGCACTGGAAAAAAATAGCATATGCAGTGACCATGCACGAAGATTGGCAAAAGTGTAATGATTGTCAGCACGTGAAGAATTGTCCCATTCAAATCAACCGAAAAAGATTGCTGAGTAAAAAAGCAATTGACGAGATCAATTCTGTCGCAGACAACTCAGAAAATCTTGCAGATGATCTGAGCAGTATTCCAGAATATGCCAAAGGAGTTTTTGTGGAAAGAGTCTATGATATCCTTTCCGCAAGTAACAAAAATGGTAAGCATATTCCCATCCGGCATCTTTTTGCTTTGGTTTCCAATATTCTATTGGGGACAAGTCTCTTTAAATATTCCAACCCTCTACAAGTTTCCATCGATTGTGAGAGCATCTATTCGTTTTTTGATATATACAAAAAAGTATTTGCATCTTCAAAAAAAGGCAATGATAGACAACGATTAAAGTTTAGTCAACCCTTTTTGTATGATTTTTGTAGTCCGTATGACAATGCTGTCGGAAAAAATCTTGACAATGAGAAAGACAAAGAAGAGTTTTTGGCTTTTCCTCTCCTTCTATCCTTTGGTCTTGGCCAAAAGAGCACAGAAATCATAGATCGGTTTTTGATTTATGGATCGGAAGATGGTAACGATCAAACATACAAAACTCTTATGACCCAAGATGAGTTTTTTGGCGATATAGAAGTAGGTCAAAAGAATCAATATATACAGCAACTGAAAATCAAGGGACAGATCTATAAGGGTACTGTCTTTCATATGGCAAAGAGATCGTATATCGATCCAGATATGATAGAGACATACAAGAGTTATGACTTCATAGAACAATTGTTTTCGCAAAGAAGAAGACTGTTCTTTTCGATGCCAGATTCACAAGAATTTTCTTTTTCTCCATGGAATTTAACTTGGTATCCAGCAACCAAAAAGTACCTAAGGTTTATCGAACTTCTTCCGGAAGATCCATTCACAGAAATGAGAGAAAGTGAGATAGAACCATATAAAAAAGAGATATACCGAGCGTTCAATCGGATTTTTACAGGCCTTTTTGTCACAGAATCTTCAGATGAAATATATATTCCAGAGTTATCAGAGTACAACAAAAAATCCATCTATCTTAAAACAAAGCAGTCCAAAATCCCTTCAAATTATCAAAGGAAAAGGTTGGAATTGACGATGTCGAAGTCATTGAACCATAAAATTCCAATATTACAGATTTTTTTCACGTTTGGACCGACAGCGATCTGATATCGCTTATAGAGCATATCCAGGAACTCGTAGAATTCCATTCGTTCTTCTACAAGAGCAACAACAAGTGAACAAAGAAGATCTGCTGTTAAGGTATAGTAACGAGGGTTTCTGAAAGAAGCCAAACCGATTTTGGGCAACAGCGAAACGTACGACTTGTGAATATATGAATTCTTCTTGTGGTGCTTTATTAAAGTTTCTTTTTGATCTGCACTCATTGGAATGTTGGCCATCGCTCGACGCCCCTCTTCCAATTTAACAACCGCGCTTTGTCCCAAGAAGTGATTATTTGTATAAGAGTCTCTTGATTTTTGAATTAGATCTGTATTGCTTTCTTGAGAGGATACGCAAAAGAAATATGGAGGGTTCGTTAAGGTCGCTTCATTCTTAAAAAGATAAGGCTGATCACATTTTTTGTAGTAGTTGCCTTCATCTGTAGCCTCCAAATGTTCGTTTTTGGCCTGTTTTGCGATTTCAGATTTGAAGGCTCGCACATGAGTCCAGTCATA
>JACLAC010021084.1_pt1 | contig 11158 bp, 6 predicted proteins | sample 8027881 | NCBI WGS metagenome assembly JACLAC01 (sample SAMN15725517, study PRJNA655200) | protist metagenome | isolation source: fluorescence activated cell sorting (FACS) single amplified genomes of... | place: Spain: Blaines Bay Microbial Observatory, Mediterranean Sea | collected 2016-01-19 | reverse complement strand
GTGTGGTTGGTCGGTCGGTCGGTCGGGTCGGGTCGGATGGTCCGCGTCATCATCAGTGGTTGGTAAAAAAAAGAAATGTGATCTTCTTATCTGTATAGTGTAATCAAAAGTACGACACATTTAGATACAGATGAATCTGCTTATTTAAACTGTGTATGAAAAGAACCATTGCCCAATGAACAACAAAAGGAAGGGAATAGTAGTCAGAAAAGTTACAGAAGAAGAAGAGCGCATAATTGATTGAAAACCATAACACAACAATGACTCTCAAAACGTGGCTCGGTGCGGTGAGCTTTGGTATCCTTTCTCTCCTCGCGGCTTCGCAAAAAATAAACTTGCAGCTGACGGCGGAAGAGCAACTCTTTGCCTGGGTGCGCTCGTTTGGCGGGCAAATCGATGGGATTACGCTTATGAACCCCGGGGATGGGCCACGCGGTCTGTTCACTACGAAAGAGTTCGTCAACGAATCCATCATCATGGTGATCCCCCCAGAGGTCATGATCCACAGGGGATTCGTCTTGAACCCCGAGATTAACCCCGCATTTTCGACATTTTACCAAGGCCTGACCGCCTCCACGCCGTTCCCTGGGGACGACTGCACCCTGGTAGCGCTTTACTTGATGTTTGAAAACTTTTACAACCGTCACCAGACCCCGATTTCTCCCTACCTTGTTAATTTGCCCAGCTGGACGAAAAATTCCGAATACTTTTCGTTCATTCCTAGGTTTTGGAACAATGGCTTGAGGGCGCTGTTTCAAACGATGCAATCGGGGAAAAACGCATGGGACGAGCGCATGACGAATCACGCCAACGCGGAAAGGTTTGTCAGAACCATACTGTACCCGTACATGAGCGACAAATACATCATCCCAAGCGCCGACTACTTGCATGAACAGTTCGTTTGGGCAGGAACGATCGTACACACGAGGGCATGGGGGGATCTCTCCGACCATGTGCCTGGGTCCACTCGCCCGTACAAGGGGCCAGAAGGTACCTGCACCGTAGTGCCGTTGGCGGATATGTTGAACCACAGGTCCGACGCCGCGGCGCTCACGGGAATTGTTGATTTTGATCCCAATTTCAACGAGTCGGTTGGTATTGGCCATGGGCTCCAGGCCCTTCAACACCTCAAGGCGGGCGACCAAATCTATGACAATTACAGTCCGGCAGGAATGACCACTCTTTGTAACATTAATTTGATGTTGACGTTTGGGTTTATTGACCCTGATCCAGAGTACGACTGCTTCACCTTTCATATTGAGTTACAGTTGGAAAACGAAAAGTTTGCGAAAGAGCAAAAGGAACTGCTTCGCTTGTTTGAAATAATCCCATCAAAAACGGGAAAGTACGATTTCACCTTTAGGGGGAGCACTACGGAATCGTCAACAAAGTACTACCCAGACAAGTTTATGGTCTTGCAGAGGGTACTTGCCCTTCGCTCCCTCGAAGAGTACAACGAAGCGAAGCGGGCGATCGCACAAGGCCTTCCGAACAGAAATCGCATTGCGTGGAGTATTCAAAACGAGTATTTAGCGTCCAGGAGAATGAAACAGACGCTTCTTGATTTAGGCTTGCAGTACGAGACGAACATCGAGGAGGACGTGAGCCTGGAAGCCGAGCTCCAAGCTGCCTTGGGGCTTACTGATGCCGAGCTTCAAGCTACAGGTTATGCGCGCGAAACCCTGCGCCGTCAAAAAGTTATTGTCGAAGCGCGGCGAAGGGAGCACATGACTCTGGTTGCTGCCGAAACGGTACTCCGGGAACGGTGGGGCTCTCTGATGAATTAATAAGATTAAATTCTTAAAGATACACCGTTTTTTGTTCTCGTAAGTTAACTTACATTTTTTAATCCAAAAAAAGATTACTTATGTTATGATATGTATGAAGATTATGATTGGGAACAGGATCGAATGATACAATATCGTAGGACCGACAAAGGAGGTACCGACCGACTTTAAAGTGGTATGATTTTTAGCAGTCGCAAAATTAGATCAGTTCTACAATTGGGATCATCTTGAGAGTCTTAAAACATACTATATAATTTGTTTTTTTTCATACTATATAATTTGTTTTTTTGTATATAAAATGATATGATAGTCGAGACTAAGTGACAAGGATATATTGATTACTAAAATCACACCCAGTAGAGTTCAGTTCGGAGTACACATTAATTTTAATTACTTAAATAACAGCCAATTTTCTTGTTTTTAAAAGACATTTCTACGACTGCGAGTCCTTGCAACGGAAGACGACGGGCGTGCTCTCCTGTCTGGGTACCATCGCCTCCCTGCATGCCCGTTGGTAGCTGTAGACGGTCGGTCTTTTCTTCGATGAATATTGATAAATACTCGGTCTTCGATGGCATTCCCGTTGTCGACCGGGCCACGCCTCCGTACGACAAATGCCGTCTTTGGCCTCGTCCGCGAACGTTTCACGGGCGAAGTGGTGGGAGTCATCTTTGATTTGCTGCTGAATAGACTCTTGGCGCTGTTGCTGTTCTTTTGTCTGTTCCAGTGAGAATGTCGGAGATTATGCAGGTTGGCCGACATGGGACGGTTGCCGCGTGAAATAGAGGAATGGTGCGGCGGAAAGATGGTTCCGGGTTTCCGACGAATGGGAGATAGGGTAGGGCCCTCGATTTTTTTTTCCTGCCCCAGGGCGGCTCCTTCTTTTGCCACCGGCCCCACCGTCTCACCGCGTCCAAAATGCTTTTTCATGTAATTGAACTCGTCGAGTTCCGTGTTCAGCTGCTGCTTGCACAAGTACTTTGATATATGAGTGCTCGACAAAGGCAGGGTCTTTGCTTCCTGTTTTACGTCCAAAAACTCGTTCACGGACGACTTGAAGCCTTTCACGACTTTACTTTTCTCCACTTCGGATTTCACGCGTCTCCGGTGCCAGAATTTTCTATGCCCCGTCGCCAAACTCAAGAGCAGTGCAATGATGTCAACGTGCAACTGGTGCTTCAAACTCTTGTCGCCCTTGTTCAGGCGTATCTCGGGGCAATTTTCGAGAGTTATGCAGTGGCAATCACTGACTGCCTGGGCCACAAAGGGTTCCGTCTTCAGCATCCCGAAATCGGTGTTGGGCTCCATCGAAAACTTCAACCCTTTTCTTTTCAAATTCCGCAGTCGTTTTCTTATAAATCGTTCGGTGCGAGGATCGCTAAGTTTGTTCATAATAAAACTCTCTCCGACAACCCCGCCTCTGAAAATATCGTTAATGTTAATTTGAAAATTTTCTTCTCCATGATTTGTCAACACCTGCACGGGTGGAGATGGATGCGGGGATGCCGACAGGTTCGCCCCTTCCTCGAGCACTCTGGCGTGGCCTTCGATGATAATGTACATGCACGGTGCCGTGTTCCCTTTCTTGTAGAAATACGCCCCTTTGGGGACTTTTTTGAATTTGCACATTTGCACGAATTTCAGTAGCGATATGGGGTGCACTTTGTTCAGCAGTGCACAATCCCTTAAAACTATCTGCAGCAGCTGCTCCCAGCCTTCTTCCTGCTTCAAGCTCAGCTTATACTCTTTTATTGTTGATTTTCGTTCGATAGGCACGGCCTTATCGAAGAATTTAAAATCGATCACAAGCAGATCCACGCACCGCGTCTTTCCAAACCCCTTTATTGCCGTTGCGGTCCCAGACCTGCAGAACAGATTTTCTCCCCGGCTCCTGCTGCCAAAGGAACTGTTATGCTTGAACGTTTTAACTGTCGAATGAGCGAGGCTGCTCGTATACTTTTCGTACCCATCTACAGAAAAACCCAGCTCGTTCTCTTCGTCGCCTAAATTATAGGCTTGCGCAAGCGCCGAATCTCGGGTAGCCGCGGAGCTCGCGAACATTTTTGCCCTTTCCCAGCCTTCCACCTCTTTGAGCAGATTGTTCGTCAACGACTTTATCGTTTTCTCCTCCACCTCTCCCTGCAAGACCACATAGCTGCACGCGGACGTGCCTCCGCTCCTGTAAATCGTATCACCTTCAAGGTATGTTTCAATCCTCAAACGTTGGCAAAGATAGATGTACGCCTCTGGAGAGACGAACTGCCTCAGCGCTTTTAGCGTGTCTATCTCGGCGCATAATACGTTGATGATCTGTTTTTCCCATTCCGAGCGCTCTTCGTAGTCTTTCCTGAACACGTTTATTACCAATGCCCGAAGAGCCTGGGAATTTTTTATCAAAACGATGCCAAGTGCGACAGCCGATTCTTTCAATTTCGAGTTCAAAAGGGAGGGCGTGGCCAATATTTTAAGGCGGATGCGCTCCCACAACGACGTAGAATTCTTCAGCAGCATTTCACGCTTCTGCTCCTTCTCCCTCTGTATTTTGGACTTCACCGACATCCATTTGGATCGTCTGGGGATATTGATTGAGTTGAAGGTGGTATGGCGCTTGTTGCTTTTCCGCTTTTGAATTGCTCGACCCCTGGGCTTTCCCTCCGCCCTGCCCGTTCCCGCCGACATCCCGTTTACGAGCTGTTGCAAATTTCCCCTTCCCTCGCCTCTCTTTTGATTCATCTGCAGCGTGTACAAACTTCCCCGCCTGAACGAGCTGTAGTGAGGCTGACGGTCCCGATCCCTGCGAGTGAACATCGAGGCTCCAAATACACTGTTGGAACGCTTCATTACACTACTCGGGACGGCCATAACTCTATATATTTACAATGGACTGACCGGCGCGTCAAACACGAAAAAGGAAACACGAAAACGGAAACACGAAAAAGGATAAAGGAGAAAAAGGAATCACGAAAAAGGAAACACGAAAAAGGAAACATGAAAAAGGAAAAAGGACGTAACAAAAAACGTTATATATTACCCTTACCTGTTATCATAAAACAAAAAATTGGCTGTTCGTTATTTAAATTAATTAACTGTTCATCATTGGAAAAAAATATAAACAATTATAAATTCCTCAGTGATCAGTGATTATTGACACAACTACTAACGAAATAAAAAAATCAAATAAAAAAATCCATTTTAAGATTAGGGTTGGAACTGAAATCGTAATTGATAATAACACTGAGATTTTTATAACAACAGGAAAATTAACGTATTGGTTTGCAAGCAATATATTGCGGTCTTGAGTGATGTTTGTAATTTGACAGTGCCATAAAATCCTAAAATGGTTTCTGTCTTCATGCATTTGGCTTGCCCATGTTTGCGTTGTGCTGGTAGAGTGTATCATATAAAAGAGTATCAAAATACTTTTTTTATAGACAAAACACTGCCACAAGCAAGGTCAGAAATTTCAACAACAAAAACCCACCCGCCGGGATGGTTCTTCCGGCGGCGTCCAACTCGTCCGCCACGGTGGTTACGGCGCTGCTGCTGGCGGCGGTTGTCGTCGATGGGCTTGCACCGCACTGACGGTTGTTTTTACACCTTTTTTCTTTTATCGAGAATGGAAGGTATTAGGGCAAGCTTTCATATTTCGCCGGATGTCTATGCAAAAAATCGAAAATGTGGACTTTTGCATTGCCTAAAAGTGGTGACGCGTCAAGTCTTTTTTCAAATTAAAAACAAATCTCAATTTTTTTTTATTAGAAAAACTCTTCTCTCTCCTATATTTTCACTCTGTAGGGCTTCAGACCCCAAAGAGACGCTGTCTAGTGTTGGCGGGAGAGACATTGTCAAAAAACTCTACGTTTGAACTCAGCCGTCTGCTCTGGGGAGACGGGGAAGCAATGCTCGCCGTCTCTGACGATACCATCATGTCCGCCCCAAGATTGTCTGTGTACTTCATGTTGAAGTGCTTCTTCAATTTTAAAGGCTTTGGCTGGGGGTGGGTGTTGTCTATTATGGCATTTCTACCGTCCCAACCGCGGGCAAGCTGAGACAGTTTGTTGATTTTTTTTCCTACCGACCCAGGGACGTCCCGGGCAATTTCGTCGCTTGGTTGGTCTACAGATTTTTTTCCTGCTGTCTCCGGGCCATAATCTACGCCGTACGGGACCCTTTTCATCGATGGCCTCCAGGCCGTATCGGCGTCGCCTCGAAGTAACCGTGACGGGCGGCCTCCAGCGACCGTCTTGTCGTACAAAATATCCTTCTGCGGGGTCTTCCTAATTTTGGCGCGGGGCATGCTTGCTTTAATCTCCTGGCGTAGCACGGGGTCTCCCTTTTTGTTGTTGGACAGGACGGCAAAGGCCTCGTGACTCTTGGCGCTGTGAATTTTGTCTTCGTATTTGCTATAATTAACCCTGACGGAGGACCTCCTCCCACTGTTTGCTGACGGACTGTTGCTGGAGTGTTCTAAGCTCATCGCAACGTCCGTTTTCGGACGTGCAAACACCTTCCTTTTCGGCCGAACCGCTATTTCTTCGCAACTAAAGAACATTTTCCTTTCAAAGGTTCGTGTTACTTCAAATTTGCCTTACCTGTTGCTGCGTTAAGTTACAAACCAGTTGGTTCATTTCGTAAAGTTTCCCATTTTCTTTTCAGGTAGCTATGTTGTATGAATCGTTTACAACCCACAATCTTGAACAAGTAGTTGTTGGTTTAGTTGATGGTATAAAATTCATTTATTAAATAATAATAATAATAAATAATATTATTATTGTGGTGGTGGGGTGGTGTGGCCTTGTTGTTAATTCTCTAAATGGGTTCGGCTCTTCATCAGGGATCTTAATAAAAGCTCTCCCCCTTTCCTAAGCAGTCATTCCTTCGTCTGGACTTCTTGGTCAATTACATTGAATAGCAAAGGAGAAAAAGAGAAGAGAAGAAGAGGGAACAAACAGCCAGAGTAACCGCTAGATAGAAAAACAGTTTTATTACATAGGTACAATATTTTTATATATAGTATAATTAGGGTATTCTATTTACTTTATATAGGGTCTTAAATATTATAATATATAAATATGTAGTGTGTGTATAAAAACTTGTTCAGGCCGACAAGAGACCCTTGCTTTCTTGTACTCTCAGAACGGCACGACGGAACCTCCGATTCGAACCGGTAACGACAGGCCTGACAGGCCTGGCAGGCCTTGTATGAGTTCTTGTGCTCTCTACAAATTGATGCACGGCTGCAAAATGAGATTCCACTTCTTCGTCGTCTTCGTCATACAATTCTTTCGGAAATATCTTTGAAAGCCTCTTATCTCTCTGGGATTGCTCAAACTTTGCACCCGATGTCTTCTTCAACCTTTTCTGGCAAGATCTCATTACACGGCGCATTTCTTCGTTCGAAAGGTACTTTACTATCGGAAGGGTGTCCTTAACCCAGCCGTGCAGATAATGTCGTTTCGTTTCGACATGACCTTTCATCGCATACTTCACTATGTGAGCCCTACAGGCCGGGAGTGAAATAATAAGAGCAAACACCCCAGCCAGTATGCACAGGATTATCATCGCGACCAACAAAAAGTCGAACGTGACGTGTTCGTACCCATCCGCACTTTTCAAATTATACAACTCCAGAGCAAAACCAGAGATTAAAGACATCAGTATTCCAAACGATAGAGATATCTCTAACATGTTGTCCCAGTACGCATTGTACGGAAGTTTTCCCGTTACTAAAAGGAGCCATAGTACGCTAGTGAGTATGCCTAACAGTGCTTGGACTACTGACTCCTGGCCAACTAGAATGAGCCCACCTGTCAATATCAATCTCCGAATCATGTTTACTATTTCAAAATAATAGCATTCGTCTGTATAATCCTGGTACAACGAACCAAACTGCTTCTTCACCAATCGGTGGGTCTGTGGGTCCAATGCGGAGGTTTCGTGAAGGTTCTTTCGATTCTTCCATAGTGGGTAGAACTGCCCCATGGGGATCCCGACTATATAAAAAAGAATGCACAGAACGGCGATCAATGCAAAGGTCCACCATTTCCCCGCGTAACACTCTATGCTGTAGTCTGCCACTAAATAGAACCGTCCCTGTACTTCTTTACATTTGAAAACCCGGAATATTTTTGATGACAACCCTGGATACAGACCAAAGGCAAGGAGCGATATAAGGTTGTACAAGGATGTTTCCATGCTCTCTTTAGTGAACTTTGGCTTGGTGTACGCGCTTAAAAGTTTCAAACGTAGTATTGCTATGCACCAAACCAAACAGATGCACACGCATAGCACAGGTATCAAAAGCATGTGAAAAATGAATTTTTGCTCAAACGTCGTCTGCATGTGACATGAAACCTCTCCAAAAAAGACGTAGATATCAAGGGAAGACAGCTCCAAATATTTCATAAGTTTGGTCATCATATTCGGAAAAGACAGGTCAAATACTATTGGTAAGAAGCTCATGCATTGAATGAACGTCAACAGGATCTTAAGCTTCATTACTGTCGTGCCCAGCATAGAGAGTCCTCGCTTTTTGCGTTCGCTCGAATCCTTTACCTTCTCCCCATCGTCGTTAGTGCCTCCTTGCCCGGCGTTTTCAATGTAGGCAACCAATTCCTCCTTTGTAATAGAAGCACTGTTGCCTGTGTCGATCGCATGAAACACGTGCAAGATTTCACCGTCTGTTAGCAGGCTATCAACTAACGAGCTGAATACTTTAATGTTCAGTTCTTCCCCGTATTCAAACATGTCCTCGATGTCCAATTTGCTTAACTTGGCCCTCACCACATCTTCTTCTTCCGTTGACAAGGCCGGCAAAGTGAAGTAAAAGTAGGTCGCTATCATACTGAGAGCAAGGCACACAATACCTGCCACCAACATTTGCGGGCTGGGGGATGTGATGCCTCCGCCTATGTACCCTTCGCAAGGGGTACAAAGCCCTTGCTGAAATACGTAGTCTTTGGCACAGACCGCGCAAATAGGAGCAGAATCGTCGTACCCTTTTGCACACCTTCCTTTCGTCGAGCTTCCTCCAACACAAGAATCTGGAATAATGCACTCGTACAGAGGGTATTCTCCGAAATCGGGCGAGGTGGGGTCGTGCCTCCAATAATCTTCTGCGACTGCAGGGATTTCGATCCCGGCGTCGTCGCACACGAGGCCTTTCTCCGGGCACAGTAAGCAATCCTCGGCCGGAGGTTTGTAGTACCTTGGACCGCAGATGCATTCCGTACCATTGGAACGGTTGTAAGGACCACGATATTCGCCGATCCCGCAACCCGTGCTGATGATATCGATGGCCAGTGTTTTGGCCTCAATATCTGCATAATTGGGATCACTGCTATAAACACGATGTACGACGGTGCACGAGCCCAGTACCGATGCCTTTGCGGTTGCAACTGTGCGAGCTTTTATGGGAATAGTCATCGGCTGTGCTTTATCGCCGACGTTGAATGTTTCGTTTACATTGCACGTACCCGAAGAACTTATTACTACCTTGACATTTTGCTTGGGCGTGGTCGACAATTTTATCTCGTATGAAAATGGGTCCCCTTCGTTGACCGTTGCCAGTGGGGGGATCCCTAATAAGTCGAAAGGCGTGGCCGGCTCCACGGTCATATCCCTCGACAGTTCCATCGCGGTGTTATTATACTTGGGGTCAAGACTCATTGGTTTGAACCGTAGAACAGCACCATCCTGTTGATCCAATGTTGGAGCCCCGTTACTGGCCGTTAACTGGATCGTTTGGGGAAAATTGTTCCATTTCTCTTTCTTAATCACTGCTCGGTTAGGGCTCGCTACTATTAAGTCGTCGGGAGTTTCAATTAGTACATGTACATCATAGGCTGGCTTGGAGGAAAGGCCATTGATCACGATAGTCTTGGGGTCGCCCCCCTCTTTCACTGCGATTGTTTTCGACTCTACTGAGACTTTTGCAGTATCGTCATCCGCTGCAGTCACTAGGACTTTCATCTCTCGAAGGGTCGACTTTTCAAGAAATACCTCGTCGTCCGTGAGGACACTGTGAACAATTTCAAAAACTTGAAGGTCGTTGTCCACATCGTCCGAGGTGCTATTAAAAACAAATCTCTGGTGGACGCTCCAATTAGATGCCCCGAAAACGATATGCTTGGGTTCAACGGATAGAACTGGCGGTGATAGAATATCTCCACTGTTTCTGAGTGATATTATCGGTTCGATACGCACTGGTGAACGAGGCTCAGTGTCCAGTCGGACACCGTACTGAAAACTTTCTCCCTCAGGGTTAAAAAATGACAAGAATTTGATGTCATACTCGTACGAACCGTCCACGTCTGAGATCGTCCACATGTGAACGTTGGCTTCGTCGTCGTTCATGACGTTGATAGTAACTATTCGTTCTGGACAGTCTTGGTATTGCTCATTATTGGTTTCACCCAAGGTGTGCACAACTTCGCAGGTAAATGCTTTTTCCCCTGTGCCCTCGTCGATGACATTACCGCTTGTTTTAATGACCACCGGCTGTGGGGTTCCATCGTCGTCGGCGTGAAGGGTAATATTGGGGGGTGTTGCCGTGCAGTTGAAGTCGGGGTTTAAAGAAGATGCTTCAATATGTATAACCATCGCTGCCGGTGTGTTCATTTCGGCCGGGGGTATACTTAAGCTGATGCTGTAGCCCAAGTCCTGTGTTTCAGCCACTGATCGAACGCCTGCTGGAACTCCGCTGATTTCACCTTTGTCAATGTCATATGTATACTGTGCTACGTTGCTGATTTGCCCGGCAACAGTGACTGCAATCGTCCGATGAGCTCCAGCTGTGCCAATTTGACCGTACTGGCATTGTAGCCCGTTGTCAATTATTTCAGGGCCGGTACAATCCTGATTGCACCCGTTTGCATCAAACACGACGATAGTGTCAATGTCGTCTCGCTGACCAAAATCCGTACCGTAGATCTGCACAGTGCCTCCCTTAAATGGAGGCGGTGTTATGTGCGATATGTTCGGTCTACGATACGAGAACAGTTCCGGAATCGAATTGTAAGTGATTCCGTCCACTTTAATCTCTATAGGAAGGTTAAAGCCTGCGCCGGCAGGTGATACTGCAGTGATGCACGTGTCGTTCACGTACGTTACGTCAGTCCATTCGTTTCCGTTTACCAAAATATCTATTGGAAGACTCCCGGAAGAACTCGTAGCGCCGAACTTTTTGCCAATGAATGTTGTGAAAGTGCCTCCTAAGGTCGATTGGTTGTTCGGCTGAATGCTTATGATTTCCGCGGCAACGCAGTCGCTTTCCGCGTCGTGTTTGGAGGCTGTGAACCCATCGTCCACTATATGTTTTCCAGAGGGACAATTGTCGCAGCCAGTTCTGCCTGGTTGATCGCTGTACTTTC
>JACLAC010016612.1_pt1 | contig 11158 bp, 13 predicted proteins | sample 8027881 | NCBI WGS metagenome assembly JACLAC01 (sample SAMN15725517, study PRJNA655200) | protist metagenome | isolation source: fluorescence activated cell sorting (FACS) single amplified genomes of... | place: Spain: Blaines Bay Microbial Observatory, Mediterranean Sea | collected 2016-01-19 | reverse complement strand
TTAGCATGTAGAGTTGTCGGACTCAGAAACAGAATCATCAGCAAAATAGTCCACCAGTAGTTTTGTTTCTTCATTGTTTAGTCCTGTGAATTAACCATTTGATTCAACTCTCTAGATGGTCTCTCAAGAAAAATTAGTGATTTTCAACTTCAACCCATCCTTGTCTTTTATAGTGATTTCGAATGATGTCTTTTGCAAAAAATGGATAGATTAACCACGCAAGTCCCGCTGTCATTAAGCTGAGAAAAAAACAAAGAAAAAAATGGCGGATTACTCCTTTGAACAAAAAATAAAAGCAACCAAAAATTAGGACCCATAACCAAGCAAGTGCTGAAATTTCTTCTGTATAATTGTTATTTGGATTCTTGTAGATGTCAGAAGGTTTATCATGGTCCTTATACACTTTGTAAGTGACAAAACCGAATACTAACGACACCCACAATAATGGAAGGCCCACATCTTCATCCGTGCTTTGCGCACCAGCGAAAAAAAGACTTACGGCCATAATACCGAATACCAAGACTAAAAATGCACAAAGAATCGTAATTAAGATTTTCATACTACAGTCCGTTGTTATCTCAGGATTCTCGCATTAATTTCTCGCACAATAAATCCAACTCTCTCTCTATCCTGCAGACTTTCTCCGTTTGCATCAAACAGGATACTCTCCAGAACATCAGCTCGCTCTTTGACTTTTTCCCAAGTCTTCTTGATGTATCCCATGCTCCTTGGGTTTGCGTTCCATTTTCTCATCCAGAACATGAATGAATTCTTGGGAACATCTCTTCTCAGAGAGAGATAATCTTCAAAGCTAATGGATGGTTCCCTGTTAATTTGTCCAATGGTTGATTTCTTCTCCAGTACCTTTGGTACTTGGTTAGATAGTGACTTTTTTTGAGACACTAAGAAAAGAACACGAAATTGAACAAAGCCACCGTCTTTCTTTTGGGGAGGTTTCGTGTGCCGGCGAATGAGTCCGAAGTCTTCTAGTTCTTTCAATCTTCTCTGAGCAGTGGCCCGAGAACATTCCCACAACTTGATAAGATAATTATCAGTTAATCGAAGGCGAGGTGATTTCCGAATGAAGAAGACTTTGATAATGCTTTCTGCATCTATCCGAAGTCTTTTGGGAAGAGTGGCCAGGAGGGATTGATAGTGAGACTTTGATTGTCTCCAGTGAGATTTTTTCATTCTTCTTCCAAAAAATAGCAGTCAAAAAGACTTGCTTCAGGCAGAAGAATTGCTAATCTCACTTTACACGATAGGTGTGAGTTTTCTTCTACCAGAAGACCCGCATTGCCACTGGAGGGATGCCCGTCCCTCCGGTGGTGTCCTATTCCTTCCTAGAATAGATTTCCCAAATTCCTACTCTTCCCCGTTAAACCAGTCAAGTTTTAGGATTCAAGTTCTAATTCCATCATCATCTAGGCACCAGTCTGACCTGTTCAGTCGTACTGGTTCAATGTGTGCAATCGTACATGTTAATTGGGTACTGGAGTACTAGTCTTGAATGTTAAATGCTATGGAGTGCACCCCTATGGTTTCCTTGAATCAAGCAGCACAAATCCTCCAAATTGGTAAACCTCGACTCTATCGTCTGATAAAAAAACACAACATAACTCCTCTGCCTGACGGGATTCGGAAAGTTCTCACTGATGAGCAAATGAAGAAATTGAAGAAGTCGATTTCTAGTAGTGGGCCAACACTCGTTCAACAGGAGTTCACCGAACTGGAAAAAGGACCTGTTCAGACCAGTTTAAGCAGTACGACCGAACAGGTTTCGGAAACAATCCGTGAATTGCTCAATTCCAAAGATAGTCAAATTGAATACTTGAAAAAGATGCTGGAATCAGAAAAGGCAGAACGTGCAGCAGAGAGAAAAGAAAGAGAGAACTACCAAGCACTTCTTCTAGGGTTTCAAAAAAATCATACTCAACTTTTAGAAGCCTCAGAAAGAGGAGCAGTTCACTTGAGCAGTTCAGACTTGAATCAATCAGATGAAGGAATGTTCGGAAAATTCAGCAGGGTTTTCAAAAGATAGAATGTTGTAAAAGACAGAATTACACCATTATCCCATTTTTCCCCGTAAATACTGGGAATTCTACTTGACATCAGATAGGATTAAAGATAAAATGTTGTAAAATTAAATTTTAAATTATTTTCACAACATCTATTCTCTTAGGGGCATGAAATGGGGAAAAAACCACTTAATGAAAAACAAATCCGAACTCTTAGAAAATTAACTGCCGGAAAACCTCTCCACTCGCTTCTGCTGAATCTCTCTGTGGATTTAATGCTCCGAGCTAGTGATTTATTAAAACTGAAAGTTTCTGATGTGATGCACGCAGACAGAACAGTAAAGGATTCCATCCAAGTGAAACAGAAGAAGACTGGGAAAAAAACCATTGAGATTCCCCTGAGTGAGAATTCCAAGAAAGTGATTCTCCAGCATCTTTCTACAAAATCTTTAGACCAACACATCTTTATAGGACAGAAGTCTCATTACACTGGTAAAGCAATCTCTACAAATCAGTACCAAAGAATCGTCAAAGGGTGGATGAATGATCTAGGGGTCGAAGATGTATCAGTATTCTCTAGCCACTCAATGAGGAAAACCAAAGCATCTCATCTTTACTCCATCACTAACAATGTAGAAGCAGTTCGTAGACTTCTTGGGCATCAATCAGTTACTGCTACTTCTTCCTATCTAGGAGTCAATGATGAAGATGCCACCGAACTTGCCAAATTGCATTCCATCTAATTCTTGATAAATTTCCCCACCGATTGTAATCTCAGCCTCGTCGAACAGAATTATACCATTTAGTAAATTCAACGAGGAGGTACGAGATGTCAGATTTTGCAATCCAAGATTTGCTTCCTGTGAGATCAGATTACGAGAAGACAGGCTCGGCACTATTTTATGAGATTGAGAAAAAACCTTGGAACTCAAACCTAACAGTCAAAGACACTGTTGCCTGTCTCGTCAGAAATTCGGTTCTCGGCTATTCATCATTACTTGAGAATTGCAGGATTGTCGCTGCCTCAAAGGAGCAGTTCAGAGGTAAAAATGTTTCAAAACCGATTGAAGAAATAGATGGTGAATGGAAAGAAAGGTACACGGATGATTGGAACCGGTTGAAGAAAATCTTGATTGAGGATCTCAGTTATACTGAGAAATCCATTGAACAGATGACCAAGATTTGGGAGAGCTCTAGGGAATTAAATGGTGGTCTGAAGTATGTCTTTGAAAATTCGTTGCTGGTTGACTTGCCCGATACTATTTCTGCCCTTTATGAAATCTCAACGCTCAAATCAGATGTTCCTGCTAATAAAGAGAAATTGGCTGAGATCGTGGGGAAAATAAGAAAGGATAAAACGATTTCAATCAATGAGATCAGAAAAATCAAAGCCAGAAAAACAAAAGAGAAAGAGGTTGATACAAAGAAAAATCCCGATGCAAGTATAATTAGACTCCCACCTGACATAAGTAAATTAGAGGTTTTAAAAAGCAAATGGTCAGAGTTGAATAAGCACGTCCAAGCTATCAATGATCTGAATTTGGGGATTGAGATTTCTTTTGATGAAACTCCTGAAAAACTTATAGAAAAGATCAAAAAGGCTGATTGGGAAAAAGAGAACAGATCAGAAATAAATAAAACACTGAATAAATTCAGAAACTACACAAAAAAGTACGCCAAAATAAAAAATCCTTCTGACATTCTCCATGCAATGGGTAACAGCGTTCAGATTCCAAGTCCAATAAACTTTTTTGATGAAGAACCTGATCAACGTGCCAAAGAGATGGCGGAGTTTGAAGCAAACATAAAAAACGAAAGTAAAGAGCGACAGAAGGCATGGAAGGAGTGGAAAGCAAAAAGTAAAAGTCTTGGTAAACGCAGAGAAGAGGCGAAAGAATGCTGGGAATCTGTGAAAAAACTTAAACTAGAGGATAAGTGTCAAAAAATTATTGATGAATGGGAGGAAGAGGTGCGGTTAAGAAATGAGCTTGATCAAAAGAGGAATTCGGAAATGACTGAAGAAACTAAGGCAACATTTGAATCAAATGCTACTAATCCGGAACGACCTCAAAGTGAGTGGGAGAAGGCTACAATGGAGACATCAATTAAGATACCGCCCTCAAAGGAAGCAGAAACTGCGTGAGTTCAGTTCAGAACTGGCAGACTCTTTATCGACCTCAATCATTTAGTCCAACAGAGTTTGTTCTACCTGACAAAGACAGACAAATCTTTGAGGAATACTGCTCCGGAAGAATCTCTGAACACCTTCTTCTTTCTGGAACACCTGGCACTGGAAAAACGACTGCGGCAACACTTCTCCTTGAGAAAGCACAGGAGACTTTTGAAATTGATTGTCCTCAGAATTCAACAGCAAAACACTGGAAAGAAGGTTCGCTGAATTGGATGAAACTTGTTTCTCCTACCTTAGAATCGGTCAACCTGACTGATGCAGAGAGAGAAAAAAAACCAATCAAACGATGTGTTTTACTAGAGGAATTTGAAGCCGTCTCTTCACAGAAGTTGTTTAAAACCCTGCTTGATAAGGCAACAAAGTCTGGAAACATTTGCATTCTGACTACAAATGAATTGGGAGGAATTGACAAAGCTGTCCAGAGCCGATGCATGCTGTTTGAGTTTGGTTATCAATCAACAGCTTGGATGAACTTTGAAGACGAGAAAATTCCTGGCGCAAGAGGTCAGATTGAAGCCAATGTTCGGGATTTGATCTTTTCTGTTCTACAGAAAGAAGCACCAAAATCTGAAGAGCTAATTAAAACCCAAGAGGCTTTCCTCTTTTTCTCAACTATCATCAAGGAGAAGTATCCCTCAGTAAGAAACATACTAGAGGAAATTAGGAAGTATGTAATCAACGGTGAGCTAAAGAAAATGTAACCAACGATAGGATGATTATGAAAAAAGTACTTCTATTTTTGATACTGATTTCTGTAACTATGAAAGTTGTTGCTGAAGAAAGTACACAAATTTCAGTTGGCGCTGGTAGTTCTCAAGGAGCTATTCGAAATGAAACTACAGAGGAGGAACTTGAACTAGAAGGGGGTATTATTCAGTTTGAGCTTCAGCAAACCTTCAGTAGTAATTTCATTCTAGCAGGAAGATACACCCAATTTGAAATTGAACGTTCTGATCAGAATGATACTAAGACTCTAACACTAACAACTAGATTAAATTTCCAAGGAATTGGACTGAGTGGAGGGTATGAATTTTCATTCGGCTCCTTTTTATTTCAACCTAAGTTCACCCTATACAGTGGAACCTCAAAGGTCGAGTTCGTACTAAATTCATTAGTTCTTCAGAATTCTGGGCCAGGAAACGGTGCTAGTTTAGATCTCCCGTTACTTTACCAAACAGGAAAACTCGTATTCGGTGCAACCTATCAGAGTATGTACGTAGGGAGTCAGTTCGAAGAAAGTGATGTAGTGTTAGTTGCTGATTCAGCATTTCTTTTGACCCTTGGTGCAAGATTTTGAAGAATCTTATTTTTGTTCACAATAGTGGATTTGAATCATTAGATTAGAAAAAAGGTAAACACTATAAGAGTTCTTTAGAACTTCATTATTCCTTCCTCCTGCTGGAACCTATCTAGAACTCCATCTTCATTCATCAATTTATTTACTTCTTCAGAACTATGGAGTTCTCGCCCTTCAACTTCGTTGAAGGGCGCACTCCATTTGGTGCGCAGCACCAAATGGTCTAGGTTCCTTCTGGATTCAATAACTTACTTGATAATTCTATCTTGAATCCTGTTTCCTCATGAACCCTATCTTGAATCTTAATCCTATCTTTTAGCTCTATTGATTTCTTAACGATAACAGCATCATGTTTAGGAACCACTAGATTCTTTCCTACATTCCTACAGATACTTCTCAAGATTCCTGCTTCCTCCTTCTGGTACAAATAAGCCACTCTTTGACTTGGTTTGAGCTCTGATAATTCATTCTTGGAATCACTAGATAATTCCTTGAACAGATTCTTCATCTCTATCCAGAATTCCTTGACTTCAGAATGAGCTAGGAATTCTTGAGACTTTCTAAAATCTCCACCAAATGTCTTGGTCAGAGTAGGAACCTCAATGTCACCATTCTCATTGAAGTAGCTCTTGGTGTTGCTCCTCATACCAAATCCAATTGCAGTGAATGCAGTCTTCACAGTGCTCACATCAATCTCCAGAGAACGAGCAACTTCTTCTCTTATCCAAGTCTTCAATCTAATGAATCTTTCAATAGCCGGGAAACTGGAGACTCTGAATCTTCTTCTGTGAATCTCTGTCAGAATCACCAGAGAAGCTGTATTGACATCTAATTCATAGCAACCATTTAGAACTCTCTTCAGTATTTCTTTCGGCATGGATTGAAGAGAAGAAAGCCCAGTTCCAAACAATCTTCCAAAATCAGATTCAATAAAGTTCTGCTCCATCCATCCATCATTCTGGTATGCAGAATCTAGCCTTAGGTGCAGATTCCAATCTCTATAAAGTTGCTCTGAAACTTCTAGAACTTCATCACACACATCCTTCATGACTTTGGTACTAATCCTTACTCTGGAAGGAATAGGCACACCTTGGAAGATGTAAGGATTCTCCCAATCAATTTTCAGTTCATGATTGTTGTTTAACACAACTAGATGTCGCTCCTTCAGATACTTGACTGCAATGTCTATCTTTCGTTCTGGAACAGTTACAGCCTTGGTTTTTCCTTTGTTTGTACCTATCGGAATTCTGTAGTGATGGTCTATTTTGAATCCATTCTTTTCCAGAGTTTCTTGGAACTGCTTGTAGCCTTTTACTGTTGCAACCTTGATTTGAAAATCTCTGCTCAACTTGACTACATTCCAGATTGGATAATCTGAATGAGCCTCAAATCTGTTGACTGTATTGACAATCAACTGAGTCATTCCATCAGTGATTCTCTGCTCTCTTTTCTTGGTGTTGAGTTTCTTGATTTGGTCAAAATCCAAATCATCTCTAATGAGCTGACGGAATTCATCATTCCGTAAAATGGTGGGAATTTTTTCCATTGATTTTTCCTCTTCATAAATACCTGTGAATCTATTTATAAGGAGAGGAAAATGGACAAAATCGAAGAAGGAAAAATGAGTGACCGAGCAGCAAGAGTGATTGCGCTTGCAGTCAAAAGGAAAGTTATCAACAAGGGAAAAGAAGCCAGAAATGCAAAGGACATAGAATCCAAAATTAACTTACTCTCTCAGCAGGTTTCTGCACTTGCCGCTTTAACTCTGACCGGAATTTCTGTTGGAGGTGATGGACTATTATCCAAGGCTGGAATTGTGAGTGGTCTTTTTACTGAAGAGATTGAAGAAGAACTTTTGCACCTCTCCCCCAAATCTGAAACCACGAGCTCAATCTATACGGATTCTAAGGAACCTAAAGAAAATAACGAAAATTTAATGAATCTTTATGTGAATACTCTCAATCAGTTGAGTAGATAAAATTAAAGAAATCTACTGTATAGGCTGTAGCATCTGGGAAATTGGAAATGGAGTCATGAGATTCAATTCTCTCTTACTTCTAGAATACTTACTATTGTTTGTTGAATTCATAGTCGTAGTTCCTTCATTGATTAAAGCCGGACTGTAATCTGTAAACTGCGTAGTATAAGTCTGTTTGACAATGCCAAGTGCTGGATAATACCAGTATGTTACTGATGCTGAAAGATTAGAAAAAGCACTTGTACTAATAGATGTTTGAGTGATAGTCGCTTTTATTTTGTGAGATTCAAAATTACCCATAGGTGTTGAAACCGTTTCAGTTCCAATTATTGTATAAGTTGCTGTCACATTGGCGACAGTTGTAGGACTTACACATGTATAGCCTGAATAAGAACCACACGCATCAATTGTATAACCAGTACTGTATGAACCGTCAGAAACAATTTTTGCTGCTGCATACGGTTCTCCATTTAGTTTATTAATTGCATAGAAAAGGTTGTCGGCTCCCTGCTCCATCACAAAGTAATCAACACCACCTGACACAACATAGTAATTCTGAGTAGCTTCCTGTGATACTTGTCCATCATCTCGTGCAACGGATTTTCTGGTTGATGCTGAAATAATAATTGGATTAAGGGAGTATTGTGTGAGTCCTCCATTAGAATGCGTTGTCTCAGTTTCTACGTCAAAGGTTGTTGTGGCTGACCCCGCCTGTTTTGCACTGACTGTCCCTGTGTACTTCCAATAATCACCTGCTGTCATGTTCCGAACGGTTCCACCTTCAGTCAGGCCATAAGATTTTGCTGTACTACCTCCTCCTCCGCCTTCATCACTCGGACTGCACCCAGAAAGAACAACAAGAAGCAAGAAAGCTAAAATCTGATTAGTTACTTTTTTCATTTGATTGTCCTTAACTGAAGATTTCAGTAATTCTTGGTGATTTACTCTAATTGATAAATTCCAGAATCAACCTTTAGCAAGGCTAAATAAAATAGACAAGCAAACAAATTGTCTGACAATTCTTGTTTTCAATCACATAAATAGTGATACCTGTGATGATGAATTACCACGCAGTTATCCTCTTCCTTTCCTCTTCAGCTGCGTGGTAAGTCTTCTTAATCCTCTCACTGCTGACCTACTAATTCTCCATCCACAAAAATACCCTTTATCACTTGTCCATCTGGAAAAGTGAAAGTCCCCCGACCACGCCTCTTGCAATCCCTCCATTCACCAACCTAAATTAAAAAGGCATCTCATCTCTATTCAGTCACCAATACTCAACAATCACTTTACGTCCATCTGGATAAGTTAGAATCCCGACCCCGTCTCTCTTACCATTCTTGAATACTGAATGGATTTCTAACCCATCTCCCTGTATCAATCTTCCCGTTCCATTAGGCAGTCCGTTGCGAACTTCTCCAACGTAAACAATGTCATTTTCTAAATTTCTGCTTGTTTTCCAGTTTGCTGGATTAGACGTCAAATCATTCACGTAATCCTGTGCACTGATGTAGAGAGTTTCATCAGTTATCTGTGCCTGAAGAGTTCCCAGACTTACAAACATCATCAGCAAAAGAACAGTCCACCAGTAGTTTTGTTTCTTCATCTTCTAGCCCTACGAATTAGTTTTTTGAATACCAGATACAAAATGATGAAAACTAATACTCTTTTTTGAAAATGACTTCAAGCATCTGAATACCACCCCTACCAATTTACTTCCAGAAGTAGATTTCCTTCTGCAGAAGGAAATTCCCTTCTGTTTCCTTCTGGATGATTTTATTCATTTTTTTCTACTCAATAAATAACTTTGATTGGAGCAAACCAATCTCATCACAAGGTAGAAAAATGAATAAAAATTTATACAAAAAACCAGTTGGCAAAAAAGACATCGTTTTCTATGTAGCCACATTTGGAGGAAAGAAAGATGTTTCCTTACTAGTCGTAACCAAGGAACCAATCTACTGGAGAGTGCGAGAAGGATTACAAGAGCTTGCTGATAGCGGAGACTTGCAACCAGTATTTGAAGGAGGTGTTCACATAAGAAGAGTTCATCGAATTCATGAAGATACCGGAAACATCAGTTCTGTAGCCACATCAATCAAACAGAGATTCAAAGCAATCTCTATTTATGATTTGAAATCAATGCAACAAAACAAGGAGCAAATTAACTTGGAAAAATTTTTTACTACAATTAGCCAGGAGGAAACTGGATTGAAAAAGATAATACCTTTCAAAGAAATTAAGTTTGAAGAGTATTTTCTAAAAGCAATGCGGAACGAATTCCCTGAGCTGGTCAAGAGTGTGAGTAAAGAATACAAACAAAGAAGTGAACATTTTGAAATAATGTAGCCTGCGTATAATAGAGAGAAATGGTTTTAAAAATCTTTCTCTCTGTTTTAATTCCTCAGCCTTATTCCATCTTAGATTTCAATCTATTTCTATTCACATTCAAACTTATTTGTCAAGGCTAAACCACAGATTTTGCTTGACTTTTATCTCTAAATTCTTCATAATAAAGGTATGTCATTTGAATAAATCATCTGACTTTTTAACTCCTAATTTTAAGGAAAAATGATGAATCAGTATCGAATTGAAATTGCACCAAGGGGTGCAGAATGTTGTGTGGGAAGTGTTCCTAATTCATTTAGAGATTATTGGGTAAATAAACCAGATGGTGAATTAGAAAGTTATCTATCGTCATTTCCAGAAGAAAATCATTCACTTCCACCTGTCGCATGTTTGGAAAAGTATTGGCATGATAATGACGACATAGAACATTTCTGTAGTCCTTTTTACGAGATGAATTCTATAGTTGTTTATTGTAGTTATTCGATTTTTGAAGGTGTTCGTAATTGTGATGAACTATTAGATTTACCTCTAGATTCTCCTAAAATAAAGAAGCAATTTAACGATGAATGGTTCTCTATTATTCAATCACATAAGAATAAAAAAGATGACACAAGTATCTTAATTACTTGTGCTGTCGAAAAAGGTTCTTTTGAATGGGAATTTCAAGATGACAGACCTTTTGATTTTGAAAGACTTATTTTAAATGTAGATTGTATTGATGGTGACCAGTACGTTACTGACATAGATTATAGAGATTGTGATGTTCAGTATACTATTTCAGATGGTTCCATAGGAAAAGGAATGTACGCATGGTTTGTTAATTAGATTTAACAAAGAAAGGAAATCTAATAAGATTTTGAAGGGAACAGGGATGTTCCTTTCAAAGCCTCACTAGGTTTCTTCGGACTCTCGCATTGATTTCTCTGATAATAAATTTGAAAGAAACACCTCAACGGAGGAATACTGAAAAACTACTGGCTGTCAACAAACTCTCCATCTTTAAAAAGAGCATTCACCATTCGTCCATCTGATGAAGTGTAAGTCCCTTGTCCGTGCCAGTTACCATCCTTGAATGATCCAACGTATTTCGCTCCATCTGGATAAGTAACAGTCCCCTGACCATTTTGTAATCCATCCTTGTATTCTCCAACGTATTTCGCTCCATCTGGATAAGTATACGTTCCCTGACCGTGCATGTCGTTATTCTTCCATTCCCCTACGTATTTCTCTCTATTTGGCCAGGTGTAAGTTCCTCGTCCGTGCTTATTACCATCCTTGTATTCTCCGACGTATTTATCTCCAGTTGGAGAAGTAAAGGTACCCAG
>JACLAC010007000.1_pt1 | contig 11163 bp, 7 predicted proteins | sample 8027881 | NCBI WGS metagenome assembly JACLAC01 (sample SAMN15725517, study PRJNA655200) | protist metagenome | isolation source: fluorescence activated cell sorting (FACS) single amplified genomes of... | place: Spain: Blaines Bay Microbial Observatory, Mediterranean Sea | collected 2016-01-19 | reverse complement strand
CCTCTGGACATAAGGTGGCCATTCAACAGATCGAAAGAGACGCAGCTGTTATCAAATATGGCCAGGTGATTGGTTTTGCCAGTGAACCGATGGGTCCCGGACAGCACGTACACACCCACAACGTGATGGTGCACACCTTTGAACGTGAACACAATTTTGGTAGCCGAGTTCGTGGAACCGACTTTTTGGAAAACCCAGGCACCTTTGAAGGCTTTCACCGAGAAGATGGTCGAGTTGGGACTCGTAACTACGTTGGAATTATAACCTCTGTAAATTGCTCAGCAACCGTCGCCAAAGCAATTGCTAAAGCGTTTTCTGATGAGATGGTCCGCTCTGAATTCCCTAATGTTGATGGAGTCGTCGCTTTCACCCACGGAACAGGATGTGGACAGAACATTGATGGCCAAGGTCTAGCGATGCTACGCAGGGTCATCTCAGGTTATGCAGTTCATCCTAACATCGGTGGCGCCTTGATCCTAGGGTTGGGATGTGAAGTCAACCAAGTTTCAGCACTTTTGGAAAATCAAGGTCTATCTCACTCAAATCGCTTAAAAGCTGGTACCATTCAAGAGAGTGGAGGAACTCGAAAAACGATTGAGCGTGGGATTGGAATGGTCAAGGAACTGTTACAGGAAGCTAATAGATCTGAGCGTAAAACTGCTAAGGCTGAGCACCTCAGTCTGAGCCTCCAGTGTGGTGGTTCTGATGGATATTCAGGGATTACAGCGAACCCATCACTGGGAGCCGCTGCAGATTTGTTGGTGCGCCACGGTGGTAGTGCTGTCTTGAGCGAGACCCCAGAAGTTTATGGCGCAGAACATTTGCTAACAAGCCGCGCAGTTCGACCAGAGGTTGGCGAAAAACTTTTAGAGAGAATCCGTTGGTGGGAAGAATACACTGCTCGAAACGGCGGGGAAATGAACAACAATCCTTCACCCGGAAACAAAGCAGGAGGGCTGACAACCATTCTTGAAAAATCGCTGGGAGCTGTGGCCAAGGGTGGCACTTCCGACATGGTCGCAGTCTATGAATATGCTGAGCGCCAAACTACCCGAGGCTTTGCTTTCATGGATTCCCCTGGTTATGATCCTGTATCCGTGACTGGACAGGTCGCCTCTGGTTGTAACCTCGTCTGCTTCACCACAGGTCGAGGTTCTGTCTATGGTTGCAAACCAGCGCCAAGTTTGAAATTAGCAACCAACACTCAAATGTTCCAAAGAATGGAAGAGGATATGGATATCAATTGTGGGTTGATCGTAGACGGGCAATCCAGTGTTCAGGCGGTAGGTGAAAAGATCTTCACCAGGCTTTTGGAAGTGGCTTCTGGAAGTCCAACCAAGAGTGAATCACTAGGATTCGGAGACAACGAATTTTTACCCTGGCAAATTGGTGCGGTGATGTAAGATCAAACACAATCATTCTATTTTTTTGACACGCAAGCACAGATTTTCATGAAACGACTCCAAAACAAAAATATTCTCTTGACCGCTGCTGCCCAAGGTATTGGCCATACGTCCTTACTGCGATTTCTTGAAGAAGGTGCAACAGTCTGGGCTACTGACATCAACCTGGAGCCCCTCGTAGCTCTGAAGCACTCCGAGCAACAAGTAAAAGTCCGCAAGCTGGATGTCTGCGACCCTCACGAAATCGAAAAACTAATTGAAGAAATTGGCACAATTGATGTTCTTTTTAACTGTGCGGGTTTTGTACACAGTGGTACTATTCTGGAGTGTACTGAGGACGATTGGGACATGGCTTTTGAAATCAATGTTCGCTCCATGTATCGACTATCCAAGATCATCATCCCAAGGATGGTCTCTAACGGTGGAGGGGTCATCATCAATATGGCCTCAGTTGCCTCCAGCGTCAAAGGTATACCAAACCGCTTTGTTTATGGGACTTCCAAGGCAGCCGTCATTGGACTCACCAAAGCAATCGCAGCAGATTTCGTGAGTCAGGGCATACGCTGTAACGCCATTTGCCCGGGCACTGTAGAAACTCCATCACTCAACAAAAGAATGGTGGCACAAGGAGGTGATTTGGAACAAGTCAGGTCTGCTTTTGTTGCTCGCCAACCAATGGGGCGCATCGGCTCTCCTGAAGAGATAGCGAACTTAGCAGTTTATCTAGCCTCTGATGAATCCTCTTACACTACTGGCGCCGTCTTTGCGATTGACGGTGGCATGACCATTTGAAGGAGTTAATGTGAAACTAGTTCGTTACGGTGAGTCCAACCTAGAAAAACCAGGGATTCTTGATAATTTTGGCAAGCTCAGAGACCTTTCCCAGGTTATTCCAGATTTAGCAGGAGAATACCTGCTGCCTGATTCGATACAGCGACTTTGTGAGCTTGATGTTAACGGATTGACTGAAGTTAATGGTAATCCGCGTCTTGGACCCTGTGTAGGTCAAATTGGTAAATTCATTTGCATTGGGCTGAACTACTCTGATCACGCTGCCGAATCGGGTATGCAAGTTCCACCAGAGCCCGTTATTTTTTTCAAAGCTACCAGCGCGGTCTGCGGTCCAAACGACAACCTCATCATTCCGCGTGGTTCTACCAAGACTGATTGGGAGGTAGAGCTTGGGGTTGTCATTGGGAAACCATGTAAATACCTGACAGAAGAAGAAGCGCTCGATCACGTTGCTGGGTATTGTGTGATACATGACGTATCTGAACGAGCATACCAGCTGGAGAGGTCCGGTCAATGGGTCAAGGGGAAGAGTTGTGATACTTTCGGCCCAATCGGTCCGTGGTTAGTAACAAAAGATGAGATTTCTGACCCTCAAAATCTTGGACTCTGGCTTGAGGTAGATGGTCATCGTTATCAGGATGGCACAACGAACACAATGGTCTATGGAGTGGCATACCTCGTTGCGTATCTAAGTCAATTTTTCACCTTACGGCCTGGTGATGTGATTTCTACAGGAACACCACCAGGTGTTGGGATGGGCGTAAAACCAAATCCAGTTTACTTACGACCAGGACAAGAAGTTCGGTTAGGAGTCGATGGTTTGGGCGAACAACTACAAATCACAGTTTCGGATGAATAGAGACCATGGATGTCTTTGTTTCTACCTATCCTTTTGGAGCCGATGATCCACAACCTCGCAAGTTGCTTGATGATTCAGATTTCAGCGTAAGTTACAATGAATTGCACCGTAAACTAGGTGTAAATGAGTTGATTGAACGTGCAAGTAAAACAAGAGTTCTTCTCGCTGGTACAGAAAATTTGATGCCTTTTTTGGAGCAAAACCCAAATCTCGAAATGATTTCTAGGGTAGGGATTGGTCTGGATGGTGTCCCATTGAATGAATGTAGGCGTAGGGGCATTTGTGTGAGCTTCACCCCGGACGCTGTGACCATGGCCGTTGTAGAGTTGACTATCGGGCTAATGCTATCTGCGAGTCGGCATGTTGGTAATTTAGATCGCCGTCTTAGAAATGGTCAGTGGAGTCGGCCTAGTGGTCGGAGACTTGAGCATTCAGTGATTGGGCTTTTTGGCTTTGGAAGAATTGGCAGTCAGGTAGCTCGTATTCTAACAGCTTTTCGGCCCAAAGAAGTTCTGATACACGACACTTTGGACAAAACAGAGGAAATTCAAGCTTTGCGAAAATATGGTTTACGAATTCAGCAGGTAGAATTTGAAGAGATGCTGACCAAGTCTAATCTTTTGTCGATCCATGTACCTCTTTCCAAAAAAACCTGGCATCGGATTCGGCTAGAAGAACTGAAGCTGATGCCTTCAGGCTCTACTCTAGTCAATACTGCAAGAGGTGGAATCGTTGAGGAAGATGCCTTGGCTAGGGCCTTACAAAACGGCATTTTAGCAAGCGCCGCTATTGATGTTTTTGAATTGGAGCCATACAAAGGTCCTCTGACAGACTTGGAGAATCTTATCATGACCCCCCATATTGGTTCTTGCTCATACGATTGTCGATTTCGGATGGAACTGGAATCAGCAGAAGAAGCACTTCGGCACTTACGCGGGGAGCCTCTTCAACGAGAAGTCTCTGATCAAGAGTACGAATATCAATTATAGTCTGAGGTTGCTAAACCTATTCCCCAAACCCCAGTAGCCCTGTCAATAACGCATAATAGACCATATAGAAATGGGGGTCCATTCTCCCTTGATCTCAAACTGCTAATCCTGCTACTGCAACCAACGAATAAGATTCATCCAAGATGCCAAGTTGAACTCGATCACAACAAAAATGAATCTTTCCCTGAGCATTACTGGTTGTGGCCAGATCCAAAACTACTCCAGAACAGTCCCGCCATGGCCGATAGATAGAATCCCAAGCACTATCATAGGAACAAGGACCAGTTTCAGCCCGAAGGCATCATGCTACACTTTCCCAAAAGTATTTAACCGGCTGGTAGCACTGAAACGCTAATTTTCCAAAAGATTAGGTTTCATTGTGCCAATTAGAGTCCACTGATCCCAAAAGGCACTAGGTAGAGTAAGCTTTATGTAGCCCACTAATTGCTATTAAATGGGCGTCGCTCCTGTTTCTCTAAAAAGTTCTAAGGATGGATGTTTGACAAACCGTTCTACCAAAGTAATCAGTCTAAACATCACCAGTGATTCATGGCTTCATTAGAAAGCAACAAGTATCTTCCATCGCAGACGCAAAGTTGGCAAGGCTCTTTGCCAACAATTTATGGGGGACTGGCATCACCAAGCCGCGCTTCAGAAAATTAAAAAATCCAATAAATTCTATCCTAATTGGATTCTCGCAGGAATCCTCCCAGTTGTACTTATCACCATGTACATCAAGTATGGAGGCCCATCACTCGCACGGGGCAGAGCGACTCCTACCTTGATGAAATCATACTCACGCTGACAATTGAGATAGGTACTTTACGAAGCTTAAGGTGTAAAGAGCTAGGGTCTGAAGTGAGGCTTAGAATTGTATCACGAACCCAAAAAGGTTCGTTCAAACTTATCTGTTGTAGTCAATCGGAAAAGATTCTGGCCAATGCTGATTCAGCGAAGATGCAATTGAACCTTTGCGGTGGGGAGACTAAGCCCCAACGTTTTTTACGAAGAGTGAATGTCAAGGCGAGACCAAGATCTACTCCCAGCCAGAACAAAAAGGTTTCCAGCTAGGTAGTAACTTGAATCATACTAGGTAGTGAAGACTCTGCTCGACAAGTTGTTCTGGATCAGACGTGAAACCGTCGTCATCATCGAATTCTGCTCTAGAGAGAACTCCTCTAGTTTTGCGATTCAATTGCTGAAGAACTTCTTCGCTCTTCTCAGCGTGGTGCTTTGTCCAGGAGCGAACACCGCCACCAATTTTTGCTCCGTCCAACATCACGAATCCACCAGGTGGTACCGTGATATTGCCGGTAACTTCTGCCGTAGGATGCAAGACCAATTGTTCCTGGCAGTACAAATCACCTTCTACACGTCCATGGATAACAGCTTGGCGGACCCACACATTTGCGAAGAGTTCCCCACTTGCTTCGATGAGGAGCAATCCAGAACAATCTAGTCTACCTTCAAAGTAACCACCAATTCGTACAGGGGTTGTGCAGTTCCAATGGCCGCTTCCCTGACTGCCTTTGGGCAGATAAACCGTCTCTGCCTGTGTTACTTTCGCTGACTTACGTTTCCAAAACATCAATCCTCCAGTTTGAACAGGTAATGCTCTGTGGACTCCTAGCGTCCAAATTGTGCTGAAGCACCAAGACTTGCCTCTATTTCTAGCAGGCGATTGTATTTTGCAATTCGCTCACTACGTGATGCAGAACCGGTCTTAATTTGTCCTCCTCCCATGGCTACTGCAAAATCTGCCATGAAAGTATCTTCGGTTTCACCACTTCGATGAGAGATAATATAGTTCCAGCCTGCCTTCTGACATAGTTGTACTGTTTCAACAGTTTCAGTGACTGTTCCAATCTGGTTTAGCTTGATCAAAACTGCGTTTGCAGCGTTGCTTTCAATGCCCTGCTGAACAAATCGCGTATTCGTTACGAAGAGGTCATCACCAACGATCTGTACCTTCTCCCCGAGTTGTTCAGTCATTGCTGTGAAGCCCGACCAATCATTTTCATCAAGAGGGTCCTCAATCGAGATAATCGGGTACTTTTCGCACATTTCCTGGTAGAAGTGCAACATTTCCTCACTCGACCGCCTGCCAGTTCCAGACCAACGGAAGTCATATTGTCCATTTTGCTTGTCGCAGAATGAACTTGCAGCAGCGTCTAGCGCAAGAGAAATATCCTTGCCAGGTGAGTAACCAGCCGCATGAATTGCCTCAATTATCAAATCACAAGCTTCTTCGTTGCTGCTTAAATTTGGAGCAAACCCACCTTCGTCTCCAACCCCAGTTGCATAGTTTTGCTTCAACAATATCTTTTTCAAGGCATGAAAAACTTCAGCTCCTACCCGTAGGGCTTCATGGAAAGTCGAACAACCGTTGGGCATAACCATGAATTCCTGCAAATCCACACTGTTGTCAGCATGTTCACCCCCATTCAGGATATTCATCATTGGCACTGGCAGTCGAAATGACCCAATACCGCCAAGGTATTGGTAGAGTGGCATTTGGTGTGAGATGGCAGCAGTCTTAGCAACAGCCATCGAAACACCAAGAATAGCATTAGCGCCTAGTTTTTTCTTTGTTGGTGTCCCATCCAACTCCAACATGATTCGATCAATCTCTGCTTGGTTATCTGGTTGTAAACCACATAATTCCGGAGCAATTCGAGTGTTCACATGCCCCACCGCAGTAAGAACCCCTTTCCCTCCGTAACGTTTCTTATCGCCGTCACGCAGTTCCAAGGCTTCATTCTCACCAGTCGAGGCCCCTGAGGGAACAGAGGCGTCCGCTTTAGTCCCATCTTCTAGGAGAACAGAGACTTTTAGGGTTGGGTTCCCTCGAGAATCCAAGATTTCCAATGCTGATACAGACAGGATTCTATTACGAAGCACAGAAGATTCTCCGATGATTAGAAAGTTTTAGGAGCGGAGTGTTTGGGTTACCCAAATTCCTAAACCGCACAAGCTCAAGCTTACAAATAAATTTAGGCTAATATTCAGCAGTGCTGTACGCCAAGCACCAGCTTGCATGAGGAGTACAGACTCGTAACTAAAGGTCGAAAACGTAGTAAAGGCTCCCATGAAACCACTCAGGATGAGGAGTCTTGCCCCAGAGTGCTTTTCAAGCAGAACGACGAAAATTCCAAAAGCTGCGGATCCAACAGCGTTGACAAAAATTGTTCCATAAGGAAATTGCTCCCCCAACCAAATCTGAAATTGTCGGCTGATCCACCATCTACTCACGGTCCCTAGACTACCGCCAAGTAGCAACCAGAGCCAAGGAAAATTTTGCAACAAAGTCAACGATCATCCTTCAGTGTTCAATTTGTGCTGCAAATCTGACTTTCTTTATTTAAATGAGTTTTAAAAACCTAATTTGATAATTCTTTTCAATGCTTTCAACCTATACTGTTGCAGCAAAGTGAAAGGGATTTGTGTTGTCACTTCTAGAATCCTATACTAGCTATTAATTTTGTCCAGTTAGTGTATCGTTCCGACCCTTTACACCTAAAAGAAATCTTTCTGCTAAAGATTTCTAAAGTGTTTCCATAAATTATTCAGGAGATGGCTATGAAAATCATGCGTTCTCTGCTCCTACTCGCCTTGGTCTCCTTTCTGGTTGCACCCACAATATTACAGGCGAAACGAGTGCCAGTAGGAATGGTCTTTGATGTCGATGGAAAAGTTGAATACAGCAAAAATGGCAAGCGTTGGAAGCCAGTACGCCGCAACAAACTCATGTTTCCTGGTTCTATGGTTCGACTGAATGAGGGAAGTAAGGCAAGATTTGCAAATCAAGCCACTCAGGAAACCACCAACCTATTAGCCAATTCTGAGATCAAAATTACTGATTCCGGCATGGAGTTAGTAAGTGGAGAACTAGGTTCTAAAGAAGCGGCCGGAGAACTCTTGGCCGGGTTGGATAAAAAATTTGCAACTACTCAGAAATATACGACAGTTCGACGCTCTGCAAACAAATCGGGCAAGGAACTTACCATAGATCTTGGTAATATGTCCCTCACTGATGAATACCCTATGGTAGCCTGGGAAAGCAAAGGGGTTGAATACGCTTACCGCCTGCACGTTGGTGGTACTTCCTACAATGTTCCAGCAACTACAGAGAAAGTTGTCCTTTATAGAATTGATCCCTTCTCAGAGAGATCTATGAAATATCGGGTTGAGGTACTCAAGAATGGGAATGTCCTGAGTGAGAGTAAAACAAGGAGACTTTCTTGGCTAAGCGGCAAAAAATTGAAAAAGTTTGAAGATGACCTGAATGCTGTCAAGCAATATGACTCTGACGGATTTATGATGGCAGGTGTCCTGAAAGATCATAAGTTACTGGTTCCAGCGATGCAAACTTACGAGTCCTTCTTTAGCAAAAACAATGATGATGAAGATATCAATGATCTACGTCCGTTCATCATTGAAGTGTATGCACGCCTGAAACTAGACTCTTTACAGGAAGAAACAACCAAGGCGTACCAGGCAAACCTCTAGGCAACAACTACTCACCAACTTTGGGCATCTTCTCTAGATGCCTCCTCTCCCACCGAAATGTAGAACAGTTCCATGAAAAAGGCACTTCTCCGACCAGATTTTTGGATCACGATCCTTCTTTTCTTAGCCATGATTCCTGCCGAGCAATTTGAGATATTTTCAGGATTAGAAAATCAGCTGCAGGGATATCGCCACATCTTACGGCACACTGCAAATCCTGAAGCTTATGCATTTGCTGAAAATGATATGGTGATTGTTGATACTGACGAAGAGTTCTTTACTGAATATGGAAGTTGGCCACTGCAACGCAAACACATTGCTGAGATTGTAACCAACCTACAGGAATTGGGGGCCAAGGTCGTTGCGCTTGATATGCTTATGGATTTTCCAAATGGCTACGGTGAAGACCCTATTTTGGCAGAAGCACTTGGAAAAAAGCCAAACACCATGGTGGTGGGTCAATTGAATCTTGTAAATGAAGAAATACGTGGAGTCACAGCGGCAACTCCTGTTCTGCAGGAAGCTACCATCGCTGGTTACACCAACCATACTTTGATAGGTAACCGACTCTCCCGGCTTCGTTTCTATGATCAGGCTGTCAATGAACTCAACATCTGGCCTTGGGCAGTTCAAGCATTAGCTATGTATTGGAATATTGAACCACGGCTAGAGGACAACATTCTCTACATTGGAGACAAGGAAATTCAACTGGACCAAAATGGTGATCTTTGGTTGGATTACCCGCTTCACAAACCAGGCGTTACTTTTCTCCATGAATACGCAGGTATCACCGCAGCAATGGTCCTAAATCTTTATGAGGGAGAGATTTACGGTCTGGAAGATTTGGATGAAGATGAAATCTATGAGTTAGAATACTGGGTAAAAGACAAACTCGTTCTAGTTGGTGATACAACCGAAGTGTCTCACGATATTTTTTCAACCCCAGTTGGAGAGATTTATGGGATTGAAATTCTAGCTGATACGATTTGGACGATGATGAATGGCGCCCCTATTCGTCCAGCAAGTAGCAAAGTGGAGGCAGTTGTTCTTATCTGTATGATGTTGTTGTTTTTGTTCATCGCCAGCCGTAATAAGTTTCAAAATATAATATTTCTGCTGGCAATATTCTCATATGCTGGGATTACAATTTATTCCTACGTTTATCATGGATATGTATTGTCAATGAGTTATATCATTCCTGCAATGATTCTCAGTATGCTCGCTACAAACTTCTATCTATTCATGGCAGAGAGACAGCAAAAAGCCTTCATCAAGAACGCTTTCTCTCAATACCTCTCTCCAAGTGTGATTGATGTAATCGTCAAGGACCCCACAAAACTCAGTTTGGGTGGTGAGCGTCGTGAAATGACTGCATACTTCTCAGATGTTCAGAAGTTCTCAACGATTTCAGAGAGTCTCACGCCTGAAGAACTTGTTGCATTACTGAATGAATACCTTACTGAGATGTGCAATCTCATTTCCAGTAGGGCTGGTACTATAGACAAGTTTGAAGGGGATGCCATCATTGCATTCTGGGGAGCTCCCTTGGATCAACCTGATCACGCTAAACTCGCCTGTTTTGCAACAATTGACATGCAAAAGCGTCTGATTGAAATGCGTAAGGACTGGCGAGAAAAAAGTAGCCCCCAACTCTTTGCACGAATGGGGATCAACAGCGGCCCAATCGTGGTCGGTAACATGGGATCACAGCAAAGGATGGACTATACTATCATGGGCGACACGGTCAATCTGGCTGCACGTCTGGAAGGCGCAAACAAGTTTTATAAAACCTTTACGATGATCTCAGGAAATACCTACTATGGTACGGAACACTTGGAAGGTGCCGAAAATTATGTAGATGCAAGAGAATTAGACATTGTTCGGGTGGTTGGTAAAAAAGAACCTGTTCCAGTTTTTGAGGTCCTAGACTTTAAGAATAAGCTCATTGGCCCAATGACCGACGTTCTTGAGCATTATCAAAAGGGCCTTTCTTGTTACAAAGATCGTGATTATCCAATTGCCATCGAGCACCTCCGCAAAGCCTTGACCTTCCTCGAAAATGATGGGCCATGTCTTACCTACATCGAGCGTTGTGAACGCTTCATCAGTGAGCCTCCCCCTGGTGACTGGGACGGGGTTTATACACACACCGAGAAAGGCTAAATTGTTTACAGGAATCGTTCAGGGCAAAGGAGAGATCCTATTCTCGCAGGGTCATAGCGGTGGGCTAAAGCTTCGCATACAGATTGACGAAATGGGTACTGGCTTAGAACTGGGAGCAAGTGTAGCGGTGTCCGGCGTGTGCCTCACTGTTGTATGTTTTAAGGAAGGCGCATGGGCAGAATTCGATATAATTCAGGAAACCTTAGATCGATCAAATCTTGGAATGCTGCAAATTGGTTCTCACACGAATATTGAGCGATCTCTTAGAATTGGAGATGAACTTGGTGGGCATCAGGTCAATGGCCATATCGATTGTAAAGCCCAAGTCATTGAAATCGTTGAGACTCCGGGAAATCGCAAACTCTGGATCGAACTTTCCCCACAATGGAGCAACTATTTAGTCCCCAAAGGTTGGATTGCAGTTGATGGAGTAAGCCTAACAGTCGTT
>JACLAC010021452.1_pt1 | contig 11167 bp, 11 predicted proteins | sample 8027881 | NCBI WGS metagenome assembly JACLAC01 (sample SAMN15725517, study PRJNA655200) | protist metagenome | isolation source: fluorescence activated cell sorting (FACS) single amplified genomes of... | place: Spain: Blaines Bay Microbial Observatory, Mediterranean Sea | collected 2016-01-19 | reverse complement strand
CCCCAAATCTTTTTCCCTCCCCTGGCACTTTCAATAATTATATAAAGATATTCAATAACTCTCCAGAATTGCTTAGATACATTCTAAACAGTACTATTATTGCTGCATTTACCACAGTTACAATTATTTTATTTGGTGGCTTAGCAGCTTATGCACTTGTAAGAATAAAATTTAGGGGGAGTTTTGCCATTATGCTCGGTATGCTCGCTGTTTCAATGTTTCCAAATATTGCAATACTTCCGGCAATATTTATAGTTTTTAAAAAACTAAATCTTATTAATTCATATCCATCATTAATTATAGCTCATACTGGTTTATTTATTACCATGGCCATATGGATTTTAGCTAATTATATTCGTACTATACCTTTCGAAATCGAAGATGCTGCAAAGATGGATGGGTGTGGACCCTTTGGTATATTTTGGAGAATAATACTTCCTTTGTCTAAACCAGGAATTTTTGCTACTGGATTGATTGTATTTATTTTTTCTTGGAATGAGTTTCCTCTTTCCTTGGTTCTTCTTCATGATAATGATATGCGCACTGCCCCTGTTGGGATATCACTTTACCCTGGAGAATATTCATTTCCTTGGGAGACAATTAGTACAGCAACTTTTCTATCGATTATTCCTGTTTTGATAATTACAGGTATTTTTCAAAAGCAAATTATTGGTGGGCTTACTTCAGGATCTAATAAATAAAAATTTTGTCATATGAAACGAATCCATCATCTTATCACCGAAAAATTAATTCAATTCACCAATGGATTAATTAATCAAGAAAAAGCTAAGGTAGTCATTCCAGCAAACGACCAGAAAAAAGGATATTGGTTTGGCGGTGGAAACATGATCACTGACGAGTTAGGCAACCTTTGGTTAGTAGGTAGATATCGAGATCACGGAGATTCAAGAACTGGAGTAGGAACTGGACCTCGCGGGCTCGAACTTTCACTGTTCAAATCTGAGGATAACGCTAACTCCTTTCGAAAAGTAATGAGCTGGTCTAAATCTGATCTGGAAAATGATAACTTTAGTGTTCTTTCTATTGAAGGTTCAGCACTGAACAGACTCTCTGACAACACATGGGAAGTATTTTATTCCGTGGAGAAATCACATGAATATCCTCAAAGCCTATCTAATTACCAGAAACTAGGTACTGGGGTATGGTCTGTTAGTAGAATCACTACCAATTCACTATCTGATTTCCATAATTCTTCGATTGATGAACTTCTAATATGTGACGAAAAGTTTGAACATTTGCATGTCAAAGACCCTGTAGTTTTGGGTTCTAAATCTTGTGACATTCTTTTTTGCACACATCCTTTTACCTGGGCATCTGGTAGTACTGGTTATGCGAAGAGGAACGACTCTAATGGTTTTGATGTTGCTGATTGGTGTATTGTGGAGAAAGGGCATTCCTGGGATATTGCCACCACCCGTATCACCTCTAGACTTTCTTTACCCCAAATTGGTCCATTCTTCGATTTAGCACCGTGTTCTATTTATTTTTTTGATGGTGCTGAATGCATGAACGAGTTACCTCAGAATACTTCTGGACTTCAACGACCTCGAGGCTATTCTTGCGAAGAACTCAGCGGTATCTATTTTGGTTTTGATGAAGATTTTCCTGCCTTACAAAAAATATCGATTTTGCATCCCCAATTTATATCTCCATGGGGTACTGGTTGTAGTCGTTATGTAGATACCCTCGTAACTGATGAAGGTATTCATGTTACCTGGCAGCAGTCTCAGAAGGATCAATCACAACCACTAGTTCATAACTTTCTTTCTAGTAGTCAGATTTCTGAATTGCTCTTGTGATCAGTACTTCTGCACTGTCTACTAATATTAGCCCTGTCTTGCTTTGTAACGAAACTCCATGACATTTAATTCTGCAGATGTTTTATTCACTGGTGCCGGCCGTGGAATTGACCGTCTTGCCATTGCCTTTGCTAAAGAAGGCTCATTTGTTGGATGCTTACAATACAAATGAAGAAGTTCTTTTAACTGTTGAAGACGTTCAAAGCTCTGTGAGCAAAGCGGAGGCATTAATTTCAGATGCCAGTGAGTTCGATTCAGTCTCTAAGACCATTTCTACTTTTGGCTCCTCTCGTCAAAGCATTGATATACTCTGCCTAAGGAACATGCGTGACATTGTTTCATAAAGCTCAAGACACTTTATGATTACACAAAGGATCATGAGCGGCTTGGACTTTAGGGAGATCGCCGACCTATGCGGGATCAGTGTTGCGCAGATCGAACGCATCTACTATCACTTGGATGACGAGATCCACCTGACCAATACCGTAGCAGAACTACCGCAAGAGATAAGACGGTACCATTGAGGTGATATAGAAAGTCGATATGGAAAAGAGTGAGAGACTGAGTGAGGCTATCCAGTTTCTATCAAGATATTGGATGGAAAAATCTGGACTTGATAAAAAGATTTCTCTTCTGAGCGTTTCAGTTAAGCGTAACTTAATATGTAGTTATCAAGAAGGAGAACGTTTCCAAGAGACATTTGATCTGTTGAGCAAAGACAGTAAGGACTATCTAACGTTTTTGGAAGAAGAGGAAAAAGAAGAATTAATAAAGTTATCAGGTGAAAATCAATTCCTAGTAAATGTGGAGTGGCAGGTTGGTGAGAAAATGGATCTAAATTTTCATGCTAGTCTGCCAGAAGATCCACGTAGGATGAATAGCGAAAGAAAAGGATTTTTTATACATTTGATGGTTAAAGACACCGACGGTGGAATCACTGTAGATTATCCAGATTTAGATGCCGAAGGAATTGATGATCAAAGTGTGAAAATTTTAGAAAATATGGTAACGCTGTATCGAACTTTGTAAATTTGCTGGACAACCAATTGATGGTAATCAAGATATGGTAGGACCATCATAGCACAAAACATTTTTTGAATGATTCCGGCCCAAGCAAAAAATTACTCTCAGAACAAATCAGAATTTACTTCCTCAACCGTGTTAACACGATTCACACAATACTAACTCCACTGCTGGTCATAACTTTTAGTCACGCAATTCAATAGAATTTTCCACAGTCAGTGTACTCAGATCTGCTAGCTACGCTTGCACCTACTCCCTTCTTGCTAGTTGATTCTATGATCCACCCAAACAACAGAAACCTAAAAAAATTAGAATTTGGGAGGATTGTGGACAGTGCGGCACTAGCATCACCTAAATTGAGCGCGTCTACTACCATCTCAATGACACAATACGCCTCACCAATGCGGTAGCTGACTACAGGCTGGATGCAGATGGGACGATTCGGTCGGTTTGAGCTGTGGTGAATCGTGTTGACACAATCTGAGTTTTTACCTACCAATAACTCAGTCTTTTCTAAGAATATTACTATAAATTATTTTAGCAATTAAGTGATGCTCCATGAAAATATTTAAATTCACACTGTATTTGCTATTTTTCTTATTATAGCAATCTTGAATTCGTAAAATACTAAAAATTTTTTAATTTTAAACAAATTCTAAGAGTTTTCCAATGCTTGATTCAGACAGTTACCAGCGCAACCGTGCATCCTTCTCATCACATACTCTCACTTCAAAATTTTTGCATTGGAGTTTCACTTTCTTGTATGCCTATGGGATTTTAAAGCAAGTCGATGACATCTCCCAACTTGAAGACACTTCCCTACTAGAATTTGAAGTAATTTTCGCTATCGTCTTTCTCGCAATCGTGATTTTTCGCTACTTCTACATGAGAAGGTTTCCCACTTTAATTGGAGCCCCAGAGAATATATCAAAAGTACACATCCTTGTTGCGCGTTCCGTTCATGTAGGCATGTATTTTAGTTTGGTTATGCTCCCAGTCTCTGGGCTGATGATCGCTTTTCTGTTCTCCCTCGGTTTCAAAGATGGGTTCCTGCAGGCCGCAGCAATGGGATTGCATGATTTTTCAGCCTCTCTCAGCTACTGGCTCATTGGAATTCATATTCTAGCTGCAGTTTATTCGCGTCTGAAAGGAGAGAATATTTGGCGTGCAATGGTTCCATTTTGGAATGAAGACAGGACAATCAAGATACCTGACAGCTTCGTGAAAGTAGAATCATTCGTATTTGGTACTTTAGAAAAAATTCTGAACCTAAGGGCGAAAACAGATGTGAAAACCTAATATTTGTCAAAGACAATTTGTTTTCCAATTTTTAACAGACTGGTGCCCAATAAGAATCTTTGCTGAAAAGAACTACAGAGAGTATATTTAGTAGATTATTAGATTTCTGGTGTCTGAACTGCGGCGATTAAATTTCTATCTTCAAAAATAGATATTCTTTGCTACATTCCCATAGAAACAACCTGACATTCCCTTGCGCGTCCATAAGAATTTTGACGCCGCCAGTTCTTTCCTCACCAAACTGAGAACTGCTGGCAAGAGCGCATAGGTTACTGAATTGGACCTACAACTCCTGAGTCACTACATCAATACGATTGACACTGAACTCAAAGAAATCTTTGATTACACTAGGTTCAAGAAGTTCTGACTCAAATGCACAAATCAGCCAGATACTGTTCTGAGCCGAAATGGCCGCTTTTCTGAATCGTGTTAGAAAAGTTCATCCTTGTACCAAATCAGTTACTCGTCAGATCTCATAATTTTCAGATCAATACAACCTGCCATAGTCTGCATGCTCAGATCTTCCATCTCCGCTTACATCCATACGTTCACTTTTTTTGCAAATCTAAATCTATCTCTTACCGCTGAAAGTCAGAAATCTGAGAGGATGAATTAAAATTTAGGGACTGCAGGTATTTATCAAATTTTTTGAAAAATCAATTATTAAAGCAGCACTGAATCAATAATTTCTAGGGTGGTTCTCAGATTAGCGAACATTTCCAAAATTCATTAACGGAAGTGGTGATGGACTGTCGCCATCCATAAAATATATTTTGGATGCTGGATCTTTAGAAATAGCCTTCAATGCTTCCAATGCTTGGAGCTTTACATAATTGGGATTACTACCAATAGCACTATTGATTTTTTCAATTTCATACGCCTGAGCATCTGCAAGCACTCTCTTTTTCAATGCTTGTTCTGCTGCAGCTTCACTTTCTGCTTTTGCAAGTGCAACCTTTTGCTGTTGTTCTGTTCTAAATCGTTCTAACTCTGCTTTTTGCTTCTCAACTTCTTGCTCTCGCTCTTTCTTAGACTCAATAGCTTTAATGATGAACGGTGGCAATGATATATCACGAATCAATACTGCCCCGACATCCACTCCTTTTGGAATTAAGTAATCTTTGAGGCCTTCCAGTAGAGATATCTGCATGTTTTGCTGAGTTTCCTCCAGAAAGAAATCTTCAGCGCGCTTAATCGTCTTTCCTTGCTCTCGTAAAAGTGATCTTAATTTTGGAACAATATGGACGCGCAAGACATCAGCAGCTTGGCCTGTTTCCTGTAAAATTTTGGGGGCATTTTTACTACTTAATTGAAACTGTACACTCACTTGTATCTTTGTTTGAAGCTGGTCTTGACTTGGAACATTTGCTTCTTCTAAGTGAGATTTTTGCCTCACATCATAGAAGTACCATTCGTAGAATGGGTTTACAGGGATGTGTAATCCTTCTTCGTAAGGACTCTTCTGAACTTCTCCAAACAGTGTTGCTACTCCAACATATCCTGCTGGAACTTTTTGGTACAGAGATGATGCAAACCACACCAAAACAAGCGCAAAAATCCCTAATATTCCAAGCGAAGTTTTCAACTTATTCATGAGTCCTCATTAAATTAGCTTAAAAGATATTATAATATTTTATATTTTGTGAATTAACAGATTGAATCAATTCATAAAAAATTAAAAATATATCGTGTTAAGACATTAATTTTAATCAAAACATTATACAGTATTTGTATATACTATTCTAATACTTATAAATATCAATTAAATACAACTAGATATCCCAAAAAAAATAATTCATTCAACTATATATAACTCAAAAACCTCTTTTAAAAAGAGTGAGATTCTTTATATTATCCAAAGATCAAGCAATAAAAAATCTTCATTTTATCCATTCTAACTACATTCTCTTTGGAAGTAACTAGATTATTTAGTGCTAGCATTACCAATGCTTGGAGAAAAATTTTTGAGGAACTATCAAGAAGCAGAGAATTTGCTCTCAAGAAAACAGACTCAAAAGCTTTATTTGAATAGGCCTCACAACTACCAAAAAATGATCGAATTTTATAAAAACAAAGGTTTCTCTTTGCCAATCTAGTAGAATTGTTAGTTACTAAAAATTAACTAAGTATCAAAGTTAACTTCTTTATTGGGTACGACAACAGCTGTATTCTGTTCAGAACAAATTGAAATACTGCATCTGAATAGTACTACCCGGGAATTTTGATAGGGTATTCAGTTTTTGATGGCTGCTGCGGCTTGAACATACCTATTCGACTGGAAAGATGCTAACTTGCAATGTGGTGGAGGAATTATAAGACTAAGGCTAACGGACAATTTTGGCAGTTCAACTAAGAGAGGTGGGAGGAGGGTATGTAAAAGCTAGATGCTGCCAATGGTATGTTCGCAGCATCTTCAGGATAGGAGAATGATTTAACTTCTACTCGCTTGATCAGTCTGTCTCTACCACCGTGATTTTTCTCGAGGTTTGGCCTCATTCACTTTCCAAGCTCGACCATCTATTTGATGACCGTTTAAAGCCTCAACAGCAGAATTCCCCTCTGCTGCATCATCCATCTCGACAAAACCGAAGCCTTTGGATCGATTGTTTACTCGATCCATAATTACTGAAGCTTTGCTTACTTTTCCAAACTGGCTGAACGCTGATCGCAACTGGTCTTCAGAAACGCTAAAGGCCAAATTTCCTACATAAATATTCACAAAAATTCTCACGAACTGGCTTGGAACCTTAAAAGTTGTTGAGTGATTCCAAGCCTTAAGTCACTCAACATCTCCAATACTATTAATTAGATTGGCAGTAATCACTATACTGGTAAACAAAAATTAAAACACTTTATTTTTACATTACATCATCAAACACCAAAATATTTCAGTTGGAGCATAAGTTTTTTTCATCATGGATCAGCAATTTCCTGTGAATTGCCTGTTACTATTGATTCATTGAAAATCAGTCCTGCTGTGTATTAAGGAGAATGTTAGACAACATCATCACCAACTCCAGCCATAATAAGTTTACCTTCTTCTTCGAGTTTCTTGACTACTTTGATGATTTTTTGCTGAGCACCTTCCACATCAGCTACTTTCACAGGACCCATATTTTCCAGATCATCATTGAGCATCTCAGCTGCACGAGTTGACATAGAACTCAGAATTAACTCTTTAACCGCGTCACTCGCTGTCTTGAGTGCCATCGCCAGATCAGCTTTATCGACGTCCTTCAAGACCGTCTGCATTTGCTTACTATCAATCAGTGTCAGGTCCTCAAAGGTAAACATCAGTTCACGAATTTGTTCTGCCAAATCTGGGTTAGACTCTTCAATCGTAGAAAGAATCCGCGTTTCAGATGCTTTGTCTATTGCGTTCAGGATTTCAGCGACCGGTTCCACTCCACCAACTTTGGTCACCATGCTACCTGCTTGCTTCATTTCATCCGTCAAAACTTCATTGAGTTCATTGACTACGCCAGGAGGAATGCTATCCAAAGCGGCGACACGATAGACCACATCGGCCTGCAAGTTTTCTGGAAGACTTCTCAGAGTGGTTGCTGCCTGGTCTATGTCTGTCAAGTAGGAGATAATCAAGGCTATCGTTTGGGGGTGCTCAGTGCGGATATAATTAGAAATCATGATGGAATCTATGTACCTCAATGCTTCTAGCCCCATGTCTTCGCTCTGGGAACTCATCGCAGCACCCAGTTCCTTGGCCTTGTCTGGTCCTAACGCCTTGAGGGCATTTTTGATGAAGTCGGGTGCAGACATGAGATCACCTCCCCCATCACTCATTACTGATTGACGGTAGAATTCTTCAAGTACTTGATTGAGTTCTTCTGAGGAGATATCATTGAAGCGAGTCATGAAGTAGCCGACCTGTTGAATCTCAGCCTCTTCTAAATTCTGCATCACTGATGCAGCACCTTCTTCGCCCAAGGCAAGCAATAAAATTGCAGCCTTTTTAGGGCCCGTCAGTTTGCCAACTGCCATTCGTTCGTCTCCGATAAGAGATAAAATTCCTGCTGGTTTAGCAAGGAGCAAGGGGACACGACTGAAAAAGCTTGGCAAAACCGGTATTAAGTATTCTCTCTGTTATAAATTGTAGACCTACTGCTGAGCAACAAATTTTAATGTATCTCAGCGTTAAGACACGCTTCTCATTTATGTTGTGCAAACAATTTTTTTGATTTCACCTCTGCGAAACTAATGAAAAGTCCTTAACCATTAAAGCCAACTTAGATTAGAAGGTTAGATAGAAACATCAGGATCCATTGAAAACAACATAATCTTAGATGCTTAGTAACCACAGTTGCACTTCAGATCTGTAGACTTGATAATTCAATTTTTTTACCGCTAATTTTTCGACACTCTCACTTTAACTCAATTAAACATTTTATATGAGCATTTAGTTTGGAAGAGGATTTTCTTCTAAGTTACTTTTGTTGGCAGCTAATCACCTATCACTTTAGTAGAAAGATGCTAGAGACAAACTTGAATAGGTTTATGAGCATTGTATCTTCTAGATTTACAAGCTACTACTTCTGCCATATTACTCTTGAGATTAGCGCCATCTAACATAGTTTTTCTCATTGAGTCGTAAGTTTGTTTGATGCCTATCGGGTGCGCTCATCCAGCATATTCCTGCTCATCAAATTGTAATTCCTGCTCATTCTCTTTGAATTAGTAATGAGCTTGCAGCCCAGGCAGCTTTTTCTCTCAAGTAGTTGAGTCATCTCCAGTTGTTTGACCCCAAAAGATGATGTCGTGATTGTCAAAACATCTAATATGAGTAGAACTGGTTTTATTGAGACTGCTGATTTCAAATGATTTTCACGATGGAATGTAAGAATTAGTGCAAACTAAATAAACTCAATCTCACACTGTAAGTATTAGTTTCTAAATCATCCCAAAAATAATTTTTTTGAAAAGTAGATTGGCCCCACTAACGCTGTTTTTTTCTCCATCCCATAAGAAATAGCAACCTGATCAACAACTATTTGTTTTTGGACTTAGTTGCATCTTGGAAAGTTCGATGAGAATTCCAATAATTTCGTTCTCTAATAGCCGAACAGTATCCAAGGGATTACCCAACTTTTCTATCTCTGGATTTAATTTTAACGGTAGTGCTACCAAACGATTTTTGATCTCACTCACACTTTGCTGGATGGCATCAATTACCGTTGTCTCATCACGCATTTTCTCTTTAGGTGATTCTTGAAAAGCTATTTCACCAAGTGGCATCTCAGCTTCCTTTTGTTGACCAAATTCCTCTGAATTTTCTATTCTTTCTTAGAAATTTAGTAGCCATTTAGTAGCTTGTTTTAGTGGAACTTCTCTGTAGCTACAGGGCATTCCAAGATTCACGTATCGATAGACTATTGCCAAGCCATGCCCAGTTAATTCTGCAAATTCTTCTGGACTTACTGTCAATCGATCAATTCTAGTTTCTTCGTTCATAAAATAATCCTAAGAGGATTTCTAAGAGTTGATGCTCTACTATGAGCACCCAATCAATCTGCTAAAACAATTTCCAGTAAGATTTTGAATTTCTTTGGATTTAACTAATTTGTTAGTCGAGACGGACCGAGAGACATCAACTGAAGTGACGATTCAGTAGGTATGAGGAAACTCTTGTTTCTTCAAGAGGTGCCCGTTAGACCAGCAAACCGGTCGTGGCTATGGTCAGCGATTCGTTTAGAGTGCTTCTGAAGTGAAGTACAGTCCGTTAATCCGGAAAAATTCTATGCTGGACTGTCGTTATACGGCTGGTTTAGTAGCGGATGTTCGTTGTTGATCAGCATTTTTCTAAATTAATGATACATCTTTTGAAAAAAATGTTTGAATTATTTTCATCGGAGTCGTTGGTTATGAAAAAATCTTCTGGGCACAGCCATCAAATTTTACGAAATTTCCCTTACAGCAAATTATATAAAATCGGACTAACTCTACTCACAACTATACCTACGTGCGCTCACAGCCCAACTCCACCAACTAGCTGCACCTTACGCTGTGAATGGTTTTTTCTTCCTGTAAAGCATGCTTGCCACACTATCTTCGATCTTTTTCTTGTTCCAAAAGCTTCTGCTTGCGTTCGATGCCCCACTTGTACCCTGCCAGATCTCCGGACCCACGAATCACCCGGTGACACGGAATCAGGATTGCCAAACGATTAGAAGCACAAGCTCTGGCCACGGTACGGACGGCCTTGGATTGTCCGAGGGACTGGGCGAGTTGGGTGTAGCTTACCGTTTCTCCAGATGGGATCTCGGTCAAGGCCCGCCACACCTTTTCCTGAAAGACCGTGCCTCGAATATCCAAGGGAAGTGTCATTTCGTTTGACTGCCTTCGATGGGGATCATCAATCAGGGCCACCACCTCAGATGTCCATTCTTGCAAATCTTCCTCTGCTTCTTGCAGCTCTGCAGAGGGGAAGTTTTTCTCCAGTATGCCCAAGACTTCTTCTTGCTCTACAAACTCGACCAAGCAAATTCCACGATCGGTTGCGGCAATCAGAATACTTCCAAGGCTTGTTTTGCGGTGGGCATAACGGATTGTTTCTCCCTGAGCCCCTTTCTTGTGTTTGCTTGGCATCAGTCCTGGTGTGGTGTTGTCAGTATAAGCTCGTGATGGGCTATCGTAACCGGCTTCATAAATTGTTTGGGTGACATTCCTTGAAGACTTCAATTCACCGTGGAAGCCCTGTTTCCGTAACGCCATCGCACACTGTTTTGGAGACAAACTAGCCTGTGCCTTGAATACACGCTGGAAATGACCTGGGCTGAGACCCACTGATGCTGCCAATCTGGCTAGATCAAGCTTTTCTTCTGCCAACTCGATTGCTCGGCAAGCCTGAGCGATGGCTTTGCCATGCGATAGAAATTCTACTTGATTGGGTTTGCAGCGTTTACAAGCTCTACAGCCCACAGCCTGAGCCTGTGAAGGTGTGTCGTGAAACGAAACATTTTCCCGATTGGCTCTTCGGGAAATGCAGCTAGGGTGACAGTACACACCTGTCG